>ENA-OPYE01000640-OPYE01000640.1-human-gut-metagenome-genome-assembly--contig:-NODE-640-length-25081-cov-4.761728_pt1 | contig 25081 bp, 23 predicted proteins | sample MGYA00241063_ERZ501442 | MGnify/ENA primary metagenome ERZ501442 (study PRJEB25962, sample SAMEA1967055) | human gut metagenome | biome: human gut; feature: human-associated habitat; material: faeces... | reverse complement strand
ACGGCACAAGATATCAGTAATCATCAGGATTTTCGCACCTTTTTTACCGCAAAATTCGTTCTAAAAATACAGTAAATTTTCCGCAAAATGAAAATTTATTCACGAAATTACAAATCAATTTTCAGCTTTGTATCAAGAGTGCGTGAAATGTTCAGTTTGCTTGTTTTATCAACATGAGCATAAAAGTTCAATGTGGTTGCGGCACTGCTGTGTCCGAGCCACTCCTGAACCTGAACAACCGTAAATCCCATATTAAGCAAATTACTTGCAACGCTGTGTCTGAGGTCATGAAGTCGGATATTCGGCAAATCACTCTCAACAATCATTTGATGAAAATTTTTCGTGAGATAATTTGGTGTGATGACCTTGCCGTCAGGCCATACACACACATAATCGTTGTCAATATAGCCGCTGCCGAGCAACCTCTTTTCACTCTCCTGCTTTCTTTTTTGAGCAAGCAGATATTGAAATACCTTGTCGGGAATCGGAAGTGTTCTGTAACTGCTTTCGGTCTTTGGCGGTGAAGTATATGAGCCACCAACATGCTGTTGAAGTGTTTCGCTGATTGTAATTGTCCTGTTTTCCATATCAACAGCTTTCCACTTCAAGCCAAGCACCTCTCCACGGCGTAATCCGAATACGGCGCAGATTGTAACAGGCACTTCAATCGGGGTGTCCTTAACTGTCTTCAAAAGCTCATTAACCTGCCTTTCGTTCAAATACTGGCTTTTGAATTTTACCGAATGAGGCTTCCTTGCAAGTGTCGCAACATTGACCGTTATAATGCCCTTTCGTGCCGCATCATTCAAAGCCTTGCTTATGCAGCGGTGGATGTGCGTTATTGTTGTGGGCGACAGCGGTTCGCTTCCGTCAGATTTACTTTTTTCAAAAACAAGGTACTTGTAAAAATCTTCAAGGTCACTCACTTTCAATTCCTGAATTTTTATTCTTCTCGGATAAAAGTACGGCACAATATGGTTTCCCACATTTCCCGAATAGCCTCTGTATGTATTCGCCCTGATTTCCGGCTCAATTTCATCAAGCCACTCAACCATATAATCGGCAAAATACATATCGCAGTAGTCCACATTGCGTTTTGAATACTCACGGCACTTTTCATTGAGAAATTCCTTTGCCCGCTTTTTATTCCCTTTGACTTCAAAACCTGTTGAAATCCATTTTGTTCTGTATTTGATATTTCCTTTTTTAGTAAGTTCGTTTGTTCTCAGGCTCAGAACTGCATAATATTTTCCGTCCTTTACCTGAAGGCTGCCTGATACTCCCATTTATAATCTCCTTTCATAATGAGAACAGACTGCCAATGCACATACTAATTGTACTCTGCGTTGACAGTCTGTTCAAGTGTTTATTGGCTATTTCTCGTTACTTTTTTCGGCATTGAGAAATTCTTCGAGATATTTTTTAGGAATGATGTATCTACGCCCCGCTCTAACGGATTTGATTGTACCTTCTTTAAGCATTTTATAGGTCAATGTTCTGCCTGTATGGAGAATACTCATAAGATCAACCGTAGTCAGCACATCACTGTAATTGTCGAGAATACCTTTCTTTTCGCTTTCGCTCATAAATTCACCTCCAATCTATAAAATATTTTCATCAAACCAATAAGCCTGAAAGATTTTTCCGCTGTTTGTCAAAAACCGTCCCTGTGAAGATTTTGCAATTTTATCTGAGGCATCCGTATTGTCAAGAATAATCTGCAACAACACATTATCCGCCCTACCGCATATTCTCGTATCAATGTTATTCCGTATCTGACCGTTGAGGATTGCGGCATCAGGTCTTTGTGTTGCAAGAACAAGGTGAATTCCAAAGGCTCTGCCCTGCCTTGCTATTATTGAAAGTTCGGATTCGATTTTCAAAATTTCGTCCTTCTGTTGCTTTGAAAGACCTGTTTTGTCAAGCACTTCGGCAATCTCATCACACGCAAATACAATTCTGTAAAGTTTTTTCTCGGCATTACGATTGTATTCGTCAATATTTGCGACACCTGCCGTGCGAAGAATTTGTTTTCTGTTTTGCAATTCATCGGTTATGCTGACAAGCACCTTATACAAGGTCTTTTCATCAGTCAGCAAAGAGCATTTCGTATGCCATATCGGCGGAAAGTCTACGCCGCCTTTAAAATCTGCAATATAGATTTTTGCACCTTTTTTAACGCACTGCATTAAAACAAGTTTGAGTAAAATGCTCTTACCTGAACCTGTTGAACCGCCGATAAGCATATGTGGAATTTTGGATATATTTACGCTTACCCGTCCCGAATAGCCTTCGCCGAGTACAATTTCAAAACATTCCTTACTGAGCATATTTTCTGACCATTCAATAAAATCAGAAAGTCTGTTTTCGCCGGCAACACATTTAACAATTACACTTCGGCAGTTTTTACCTTCATATATCTCATCAATATGTATGTTGAGTGCAGACTCTATCCTGTCTTGATTGTCCGCCCATTCAGAAAGGGGAATACCAAAGGTTTTGAATTCAAGAGTTATAATTTTGCTGTTATTTTTATCAATAGACTTTGATAAAAGTAACGGAGCTTCTCCGACAGAATTCACGAAACCGATTCTGTGAAGATTATTGCTGACACCGATTGAGCCAAACGGCATACCGAATAAAAAAGTCAGGGCAAATGTTACTGACGGAATCAAAATAAGCACCAGCACAGAAGTCATAAATTTCTGCAAATTCTGAAAATAACCGTAAGGCTGCCAGATTGAATAGCGACATTCCCAGAAAATCAAACAAAATGCAAGATAGATAATCGCAATAACTCTGCCCGAAATTTTTCCGAAAATTCTTTTCAGTCCGTTTGAGAAATATATGCAGAGAATACGCATATTCCACCGATTATGAAGACTTGATTTGTCGTTGTTATCAATCATCCGCTTTAACCTCTTTCACCTTGTTGATTTCAGTAACCGTGTAGGTATTGACATCGGTATATTCCACAAGAAAGTTTATTCTTCGCAGAAAGGCTTTCCATGTTTCAGGCTTATAATGCTGAACCTCGCTGTATTGCTCACCGAGAGAAATATTTGAGGTGATATACACCGTGTCATAGCAAGCGACTTTGTCGTTGAATCTTGCCGGAAGCATAAGAGGATAAATGTCAAGATAATTCAGCATATCTTCTATCGGAATCTGTGACGCAAATTCTTCAAAAACGAGTACAGATTGTCCGTGATAGCTGTCAAAATTTATCCCTGTACTACGGCGATAAGCAGTAATTCTGCAAATATCGGACGCTCTGTGTTTTTGATATATTCCCATTGTTTTGCCTGTTCCTGACTTTCCGTAAACATAGTAAACGGTAACCTGTCTTTTCTTTTCACGGAACATATTTGAAAGTACGGTCTGCCTGAGTGTGTCAATCTCTTTTATCCTAAAGGCATATTTCGGGTGAAGCTTGATAATTTCGTAGGTATCAAGTCCGTTTTCGATTTCTTCAATCAGAGCGGACATATCGGGAGAATTTTCATCAACAGGCTTTGGAACATTACCAACCTCTTCAAAAGTATCAATTAGATTTGTCTGTTCCTTATCTGAGCCTTGCCACTTGCCCTCCTTTCGGAGATAGTCACGATTTTCCATTACACTGCCGTTAGCCTTGTCGATATGTGCAACAGGGAATCTGTTCTTCAATGTTGAAAAGCGAATCGGCGATTTTGAGTAAATGAAAATGTGCATATGCTTTGTGCCTGTGGTTGCAATTTCATCCACAAGACAAAAATAATCGGGACTGAACAGGTGCAGAGTATTCTTGACCGCATTATGGTCAAGCTCGTAATCATCAGGGTTATTTATGGTCAACAGCCACTTCCTCGACTGAGGATTTGAACTGCCCATATAAAAACCTCCCTGCTACTGCTACATTGCTACGATAGGGGTAATACTCCCCCTATCGCAGAGCCTCTGCACGGTGTGCTTAAGGCACACCATGCAAAGACTGACTTGGTGCAGTTTAAGCCTTTCCCGCATTGACAGCACGAATATTCTTCGCCGTTGCAGAAACCTTGTAACCCTCGGGAGTCCAATACGGACGCATCTCAAGTCCGTCAAAGATGACCACCGGATAATGCCTGTCATCAGGCTTTTCAAGTTTGCACTCGCCGTCAATCTTGATCGTCAGCTTTTCAAAAGCCTTATCAGGCAAGGCAACGGTGTACTTAAATCCGCTGACTTCACCTGTTCTCTTGCCGTTCTCATAGACATACGCAGGTGCAACATCTACAAGCACAGGATTTTTGCCGATTGTCTTGTTGGCATCAATCGCAATTAAGTTAATGTTCATTCTTAAAATCCTTTCAAATAATAAATTATCATCGATGATGGCTATATTATACATTTCTGATTTTTATCAGTCACTCCGATTTACCGGATTGACAAATGAAAAAACTGTTAATTTTGCAAACGCACAAATTGTAAAAAAACAAGGCACACTGCAAAATACTGCAATGTGCCTTAATAATCATATCTTAATGAAGCTTAAGCATTCGAGCTAATCTATCATTCTCTATCTTATTTTCAATATAACTATTTACTTTTTCAATAGCATATTGAATAGGATCAAGCTCATCCTTGCCCTCATTAAGGTATTCGGGAATCTCTTCTAATATCTCATACGCTGTATTCGATATTACGGTGTTCGTTCTGCATATTCCGGCTTTAGTTAACAATGAATAGATTATATCTACATCAATATATAACGCTAATGCAAACATAAAACGAAACACCTTAAGTCTTCCGAAAGTGATATCGTAATGATTGATCAAACTGTTAATGGTATCATTTGAAAATTCGGTTATCAACTTGATATCCTCCCAGGTGATGCCATTATTTCTCATAATAGTTTTTACAACATTACCAAAGGTTTCACTCCCATTTGTTTTAACATCTTTAGATGTAATATTTTTGCTGTTTTGCATACTACTGCATCAAAACACAATATCCATACGGTAACTAAATTTTTAAATTTATATTGCATAATATAACCTCCTTAAAAAAATTATTTTTTGATGACTTTTTTAAGTCCTGTCATCACGGACTTTTTATAGGCACTAAACATTAGTGCTGATTACTAAATTTTCTCTTTGACCTATAACATGATTTATATTATCGGTCGGTTATAAATGATTTATTTCCATACAGTATTTTTATACCATTTAACCCTCGTATGGAAGGGTTCTCGTGTTAGTTTTGCAAACAAAAAAGAGCACAAATCAAAATTGTACTCTTTCGTCTTTCATAATCGAATATAACATAGCCGATTATGTTTCTATTTAATTTTCATTGATTTCGAGTAAAAAAGGGTACACTACCCTAGGGAACTCAAAAATGACTTAAAATCATCTACTTCAGTGCAATGTTTCAGCACCGTTTCATCTTAATTCAAATTCAAAGTTTTACCTTTGATCTAGCTTTTCGCCAATTTAATCTTTTAATTGATTTTTCTTAACAACTTAGGTAACAAGGAGAATACCTAAATAATATCACATTCATAAAAATATTGCAATAGTTATTTACAATTTTTCACAATATTCCGTATTGCAATTTACAAAATATCGGTTTCATAAACCTATTTTTTGTAAATTGGGGCTTACTTTTATGTCTGTTTACACTTCCATTACATTATCAGTCCAAAGCTCGCACTGTGTCATAACCGTCTGCACAGCATCTTCCATACCTTCGGGCGGATACTTGTGCTTTTTCAGGAGCTTTTTGATAAGCATACGCATTTTTGCTCTTGCAGACTCTCGTTTTTGCCAATCAATCGTCTTGTTTTTGCGGAGAGTATCAGCAAGTTCTTTTGTAATTGCAATTAACTCGTCATTTTCGTAAAAATCTTTAATTGCCTGTGGCTTAGTCAAAGCATCATAGAAGGCAAGCTCATCAGCAGTAAGTCCGAGTTCTTCGCCCTCTTTTTGCGCTGCCGCAATTTGCTTTGCCAGCTTCAGCATTTCTTCAATGACTTCTTCATTGGTCAGCATACCGTTCAAATATGCATTGAGCGAACGCTGCATAATCTCGCTGAATTTCTCGGATTTAACCACATTAGTTCTTCGATATACTGAAACCTGTTCTGCAATAAGTTTTTTAAGCAACTCAACCGCAAGATTCTTCTCTTTCATATTGGCAACTTCTTCAAGGAATTTCGGGTCAAACAAAGAAAATTCTTCCTTAATGTCCGAGAAAAGATTGATAACTCCGTCGCTTTTGATACTCTGCTTCAAAAGCTCGTTTATTCTTGCGTTCATTTCCGGCAGAGAAATCTTTTTGTCCACACCGGTATTCGTCAATCTGAGAACCAGTACACGCACAGACTCAAAGAACGCCGCTTCAAATCTGCTGTCCTCATCAACCAAAGAAGAACAGAGAGATAATGCCTGATGAAGCATAAGGGCTTCTTTTACGAAAGAGTCTTTATCATCAACCTTTTCTCTGCCCATAATAAAGTTGACAGCACCGCTGATTGTTTTTGCTCTTTCAAGGTCTGTTCCGTTTTTGAACTTGGAGTAATCGTATCCGTGAAATTTATCTCGGCACACATCTAACTTCTTAAGAAATTCAGGATATGCAACTTTTGCTACATCGGTATCGCCGTAGTTCTTTTTATCACGGGAGGTGTAGTCATTCATTGCCTGCTTCAAGGCGGTGGCAATTCCGACATAGTCAACAACAAGACCGCCTTCTTTATCACGGAACACACGGTTTACACGGGCGATAGCCTGCATAAGATTGTGTCCGGACATAGGCTTGTAAACATACATTGTGGCAAGAGACGGCACATCAAAGCCTGTAAGCCACATATCAACAACAATCGCAATTTTAAGCGGACTGTTGTTGTCCTTAAATTTCTTTGCAAGTTCGTTTTTGTGGTGCTTGTTTCCGATTATTTCACGCCATTCTTCCGGGTCATTGTTGCCGGAAGTCATAACAACTGCAACCTTTTCTGTCCAAGCAGGACGAAGTTCTAAGATACGCTTGTAAATTTTCATAGCGATAGGGCGAGAATAAGCAACAATCATTGCTTTACCTGTCAGCAGGTTTTCTCTGTTGTTCTCGTAGTGGTCGAGTATATCGCTTACTAGCGAATTGATGGTGTTATCATTGCCGAGGATTGCTTCCATCTGACCGAGTTCACGCTTGCTCTTTTCGATAACTTCTTCATCGGCATTGGCGGACATAATATCATACTCGGTATCAATCATCCGTAGCGTTGCTTCATCGAGATTGAGCTTAATTACACGGCTTTCGTAATAAACTGGGCGGGTTGCTCCGTCCTCGACAGCCTGTGTCATATCGTAAATGTCGATATAGTCACCGAATACCTCACGGGTGCTGCGGTCTTTTGAAGAAATAGGTGTGCCTGTAAAACCGATATATGTAGCGTTAGGTAAGGTGTTGCGGATAACACGAGCCGTACCGATTTTTACCTTACCGGTTTTAGCGTCCACGGTTTCAGTCAGTCCATATTGTCCACGGTGCGCTTCGTCTGCCATAACAACGATGTTGTGGCGTTGGGATAACGCTTCGTGCGACTCCTCGAACTTTTGCATAGTGGTAAAAATAATGCCGTTCGCCTGTCTGCCGTCCAACCAGTCCTTTAATCCCACATCATTTTTACCCGAAGTTTCTGTCAGCTTTCTGCAAGTAGCGTGTACCGGCTCTTGCCTCAAAAAGTCCTTGCACTTTGCGAACTGACCGTAAAGCTGGTCGTCAAGGTCGTTTCTGTCGGTAATAACAACAATAGTCGGGCTGTCTAATGCCTCTTGCAATAAATGAGCGTAAAATACCATAGACAGCGACTTTCCGCTGCCTTGGGTATGCCAAAATACGCCGCCCTTACCATCGGTAACGGTAGCGTGCTTTGTGGATTCAATCGCTTTTCTGACTGCAAAGTATTGATGATACCCTGCGAGTATCTTAAACGAATTGATACCCTCGTTAGAAAAGCAGATAAAGTTTTTGATTATATCAAGCAGTCGTGCCTTTTGGAACATACCCTCAAAGAAAGTATCAAACTGGGCATACTGTGTGTTTTCATAGTCGCCGTCTTTTGTTTTCCACTCCATAAAGCGGTCTTCACCGGAGGTGATCGTACCCGCTTTGGAGGTCAACTGGTCGCTCATAACACAGATGGCGTTATATACAAACATTGACGGAATTTCCTGCATATAATTACGGAGCTGTCTGTACGCTTCGGAAGCGTCCGTTTCTTCACGGGAGGGAGATTTTAGCTCAACTAAAACTACCGGCAAGCCGTTCAAAAAGAGAATTACATCAGGGCGTTTATTGCTGTTTTCAATGAAAGTCCATTGATTAGCAACGATAAAGGAGTTATCGTCGGGATTTTTGTAGTCAACGAGATAGACGATAGAGGAGCGTTCCTCACCGTCAACAAAATACCTAACAGGAATACCGTTTTGCAAATAGTCCATAAAGACAGCGTTTTTCTGCACAAGCTCTCCGTTTTCAAAGTTTTTGAGCTTGAATAAGGCATCCTGAATTGCGTCATCAGGCAGACCTCTGTTCAAACGATACAGGGAGTCAATCAGAACCTCCTCATATAACGGACAGTAAAAATCCCTTTCTATATCGGGACCGTATGCGTAATCGTACCCTAAATCATTTCTAAACAGCTCGATTACAGAGTTTTCATAATCTGCTTCGGTATATAATCCCGGCATTTTCGTTTCTCCTTTTTTATAGTTTGGCTATTTCTATTGTATAACCATTCCTATTCATTTCTTTTGCTAATGAAAGAGCCGCATCTTCAACATTATTTTTAAACGGAATATATAAAAGTCCACTAATATCTGAAGGTGACTCCATATCTTCTGCTTGTGATAATAAAATAGCAACTTTAGAGCGTCCTTTTGCTGCAAGCAACATTCCTAATTCTAAGACAACATTTTGTCTAACACGATACTTTTTTCTATCTTCGCTATCCTTTGCATATCCGATATCATCAGGTGTAGCAAGTACTATGCCAAAATCAGCTTGATTTGTATATTTTTCAAGTTTTTCCATTATGGTGCTTCCGTCCGATGGAAGTTGGTCTAAAATTAGCGGTTCCAAATCCCATCTGCGAAGCATTGCCTCCAATTGTGTTCTTGCATTTTTATCGTGTCCGTAAACAACAAAAACTTTGTTATTTTGTGGTATGCCTGTTGTTGGCGCAGACAATAATTTCTCAATTTCAGATACATTTTTACCTTGGCAGTTTACCGTTCCTTTATCCCAGCAATTTACATTACATCCATTAGCAAGTTTTAATACTGTTCCAAGGTTATTTCCTGCACGATTTTCCTGCGAAATAGTTTGTCCTGACTTCTTAAGTAATACTTTTACTTGTTCGATAGTTAAGTTAATAGCCATAATTAAAATCCTTTCTTTTTATTATAAACAATAATTTAGCGGCTTAAAGGTCTATTCCGGAGACATCAAGTTCGCCGGACATAAGCTTAGGCAAAAGAATATCGCGTAATTCGTTTAATGATTCATTTTCCAAAATATTCGACTCCATTTGTAAAAAAATTGGATCAAGGATAGATGCTATTTCTTCCATTTTTTCAGAAGAAGGAACTTTTATTTCTATACTATTTATTTCGCCTGTATTGACATATTTTTGGACACTTCCAAGAGCTTTTCTTTTGAGAAAATTACTTGTTTCTGTTGAATTTAGACAAGCATATAGATAGTTCGTATTTATTCCTTCCTTTGCACGAATACGATACATTCGTTGATTAAGAAGATAATACCCATCTTTGTATATTTTGCCGACCTTTCCTAGTAATTCCATAGTGCTTTTACGGTCGGTCATAACCATTACAATATCGTTTTTATAAACACGATATTTCTCAAGTTTAGGCTCTTTGTATCTATCCAATGAAATATACTTATCAGCAGCAGTACGAACGAAATTTCCAGAAGTATTTACGTTCCCCAAATCTATTACAAAAGCACCATTTGGGTCGTATCCTTCTTTGTAAAATGCCCTACCATTTTGACAATCCGCTACTTCTAAAAGAGAATATATTTTATATTGGGTTAATTTTGATAACAAATTGTCAACTATAGAGATATATTGCTGCTCTAAATTATTGTTTATCTGCTCATTTTCTTCGATTTTGTCATCAATAGAGCCGAGAATAGCTGCAATCTTTTCCTGCACTTTCTTATCAGTAGGTACATTCACAACAATATTCTTCATTGTGTTTCCGGATACTTCTTTGAAAGTCGTACCGCTACCCATTCCTTCAATTTTATCCTTGTTGTATTTGAGTAAATAAAACAGGAAAAGAGGGTCTGTATTCTCATTTGGAATAACACTCTTAAAGCCCTGATTGGTGCAAACTTCATTAGCGGCAATAGCGACATATCCTATCGGCGCTCTTGATGAAAACAATATGGTGTTCGGTGGCAAGAGTTGAGTAGAACAGCTTTTCAAACCTATTTCTGTAATGTTTCTTTCACCCCGTTCAATATAACGACCGGAGAATGTAGATAAATCCTTTGGCGTAATCCAAGCAATTTTCCCATCCTCATAGTTTTCCGGCTTTTTTGTTGAAGGCGTTGCACCGCCTACAACGGTTCCAATATCAGATATTTTTCTCTCGACCCATTCAGCCATAGTCTTTTCCTCTCTATCCAATGTATTTTCGATGGGCAATCTTAACATTGCTCTGCTTTACCATTGCATACTGCAAGGTCGTATCTATCTTTCTATGCCCCAAGAGTTGTTGAAGCTGCTCAATTGGCATTCCTTTATCTATTGCCACGGTTGCAAGTGTACGCCTGAATTTATGCGGGTGTACCTTGTTAATACCTAACTGCTTTCCAAATTCTCTCAGGCGAACCTCAACACCGCCGATTTTCAGCCTTTCGTGCGGTGATTTCAACGACACAAACAGCGCCGGATTATTGTCCGTTCTGCTATCCAAGTAGTTCTGCAAATGTATCTTTGTACGAGCGTCAAAATAGACTACTCGTTCCTTACTGCCTTTACCAAACACGATACATTCTCTTTCGTTGAAATCAATATCATTTCGGTTAAGCAGTACCATTTCACCGACACGCATACCTGTTGAAGCCAGCATATCAATAATCGCCAAGTCTCGAAGTTCCGTGCAGTTATCTCTCATAAGCTCTAACGCTTCATCGGAGTATGTCTCCTTGATATTCGTGCCGGTTTTTACTCTGTGTATGCGTCTGACAGGGCTTTTCAATATGTAATCCTCGTCCTCTAACCAAGAGAAGAAGCTGGATAGAATACGGCGGATATTGTCTATCGTTACCTTGCTTGACTTCTTCTTTTCTTGATATTCCGTCAGATATCGCCTTATGTCGTCGGTTTCAATGTGCTTAACGCTTTTGCCAACGGTCGCAATCATCATTTCGATAGTCGCTTTGTAGTATTTAAGAGATTTCTCGGAGCAGCCCTCAATTCGCTTTGCCGACAGAAACAGCTCCACATAGTTCTGCTCTGAGTTATTCTCTTGTTGCTTGTTTTCCGTTACCTCATACCTTGCAAGGGTGTATTGCAACACCTCTTGCAGCTTTTCGCTTTGTGCATTGTTTAAATACGGTAACATTCCTTGAACAATATCTTTGATTAAATTTTGTTTCATAGTCAATTCTCCTTATGTTTATTTTTAGAGAACGACTATGGGGCGGTGATTCTCAATTGAATACTCTGCCACCCACAGAAAGTTTGATTAATATCTTATCGTGATTTTCGATTGGTAAACTGGTATAGATGTCGGAATATTGTTTATCCTGAAAAACTCCTTTATACCTGATTTCGTGATTTCTGTCTCCGTAATAGGAGACATCGTAACTCTTTTAATGGCTTCAACAGGGAATTCTACACTTAGGTATGGAACTATGAGTCCATTTTTAATACACACATTTTCACAAATTTTCTTGTTATGTATTCCACTGTATTTTTGAGCATCTTTTTTCTGCGTGGGGACTCTTTTGTCCGCAATAGTGATCATCACACGAAATTCATTTTCTGCTTCAAAAGCCTTGCTTTTGTAAAAGTATCCCTGTGTTTCTATATAATTTCTTATTTCAATCATCATATATCCAAGAGCATTATTTTTTTTGTTGAAGATTTCTTCTAATTTGGCGGCGAAATGCATTATTTCATCTTCTTGTTTTTTATAATCATATATTATTTGTCCATAGTTTACACTAAAAGAGTTTATTTTATTATCTTTAATATCCACATCAAAGGACTTCAAAAATGATACAGGATTAAAACCTATATTATATCCTTGATAAGTGTTGTTATAGACATAATAGTTCCACATATTCAATAAGTCTGGTCCTGTGCTGAGGCAAAACAAAAAATGCCTCTGAGCTATGTATTTAAGCCCACTTATATCAGTATATTTGATATTTTCTTCTCTCATATCTTTTAAATCTTCAAAGTTGTTTCCTTTGAGGAGTTCATTTGTTGCATTGCAAAAATTAGGATAATCATTATAATGCTTTTCAATAAATTCCACTAACAACTTCACAATGAATTTTCCTTCGGATTTATCATTCATATATCTGACATCAGTAAACCATACTTGCTTATTTTCCAGTATGGATAAAAAGGCTTTTGGTGAAGTGTAATGATACACGATTTTTTTATTTACAGATTCATCAAAATTACTTTCAGACGAAAACCCTTTGATGTTGTGTGATTGAAATGGATCAAATTGTTGAATCATATCTTTTTCCTTTTCTAAAAAACTAAACAATAATTTAGAGCAACAAGCTCAAGCTCTTTTTAAGTCTTGGTTTGTTGAGTTCGAGCCATTTAATGGAACTATGCCTTCTGACTGGGAAATTGTTCCTCTCGAAAAAATTGCTGATTTTCAAAACGGCTATGCGTTTAAGAGTAAGGAGCTTTTAAATGAACCGTCACCAGACTGTTATCAAGTATTTAAACAAGGACATATTGCTCGTGGCGGTGGATTTATTCCTGATGGAACAAAAAGCTGGTATCCAAAGAACATTGCATCAAAATTAGAGAAATTCGTTCTCAAAAAAGGCGATATACTTATGGCAATGACAGATATGAAAGACAATGTGGCAATATTAGGTAACACAGCCGTTATGCCACTTGATAATGAGTACATTGTCAATCAGCGAGTTGGACACCTCAGAGCAAATGGATACAAAGGAGTGACTTATCCATTTATTTATTTACTTACTAACAGTACGGATTTTCTTGTTGACCTGCGTAGCAGAGCAAATAGCGGGGTGCAAGTAAACCTATCATCTTCTGAGATTAAAGCTTCGCAAACTGTTTTACCTTCAGAAGAAGTAAATAATGCTTTTTCTGAGATAACTCTTCCTATGTTTGAAATTATAATAAACAATCAGCTTGAAAATCAACGCTTGGCACAACTCCGAGACACACTTTTACCAAAGCTAATGTCCGGCGAACTTGATGTCTCTGATATTGAACTCTAAGCCGCTAAATTATTGTTTATTGCATTATTGAGTGCAATTTTTTCATCTATTGGATTAAGGCAAGAAAGTATTGTTTCTTGCTCTACCAATGACGGAATATCAAATTCAAGTCTATTAAGAGTTTCAGTTCTCAAGCTTGGAATTGTTGTTCCCTCATTATAGTTATTTAAGTCAATAAGCGACATAACATAATAAAGATATTTAGGAAGTACAATATCCGTATTTACGATGGTGTAGAAAAGTGTGTCAACTGTCCAAAACGGATGCTCTACATACTTAACTTTTCCTATTGTGCCTTTTCTTCCAATCAATACAGAAGGTTTATCATAAAGAGCGGTTGTCGCATACCCCATCAGTCCACCAGTACCATAGATAGGAATGTTTCCATTTTCTGATAGAACCTTTTTTTGATTTTTTCCGTATTTAATAGTTGCCAAGTCAGAAAGAGCGTATCTATTAAACTTCATACCCAATCGCCCCCAGTTTCTTACGGATTTCGTCCTCTAATTCGTGGGACTTTGCAAACATCTCAGATAATTCGGAGGTAAGGCGAGTCATCTTTTCTTCAAACGGCTCTCCATCGTCCTCGACTTCTTCAATACCAACATATCTGCCCGGTGTCAAAATGAAGTCCTGATTTTCGATTTCCTGAAGGTCGGCAACCGCACAGAAGCCTTTGACATCTTCAAGCGTACCTTCTTGGAATGCCGTAAATGTATCTGCAAGCTTTTGAATATCCTCATCGGTAAAATCTCTGTGCTTACGGTCAACCATATAGCCCATCTTGCGGGCGTCAATAAACAGGGTTTTGCCTTTTTGCTTTTTGTTCTTGGTAATAAACCAAAGCGTAACAGGAATTGTAACGCTGTAAAAGAGCTGAGTCGGCAGAGCGACGATACCTTCCACAAGGTCAGCCTGAATAATGTTCTTTCTAATTTCTCCCTCGCCGCTGGACTGAGAGGATAAAGCACCGTTAGCAAGTACAAGACCGATTTTTCCATTCGGTGCAAGGTGGTGTATCATATGCTGAATCCACGCATAGTTGGCATTGCCGGCAGGCGGTGTTCCGTATTTCCAACGAACATCTTCTTTGAGCTTTTCCTGTCCCCAGTTGGAAAGGTTGAAAGGCGGATTTGCCATAATGAAATCTGCTTTCAAGGTCTTGTGTAGGTCATTGAAAAATGTATCTGCCTGATACGGACCGAAATCGGCGTCAATGCCACGAATAGCCATATTCATTTTAGCCATTTTCCAAGTGTCGGCATTGGACTCCTGACCGTAAACGGCGATTTCGCCACGCTTACCGCTGTGAGCCTGAATGAACTTTGCACTCTGTACGAACATACCGCCCGAACCGCAACAAGGGTCATATACACGGCAATTCTTGAACGGCTTTAAGATAGCAACGATTGTTTTAACAATACTTGCAGGAGTATAGAACTCGCCACCCTTAACACCTTCGTATGCGGCGAACTGCTGAATACAATACTCATAAGTTCTGCCGAGCAGGTCTTTGCTTTCTTCGGTGTCACCCATATCCATATTAGTGAACAGGTCAACGACATCACCCAAAACACGCTTGTCCAAATCAGGACTTGCGTAGTTCTTAGGCAATACATTTTTAAGAGTTGTATTTTCCTTTTCTATGGCTCTCATTGCATCATCAATAACTGTTCCTATTTCAGGTGTGTGAGCAGCAGAAGCAATTTTGCTCCAACGGGCATTTTCGGGAACAAAGAAAATATTTTCCATAGTATATGCATCCCTATCATCTTCAAACCCGTCACCCTCAGCTACGAGTTCCTGATAGCGTTTTTCAAATGCACTTGATATATAACGCAGAAAAATAAGACCTACGATAACCTTTCTGTATTCTGCCGCAGGAATGTGTCCCCAAAGCACACAAGCCGCATCCCAGATTTGTTTTTCAAAGCCAAGATTTGCATTATTTTTTTGAGCCATTTCTATTTTCCTTTCCTCTCAATGATTTTTATTCGATTATTATTTATGTATAAAGTTACAATTATAAGTTTAATTATATCACATCACCATGTCGAATTCAATAAAATTATTTATAATACCTGCTTTTTTAATCACTTTTTTGTGTATTTTGTTATACGAAATCTATAAAATATTAGCACTTTAATAAACAAAAAGCTGAGGAGCAAATATCCTCAGCCTTTATACTTATCTTTAAATTTCAATTTCACTGCCATCTTCAAAACGAATTGAATATCTGTCTGCATACCATCCTACATTATCATTTTCAAATTCAAGCTTTAAGTCATCTGCAACCGAGAGCGGATTTATATTATCGTCAATATATTTTGGTTTGCCGTAACGAATTCCATCCAAACATTCAAGACCTTTATCATCATGTAATTCATGTTTAGCAACACTATGAACATTCTGTCTAGCAACGAGATAAATCTTTTTCATAATATAACCTCCGATATATAATTTACTAATTTTTGACAAGTTGATTTCAGGGCTATTTTTTCAAAAGCTAACTTAATCAAAGGGAATCTGCAAAAATGCAATCGATTTCTCTGACATTTTTACCTATCAATAATATTATACTAAACATTTCATTCATTTGTCCAACCCTTAAACAAAAAAATATTGATTTTTTAGCATGCTCAAAGTTTTATGCATTGGCAGTTTTTGGATATTGCAGTCATGTTATACAGTTCGTTTTTGAAATTTGCGAGTAAAAAATCTTTGTGCTACGGTGTAATAAAATTTTAAAATATATTATCTTGTTCCTTTGAAAATCGGCAGGCAAACTAAAATGACAGTAAGTTTGACAGTAAGTTTGACTGCATTTTATCTTGTTTTAACTTAATTCAAAATTACTCAACTGAATTTTTGAAATCTCAAAAACCCAGTGTTTAAGCCACTTTTAAGGCATTTTAAGTAATTTTGGCAAAAAATAAAAGGCGGTTAAAAAACCACCTTTACTGGTGCACTTGCCAAATATGCAGGTCTTGCCTGGAAACAACACCGGTCCGGTGGCTTTGAGACCGAAGTTACAAGGCTCATTCCATCCGGCAATTGATTTTCAAAGTATTATCTGTGTGAAGCTGCATTTTCTCTTGTAAGATGCGACAAGGAATCCACCTCAAATACAAAGAGGTAAACAGATGCCAACACAAACGTGCTCTCGCTTTAACTGCCCATAAATTTGTGCGTTTAGTCTTTCGTCTGCTGAAAGACAACCGCTTATACTGTCCAGCAAAGTAGATTCGGTCTGCTTGCCGACGAGCTACGCCCTGCTCATTTTTTAAAAATTTGGTCGACAGGGTTTAGGTGGGTGTTTTTTGCATTTATGAGATATATGCAAAAATATATGCCTTTTTAATCTTTTATCTTTTGACATATCACCGCTGGACTGACATTTTGATATTTTAATAAAATTTTATTTTTGCCCGATGTTCCCATCTGTCAACTATATTATACCAAAAACCACTGTCCCATTATCTACCCTGTGGTTGATGAATTTTGTTCTTTGTAGCTAAATTAAAATAACAAGACGGTTTCATTGAACATTTCCGCCTTTTTGGGCTATAATTTTCAATGAAAGTATTTATGACAAACAGCGTTATATAAATTATTCTGTATTTCAAAATCGTTTGTTTTTGCATCTAAAACCGTGATTTTCGTTTTTATCCTTGAATAATTGCATTTATAGTGGTATAATACACTTATAAAAACATATATTGCGTAATTAGTAGGAGTAATTCACATGAAAATTTTAAAAATAGCAGCCAAAGATCTTCCTTTATTTAACGGAATATGCGAAATTGATTTTTTACCTCAACAAAGAGTTAATAGTGAAAATGCAGAAAACATGAGCGAACTATTTTCTACACCATCTAACACTTTTTATAAAAATAATGTCATTTCATTTACCGGAATCAATGCTTCCGGTAAAACTTCTGTGCTAAAATTAATAACTTTTGTTTTTGGTATGTTAAACAATACCCCGATAAACAGTATTACATGTTCAGAAGTTTTAGATGGTATAGCCGATAATAATACAGTTTCTTTCGAAACTTTCTTTTTCTCTGAAACTCAAAACAACAAATCGATAAATCTTCTAAATACTGTTATTGCCAAGGAAGATAATAAGTTAAAAATTGTTTCCGAAACACTGAAATCAAAGGATGTATCCAAAATTAGGACAAAAAAAGCCTTATATGATTTCTCAGATATAGAAACTAATTTTACTCGCGATGTTAATTCTGAATTTCTTTTAGATGATGTTAGTATTATGGTTGCCTTCAATAAAAGAAACAAAGAATCTATTAATTATACAGATATGCTCCGTTATACTAACATTAATGAATTAGATATATCTGAAGACTGTCCTGTTGAATTAATTTCTTTTTTTGATCCGAGCATAGAATATTTAAAAATAAATAAAGAAAAAAATAAATCAAATATTCATTTAAAGTTTAAGTCAAAAAACGAGATGATTTTGAATCAATTTTCTGAATTAAATCGTTATCTCTCTTCCGGTACGATAAAGGGCATCAATACATTTTTATACGCTATTCGCATATTTAATAACGGAGGATATCTAATAATAGACGAATTAGAAAACCACTTTAACAGAGAAATCGTATCAACTTTAATTCGTTTTTATATGGATAAAAAGGTTAACAAAAAAGGCGCTACCCTTATTTTTTCAACCCACTATTCTGAATTGCTTGACGAATTTGAGCGCAACGACAATATATATATTGTCAGAAATCGTCAAGGAATAACTATAGAAAACTTATCGAAAATTTTAAAAAGAAATGATATAAAAAAGAGTGAAGCATATCAAAGCGGTCTTTTGGGAGGTACACTTCCCATGTACGATGCATATATGGATTTGAAAAATGCTATTATCAGCGATAGCATTTAGGAGGAAACGATGGATTTTTCTAAATATATAGCATGTATATGTGAAGGCACTGCAGAACAAGTTATTATCAACATTTTGCTGGATAACAATAAACTTATTTTTGACAGAAAAGATTTACTCGAAGAAGATGTACTTAGAAGTCGTAGTGGTCAAAAATTTGAACAGCAATATCTGAGAAAAGGTTTTGATGACAAAATAACGGTATTAAGGATCCTGGATTCACGAAACGAAAACTTCAAAATCAGCAGAGCCTACCAACATAAGATTGATGTAATAAATATAATTACTGCGCCTGAAATTGAAATGTTAATTATCTGTAACGAAAACAAATATGAGGATTACAAAAAATCTAAAAAGAAACCAAGTAGCTATTGTAAAGAAGATTTATCTTATAAAAATGTGAAAAGTAAAACTTTTATAACGGAATATTTTGAAGATGTTGACTCTTTAATTAATGCAATTAAAGAATATAAACGAGTATCAAATATTCCTAATCATGAATCCTCCCTTTTTGATTTATTAAAAAAAGAATAAACAGAAAAAATAAAGCTGAGGATATGAAAATTGTCCTCAGCTTTTGGTTGTTTTAGGGGTTATTTTTCGATGATTTTTGGGGTTGATTTTGAATATTATGCATTGGCAGTTTTTTGACTGATGAAATCTTGTAAGGGTTTTCTAAAAATTTTTCTAAAAAACTTTCTGAATTTTAGAAAATAAAGAACAATATATTAAATATTGTTTAATGCTGCAAAATCCTGAGATTGCTGGTAGTTACTGCATTTTTTGGACTTTGTGGCATTATGTGATACAAGATAATACCACTTCTGAGCCGCTCATAACCACTCTCCTTTTGTTAAATACTGACTTCTCTCTGCACCTACGGATATGAACTGTATTTCATGCTGCAGAAGATCCTCTAACGTCTCTACATACGTTTTGGCTGCATCCGGCAGTTCATCATAGGTTACGCAACCGCTGATGTCTGTCTGCCAGCCGGGAAGCATTCTCACAATTGGTACATATTCTTCTAGATCCTCTATCGGATCAAAATCCGTCACTTCCTGATTTCCCTTTTTGTAACCTACAATCACAGGGATTTCTTTCATCATACTGAGCACATCAAGCTTAGTTAATGCAATCTTGTCCGCGTTCTGACACTTTAATCCATACCGGCTTGCAACTGCATCAAACGGTCCTACACGGCGCGGACGTCCTGTGGCAGCACCATATTCTCCGCCAAACTTGCGCAAAAGTTCCATCCAGGATTCTGGCATGGCTTTTTCTGCTGTAAATGGCCCTGCACCTACACAGGTTGAATAAGCTTTCAGTACACCAACGACATGGTTCAGTTGCTTTCCCGGTATCCCCGCCCCTATCGGACCGTAGGCAGAAATCGTTGAAGAACTTGACGTATATGGAAAAATGCCATAATCAATATCCCGCATAGCTCCAAGCTGTGCCTCTAAAACAACACGTTTTCCTTCCTTTAATGCTTCCTCGAGATAAGCACCTGTGTCTACTATATATGGCCATAACTCTGCTGCCTGAGCTTCACACCAGGAAAGCAGTGCCGGATAGGACATCGGTTCCTGATAATAGCATCCTGCAAGCTCCAGATTCTTTGCCTCGAGCATCATTTTCAAACGATTCTGTACGGATTCCTCTTTTAGATGAAGCAGATCCCCAAGACGCAGTGTCTTCTTTCTGTATTTGTCACTGTATGCATAGGCAATGCCTCTTTTTGTGGAACCAAACGCTGCTCCTGTTTTTGCAAGACGTGTTTCTTCGAGTTCATCCTGAATTTTGTGCCAAGGCATAGAGATTGTTGCCCGTTTGGAAAGTTTTAAGTTGTTTGGTGTGACCACAACACCTTTTTCCCTGATCTGTGCAATTTCGTTTGTCAGATGTTTCAGGTCTACCACCATACCATCGCCGAGTACGCATATTACATTCTCATGCAGAATACCGGATGGCAGCAGATTTAAGACAAATTTCTGCTGTTTGGCAACCACTGTATGACCAGCGTTATTGCCGCCCTGATAGCGGACAACAACATCTGCATTCTCCGCAAGCAGATCGATCACACGACCTTTTCCTTCGTCTCCCCAGTTAATTCCTGTTACAGCTGTAAGCATATTTTATTCTCCTTCTATTGACACTGTCTTTGAACATAAACCCATGCATAATCTGTTATGAGCAATACCGGAATGTCCGGTCGGTAAGTATTCTCGCAAAAATAAGTCCAAGCGGTAACGATACAATAATCATGATCGCTGCTGCAAGCCACAAAACTGCCTCTGTTAGTGACATAATTCCAAAATTATAAATCGCACGATACAAATATAATCCTGGCACCATAATTACAATGGATGGCACTGTCAGTGAAATTCTCGGATATCCATGATTTCTCTTTATGATGGATGCAAGCAGACCTGCAGTCAGTGCTCCTATGAAAGCTGCTGCCGCAGATGGCATCCCTGCATAATCGACCAGTTCCAGCCGCAATGTATTTGCAACGGCACCGATACATGCCGCCGTTGCTGCTATACAGACTGAACTGTTAAACATAATCGAGAATCCAAATACTCCGCAAAAACTTGCGATCAGACGTAAAACCAGATGCATCATACTTCCTAGATGCAAAGCTACAAAATCCTGTGGCTGAAGCTTTAACAAAAGTGCCATGATCCATGCAAACACCGTTGCACCCAGAACAATAATAATGGAATAGGTAAGCCGCTCCAGACCAGATCGCAAATCCAGCTTTGCCAAGTCAATTCCACTTGTGATAAACGGAAATCCCGGAATAATAAACAACATGGAACAGATATATCCGGCCTCATGCACTGCGGAAACGTGTAACAACAGCTCTGCCATATGCAGACAGACAGCATACGTCAGACATGCAGCTGAAATAGATACCGCAATGTTTAAAAACAATGTGTAATGATGTTTGATCAGCTTCATCCGGATAAGGTTACCAACACCAGCGGCAATAAATGCAAATATCATCTCCACCGGGCCACCACCCAGCAGAAATGTAAATCCACAACATGCAAGTGCCGCTGCCAATCCGAGTTTTACCGGAGAATAGAGTTCATGAATCTGCTCGATTTCATCCAGCCGCTTATGGATTTCTTCTCCGGTCAAATGCGCTTCCTGAGATGGAAAACTATTTACAAACTGTTCCATCCGATAAAGCTTGGAAGTATTTACTCCGGTATTTGCAATACTAAGAGACTGTGAAACACACTCTTTTCCATCAAAACAATTAAACTCTATGGACATCAGTCCCACATCCACTGTACAGGTTACTCCAAGTTCCTTGGAAAGCCTGTTCATAGAAGTCCGCACACGCCATGCTCCGGTTCCACAGGAAAGCATAATCAGACCAACCCGGCCGACAACCGATGCTTTTTCAATCAGTCCTGCCTGCTGAATCAGCACTTCACCGTCATTCTCTGTATAATCGTGCCACGGAATCTCCATATGATTTTTTTCCATGATTTCTATATAATCATTTTTCGCCATAAATGATCTCCTCCGCTTTTGCAACATGACGTTCGAGATTTTTCAGGAAGATAGAATTCGGAAGGAAAATTCCAATTTCATCATATCGGTTGTTATTCTCCACCAGCGAATCCTGTCCATAAAATACGTAAGCCATTGGAAGATTCTTTTCCAGCTCAATCATAAGATCCCACACGGCAGAATATACTTCTGCCTCTGTCTCCTTCTCCTTTACGGTATCCGGCAGTTCACGAATGAGCAGCACACCCATATTTTTTTCAAGAATCTTTTGTTTCACATCCATGTAATCCGACTGATATTCATGGCTGTAACGGTATGCCTGTGCAAAATATATATTTTTCTGATTGCCGAGATCTTTGTATACCTCATGAAAATGCCGGTATTCTTTTTCATGAGCTGTGCCTTTGTATGCAGGAAGTAATTGCCCATTTTCATCCGTCATAATGACCGGATTTTGCTTTCCGTCTGCATCAAAACGATATGGAATCAGAAATGAATTTCTCAACAGGTCAAACAATGTATTCTGACATATGCCCATAAGGAAGGCCGACAGGTCCCGGTTCGTATACGCATTGAACAAAGCCAGTGAAAATTCTGCCGGAGAAATTTCGGCATCCGAATCATCATTGCAAAATAAACAGTTACAAAATGTTTCCTGTAACTTTTCACATGCCCAATGATCATTTAATATTTTCTGAAACAAAACCTCTGCCTTTTCCTCTCGTGGAAAAATCGTCTGTTCCTTCATGCTTCATGCGCTTCCTTTCTTGCTTTTTTCATCTTCTTTGATTATACTCTTGCATTATGGATAAGTAAAAACTATAATTGATATGTTATAAATAACATTTTGATATGTCAGAGGGGGTTCTATCGATGAATGTAAATTTTGAATACTATCGAATTTTTTATTATGTTGCAAAATACCACAACTTTACCAAAGCCGCACATACACTCGGCAGCAGTCAGCCAAATGTGACAAGGGCCATGAACTGTCTGGAGCAGCAGATTAATACAACTTTGTTTGTACGTACCAACCGGGGCATTCAGCTTACCCCGGAAGGGGAAAAACTTTATACCCATATTTCCGCTGCAATGTCACAGATTTTTGCCGCAGAAGAGGAGCTATCGGATAGTACGGGGCTGTCACATGGAAGCATTGCGATCGGTGTCAGCGAGACCGCATTAAATATTTTTCTTTTTAATAAACTTAAAGCATTTCATATGACCTATCCCGGCATCCGCCTGAAACTGTACAATTACTCCACCCCACAGGCCATTGATGCCGTAAAAAGTGGAAAAATCGACTTTGCTATTGTTTCAACTCCAGCTTCCGTGGAATCACCACTCAGACAGATTATGCTGCAGCCTTTTCAGGAAATCCTTGTCGGTGGTACAACTTTTACCGCACTCGGCTGCCAGGAATTATCTCTCGCAGAATTAAAAAACTATCCGCTGATTTCGCTTGGACGTGAAACAACGACGTTTCAGTTTTATCATGCACTCTTTCTCTCTCACGGACTCGAACTTGCCCCTGATATCGAAACCGCCACGACCGATCAGATTCTCCCTCTTGTCAAATGTGAGCTGGGCCTGGCTTTTCTTCCAGAAGCAATGGCACATGATTCTATTCAAAAAAGAGAAATTGTCCAGATATCACTAAAAGAAAACATTCCGGAAAGAAATATATGCATGCTATACGATTGCCAACATCCGCTGAACTCAGCCGCCCGACAATTCCGGAAAATGATTCTGGAAAATCATTTGTCATAGTTTATAGCTATGAACAAGCAATGTTTTTAAGTATTATACAATCTCCTCAATTGTAATCCAAGATTCCATACCCGCTATCTTGGATAAGTGTAAAAGTTAATAGTTATCAGTGTAAAAGAAAGGTATGGATTTTCTTTTACAAATGAATTGAGACTGACTGGATAGTTGGTCTCTTTTCTGTTATGCTTTGATTTCTGGCGGCTGGAAAGGAGTCACCATGTCAAAGTTTTTATCTTATGAAGATCGAATGATTATTGCTCAACGCCTTCAGGAGAATGCATCCTTTGGGGCAATTGGCAAAGAGTTAGGAAAGGACCATACAACCATTGCCAAGGAGATTAAAAAGTATTCCTATGATAAGAAAAGCGGTCGTCCTGGATATCCGTATAATCCTTGTAAATTCCGTGCTACATGCAAAGCAAAAAGGATTTGCGGAACAAGCTGTACACACCAATCTGCTTACAAATGCAGCCTGTGCTCTGAATGCACCTTACATTGTTCTGATTTTGTAGAAGATGTCTGTTCTGTCAAAAATAAGCCACCTTATGTTTGTAATGGCTGCAGTCAGCTGCCGAAATGCACGTTATTAAAACGTATTTATGATCCGGCAGATGCACATGAGAGTGCACATCATGCTGTTTCGGAAGCCAGAACCGGTATCATGTCCAACGAAGATGATATTGCAAGAATTAACGGGATCATCAGTCCTTTAGTTAAAAACGGGCAGTCGCTTCATCAAATCTATCTTGCTCATGTAGATGAACTGATGTGCAGTGAAAAGACATTGTATAACTACGTGGATGCCCAGCTCTTTGATATCAGGAACATTGATCTGCCCCGTAAAGTGAAATACCGTCCCCGTTATAAGAAGCCTGAATTTAAAGTTGACCGGGGCTGCCGTATTGAACGAAGCTACGCTGACTTTCAAAAATATCTGGGAGCAAACCCGGAAACGACCATTGTACAAATGGATAGCGTGATTGGTCGTGTGGGAGGAAAATGTCTTCTTACCATACATTTTGTAGAAAGCAGTCTCATGCCGGCTTTTTTGCGGGATGCAAATACATCAGCTTCCTCCGGACTGCTCCATCATGTATTTTTCATCCGATTGATTTTCAGAGTATTTTTCAATGCTTCTGACTGCACATTTCACAACTTCCTCAAATTTTTCATCTGAAAATGCTTTCACCAAATAATGAAATGCTGCAACATCAAATGCCTGAAAAACATACTCCTCCACAGCAGTTACAAATATCAATACCATTTTTTCATTTTTCTGACGCAGAATCCTTGCCGTTTCCATTCCATCCATTTGTTGATGTTAAAGCAATATAACCTGTTTCTGGAATCATTCCAGTTTGCCTGCAA
>ENA-OPYE01000635-OPYE01000635.1-human-gut-metagenome-genome-assembly--contig:-NODE-635-length-25191-cov-5.268937_pt1 | contig 25191 bp, 19 predicted proteins | sample MGYA00241063_ERZ501442 | MGnify/ENA primary metagenome ERZ501442 (study PRJEB25962, sample SAMEA1967055) | human gut metagenome | biome: human gut; feature: human-associated habitat; material: faeces... | reverse complement strand
AGAATATCCTCAACTCCACGGTTCTGAAGGTCTGTCAACACGCTGAGCCAGAAGTCGACACGCCGCACCTCCAGTTCCGCATCCGCCTGCCACTCCGGCCGGCCGGAATCGAGGTACCGCTGCTGCAGATAACCCGACCTATCGACCAACCAGTACACGGCCGTGTCGTTCAACGGCCGGAACGTGCGGACCTCATGTGCAAAGGTTACCGTCCCGCGTACGATTTCACCCGGATTGGCCGAGAAACCGCACTCTTCCACCGACCGTCTGTAACGGTGAAGCACCGTCTCTCCCCGCGAAAGCAGCAGACTGTCTTCCGTGAGACCCTCGACCTTCACCGTATCCGAAAACGGAATCGTCACACCGTTCCCGATACTCATTCCGGTCAGTACCAACCTTGAACCGAGAATGATTATATACTAATCTGATAATCAATTTATATATTAGTATTTATCTTTTATTTGATACCGTATAGTTCCCATATTCTGTCGGTTTCCCAAAGGTTATTATTATTTTGCTCCACTGTCTAATAAAAGCTCTTCATTTTGAGGTATGGTGTTAATGTTCGCCAAAGGGTTGGTTAGAACAACCCATTGGCGAACTATGATAACCTTAACTTAATGTACTCGGTTCATGATCGGGGTATTAAGCCGCAAAGCATTCTATAATGTCCGATTTTCTTTAAGAATTTCGGACATTTTATTGCTACATCAAGAGTAATATCGTATCTTTGCAAGTGGAATCATTGTGGATATGAAGACGATACTGACAAAGGAAATACGAAACATCATAGACCGAAACGGACCGAACAGGCTTTATATGGTGAGTGATTTTGCCCATCTGAATAATGATGGGCTAGTTACTCGTGCGCTTTCCCGATTAGAGAAAGAGGGGGTGCTCATTCGTCTTTCTCAAGGTCTATATCTATATCCATTACGGAATAAGTTCGGTGTACTTCGTCCCTCTATAGAAGATATCGCATACGCTATAGCGGAAAAGGATAAGGCTCGTATTATACCTAGTGGATTGACAGCATTGAACAAATTGGGACTTTCCACACAGGTCACGATGAATGCAGTCTATTTGACAGATGCCACAGCAAGGGAACTTACTATCGGGAACCGTAAAATCATATTCAAGCGTAGCGCACCTCGCAATTTTGCCTACAAGACAGACTTGTTCCCACTTATAGTCGCTGCCATGAAAGAATTAGGGAAAGATAACGTGACAGATGAACAGATCGCAATCATAAAACAAACCATTGAAAAATATGGTAGTCCTGATGAAATCAAATACGATTACAGCATTGCTCCGCAATGGATTAAACAAAGACTTGCATTATGAATTTTACTAAGCTTACAAAAGAAGAACAACTTACCATTTTGGCTAATGTAGCCGAAGATAAAGGGATTGTGGACAATGCCGTAGAAAAGGACTACTGGGTCAGTATGGTGTTACGTGCCATATTTTCTTTGCCGTATGCAGCAGCTTTTGTTTTCAAGGGAGGAACAAGCCTTAGCAAAGGTTGGGGATTAATAGAACGGTTTTCGGAAGATATTGACCTTGCAATAGATCCCCAATATCTCGGCTTTACAAATATTGAGACTAAAAGTCAACGGACTAAGTTGCGGAAAGACTCCAAGAAGTTCATAGATGGCTCTTTCGCGCTCGACGTTGAGACCAGATTAAAAGAGTTTGGGCTATCAGAGAGCTGTAAGGTTATAGTTCCGGAGACATCTGTCAGTGACCTTGATCCTGTAGTCCTGTTTGTCGAGTATAATTCAGTGCTGCAAACGAAAATGCAATATATACCCGAACGCGTCAAGGTTGAGATAAGTTGTCGTTCACTCATGGAACCGTCAGAAGATGTGAAAATGCGTTCTATGATAGAAGAGGCTTATCCAGGTGAAGAGTTCTCATTACCTATATTCACTGTTCCTACCGTAGTGCCAAGACGAACATTCCTGGAAAAGGTTTTTCTTTTACATGAAGAGTTTAACCGTCCCAATGGCTGTACGCATATCGAACGTATCACACGACACATGTATGACATTGTAAAGATGATGGATAAACCGTTTGCTATGGAAGCAATGCAGGATGTACAATTATACGAGGACATTGTGACTCATCGTAAAAAGTTTACGGCTTGGAGTGGATTGGACTATACGAGTCATCTTCCACACACAATATCGTTCCTGCCTCCTAAAAGCATCGAAGATGTTTTGCGTGACGACTATAAGCAGATGCAAATTGGCTTCATCTATGCCAATGCACCTTCTTTCGATGAGATTATGGAACGATTGAGTGAGTTGCAAAGCAGATTTAGGACATTGGTATGGAAAAATAATCGTTGACGGTATGGATAGAATAAATGTTGATATGACCGAAACTATTTTTTTTGATTGATAAAGAATACAAAACATAGTTCAATATGGCACATAGTTTCATAACCAATAAAGATCGTCTACTCTCCGACATTATCACGGGTATCTTGCCCAAATCGGATGCCGTAGATATTCTTGTGGGCTATTTCTATTTTTCGGGATACATACAGCTTGCCGATAAGCTCGCTGATAAGCATCTCCGTATTTTGGTTGGTCTTGACATAGACACTCGGATTTCAAATCGTGTCCGTGAGGTAGAAGAGTTGGTGGAATGGCAACGCATCCGGAGTAAGGTTCGTGAGGAATATTTCAACAACTTAGTGAGACTCATTAATGAAACGGATAATACCGATACAGATGAAACCATCCGAATATTTCGTCAATTTCAACATAAAATTTATAATGGCACATTGGAAATACGTAAGACCGAAGACCCGTGTCATGCGAAAATGTACCTTTTTGCTTATAATAGCATCAATAACGAAAATGGAGAACAACCCGGTGATGTAATCACAGGATCAAGTAATCTTTCCTATCAAGGTTTGCAAGGTAGAACAGAAATCAATGTACGGTTTACAGACAAGGGGAAATATACGGAGGGAAAACAAATCTTTGACGAACTTTGGTCAAATGCCATTCCAATTGTGGACGAAAACACTGTTGATCGTTGGAAAGAAAAAGTCGAGAGTAAAATTTGGATTGACCGACTCTTTCAGCCATATAAACTTTATCTACGTGTGCTCAGCGAGTATTTTAACATTCCGTCTAAAACAAATGTGCGTACACCTTTCGACATTACCGATGGAAAGTTCTTCAACCTGAAATATCAAACTGATGCCATTCAGCTTGCATTGAAGTCTATCGAAACCCATAACGGAACGATTGTAGCAGACGTAGTTGGCTTGGGAAAAAGTATAATCGCTTCTACCATTGCCCACAACCTCCGTTTGCGTACTATTGTTATATCACCCCCACACTTGAAGTCAGGATGGGACGCTTATAAGGACGAGTTCGGTTTCACAGGCACAGTATTCAGCAGTGGTAAAATTTCGGAAGCATTGACGCATTACAATGATTTGAAGAAACCTGATGAACAGTTTCTGATTATAGTGGACGAGGCGCATCGCTACCGCAATGAATACACAGAAGATTATGCCATGCTGCACAATCTTTGTCAAGGTAATAAGGTGGTGTTATTGACAGCAACTCCATTTAACAACGACCCTGCCGACATCTATTCCATGCTGAAACTCTTTCAGATACCTACCAAGTCCACACTTAAAACAGTGGAAAATCTTAGTATTGAGTTTCGCGATCTTATCAACCAGTACAAGGAACTGCGCGAATTGCAGCGTCAAGGTAAACTCTCCAAGCAAGACGTAAAAAACGAAACCGCTAAGATAGCTCGCACAATTCGCTCTATTATCGGGCCTTTGGTTATCCGCCGTTCACGCATTGACCTACAGCAGATTGACACATATAAAGACGACCTAAAAAAGCAAAAGATTGAGGTGGTTATTCCACAGGACCCTATTGAGTTATCTTATGACCTCAAGGAATTGAAAGACTTGTATCTGCGCACGCTTAATCTCATTTATGGGACAAAATCAAACGATGAAGATTCGGACGATGGCAGTTACCGCTTTCAAGCAGCTCGTTACAAGCCAGTGCTATATGTGCCGGAAGATAAACGTGAAGCATTGGCCAATGACATAGAACGCCAAACAGGGATTGATGATGTAAATATGCTCATCGGTCGTCAAGCAAACGTGGCAAAATTCATGCGCCGTTTGCTGGTGCGTCGCTTCGAAAGTTCGGTTGCAGCTTTCAAAACGTCGCTTGCCTTTATGATAAAATCTTCTCGTAATGTGCTCGATTGGATTGACCGTACCGGAAAGATCCCCGTTTGGAAAAAAGGAGGCATGCCTGATGTGGATGACTTTTACGAAAGCACTGATGATGGCATGGCGGAAATAGAAGATGCGTTTGAGAAATATTCAGGCAAGGGATTCTTTGTTATTGACATGAAGTTTGTCAAGAACGAGTTTATCAATGACGTAAAAGCCGACATCGCACTTCTTGAGTCTATTTACTTGGAATGGTTTGGTAAGGAAAATATTATCAAGTTCGATCCGAAACTCGAATCGTTCATCCGCCTTGTTCGTGAGAAACTATCCAATGAACCAAATCGCAAACTTGTTGTATTCAGCGAGTTCGCTGATACTGCCAACTACCTTGGTGCGGCCCTCAAAGATGCCGGACTTCCTGCACTTAAATATACTTCAGCGGATGCAACGCCTTCTATGCGCCAGACTATTCGCAATAATTTTGACGCAAGTGTTAAAAAAGAAATGCAAGCCAATGACTACAAGGTCTTGGTTGCCACTGATGCCATTTCCGAGGGTTACAACTTGCATCGAGCCGGAGCGATATTTAACTATGACATTCCATATAATCCCACAAGGGTGATCCAGCGTATAGGACGTATCAATCGTATCAACAAAAAGGTTTTCGACAACCTTTATATTTATAATTACTTCCCCACAGAGGTAGGCGAAAGCGAAACCCGCACCAAAGAAATATCTACCTTAAAAATGGCAATGATTCATGCCATTATGGGTGAAGATACTAAGGCATTAACTTCCGATGAAGAATGTTCCGCTTTTTTCCGAGACCGTTACCGTGCGGAAATCGAGCATTCCGAAACGGAATCGTGGGACACTCAGTATCGCCATTTTTTAGAATCGGTCAAGGGTACTGATGAATACAATGAGGCTTTGCAGATTCCACACCGCGCCCGAACAGGGCGCATCGTGGATAAGCCACTCAAAGGTGTCATCCTTTTTGGTAAAAAAGGCGAAGATTTCGTTTTTAAAATTTCCAATGGCGACTGTGAGCCGACAATGCTTTCTGCCGAAGAAGCCTTGAAGCTCTTTGAAGCTTTACCCGATGAAAAGCCGTTTGCTACCACCGAGGACTTCGACCGATTGTATCAACAAGTGAAACTTTTACTATTCCGCAGCGATACAAAGAGCCGTAATGACAAAAACATCTTAAGGGCTATTCAAAAACTTAATGCAATTAAGATAAAACTGCCTGAAGATTACTATTCTGATCTTTTGGCGGCTCTCGATGCGGAAGCATTGTCTGGCTATGAAGTGCGTTTCATCAATCAAATGAAACCATCAGAGATTCAAAAATTATTCAAAGAGATTCCTGCCGACTATCTTATGCGCTTGCTCGAAGCACAAGCCAAAGTCGGAGAAGGGAACGAAACATTAATAATAACTGAAGAACTGCAATAATGATGGATTTTAGCAAAGCATATAATCGTGCGGATTTTGTCAATTACCTCCGCCGTGATTTCCTCCCCGATGATTTTGAGCAGGAAGAAAAGAATGTCCCATTTTGGACACAGATGAACTATGCATCTGTTGCCACTTGTCTTGGCAAATCTAAAACGTTAGACCTCGTGGTCTATGAAATCAAACACCATTCGCCCCATGATGCTCGCGTGGGACTGTCGAAAGATGCCTTCCGTATGCTTGCAGGAGAAAAACAAAACCGAGCTTTGGTTATTTTCGTTCCAGAAGATAACTCGGACAATTACCGTTTCTCGCTGATTGAAATCCAACTCTCTATCGGTGAAAATGACAGTAATGTTACCCGTGCTTATTCTAACCCTCGTCGCTATTCTTACTATCTTGGCAAGGGAATCGCTTGCTATACGCCCAATAAATACTTGAATGAACTGGGTAGAGTCGAGGATGTGAAAGATCTTTTTGAGCGTTTCTCGGTAGAGGTACTTACCAAGGCATTCTATCAAGAACTGTCAGATTGGTATGCTTGGGCAATTAAGGTTATTTCTTTTCCAAACGATATCTCTACACAGGCAGATGATAAACGTCACAATCACGAGGGGGTAATCCGCCTTATCACTCGATTGATTTTTGTATGGTTCTTGAAAGAGCGTAAACTTATTCCGTGGCAGTTCTTCGATCAAGAGTATATAGCCAATCATCTTATTAAGGGTTTCAATCCGCATAAAATTGACAATCTTTTCGGCAAGTCGGAAGCAAGTGTTTATTATCGCGCTATCCTGCAGAACCTTTTCTTTGCAATGCTTAATTGCCCAATTACCAAGGAGGGAGGTACGGAGTTTACAGAACGCCGTTTCAAGGACAACCGCTCGCAGTTTGACGATAACAAACTGATGCGCTATCGTGATGAGTTCAATGATCCTGACGAGTTCTTGCGTCTCGCTAACGAAACCGTGCCATTCCTCAATGGCGGACTTTTCGACTGCTTGGATGAAAAGCGTACGGGAATGTACTACGATGGTTTCAGTGAACGTAAGGAGTCAATGGCGCAACTGATTGTACCAGACTATCTTTTCTTCGGAGAGGAAGCGGGTAAAAACATAGACCTTTCAGAATTCTACGGCGATGCTAACAAGAAGAAAGTGTCGGCTCGTGGTATCATTGACATTCTCAAGCGTTACAACTTTACAGTAGAGGAAAATATGCCATTTGATAAAGATGTATCGCTCGATCCGGAATTGCTTGGTAAGGTATTCGAGAACTTGTTAGCTTCATACAATCCAGAAACCCAACAAACAGCCCGTAAGCAAACTGGTTCATTCTATACTCCACGAGAAATAGTGCAGTATATGGTTGATGAAAGCCTTGTCACTCACCTCAAACGCACGGTTGGCAATGAGTTGGAGAGTGAATACCGCAAGCTACTTGACTATGCAGACAACGAAATTTTGCTTACCGAACAGCAGAAGTTGGCAATTATGCAGTCTCTCTATAACTGTAAGATACTCGATCCCGCTTGTGGTTCAGGAGCATTCCCTGTTGGTGTGCTTCAACAGATGGTGCATATTCTTAAGCAAATTGATCCCGATAATAGTCGTTGGAAGAATATGCTACTACAATTCGCTATTGATGAAACATCTGAGGCATACCTTAATTCGACTGCTGAAGAACGACGAGAAGCTGTTGCTGATATAGAAAGAGCTTTTGATGAGAATGTAAACTACCCAGACTATGCCCGTAAACTCCACCTTATTGAAAATTGCATTTATGGTGTAGATATTCAGCCCATTGCCATTCAAATTTCAAAACTCCGCTTTTTTATCTCCCTTGTCATAGACCAGAAACGGAATAACAATCCTGCCGACAATTTCGGAATTCGTCCGTTGCCTAATTTGGAAGCCAAATTTGTTGCAGCAAACTCACTTCTTGGTCTAAAACGGACGGAAGCATCTTTATTTGACTCAGAAGAAATAAAACAGAAAGAACGTCAACTTAAAATTGCTAAACATAAAATATTTAGTGCTAGACGACCTACAACCAAGGAAAAATGGCGCAATGAGGTAGTTCGCTTGCGTAAGGAGATTGCGGATCTCTTACTTGAAAAAGACTGTATCGGCAACGAACAAGCAGCCCAACTTGCACAGTGGGATATGTTCGACCAAAATACTTTCGCTCCTTTCTTTGATCCCGAATGGATGTTTGGTATCAAAGAGGGCTTTGACATTCTTATCGCCAATCCACCTTATATCTCTACAAAAGGTGTTTCAACTGCCGATAAGAAACTATTCGAAGCGGAATTTGGCTTCTCTGATGATACATACAACCTGTTCTTTTTCAAAGGCTTTTCCTTGCTTTGTGAGGGAGGATGTATTACATACATTACTCCTAAGACATTTTGGACAACTCAAACCAAGCGTAATTTAAGAGATTTACTGCTTGCCAATACACTTAATTACGTGTTTGATACAGCCAATCCATTTGAAGCTGTAATGGTTGACACTTGCATCACCTCGGCAGTTAAGAATAAGCCTGCCGCAGAAAATCTTGTGCGCTTTATAGATGGTCGTAAGAGTTTATTACAGCCCGAACGTCTGACCGTAGCTCAATCAGTATATCTCAATACTCAAAACAGTGTGATATTCAAACCGTCTGAATTGAATATGCGTATCTACGAGCTTTATGGCGAAAAGGTCAAAGCTCTGTATGATAAGTGGTGGGACAAGATTAAGACTTCTCGTGACATCGAAAAGAATAAACGCGAACTTGAAGAATATCGGGCAAGCCTTAAACCTGGTGATGTTGCACTTCTCGGGTGCTTGACCGAGGGTGGACAAGGTTTGGCTACCGCCAATAATGGTAAATACATTGCGGTAAGAAGCACCACTAAATGGGCGGAGAACATCCGTGTGTCTCGGCCTAAGAAACTTGCTGATTTTTTGGCTCGAACCCCGAAAGCTATAACCGCAGAAATGCGCCGTTACCCATCATATATAGCTTTTTTACAATCATTGTCAGAAGCTGAAATTGCAGAACTCTTTGATTCTCTCAAAGAGCAATATGGTCGTGACATTTTCGGTCAAGGTTATCTTTATAAGATTGTGGATGATTGCGAAATAGCAGATGTGGATTCTTTGACGGATGACGAAAAAGAGAACGGTATAGAAACAACCAAACCATACTATGTGCCTTATGATAAAGGAGATAAAGACGGAAATCGATGGTATCTTGAAACTCCATTCGCTATTGCGTGGTCTAAGGAGAATGTCCGTTTTTTGAAGACTAATTCTGGCAAGAAAGGGGAAGGTATGCCCGTTGTTCGTAACCCTCAATTCTATTTTAGGGAGGGTTTTTGTTGGATAGATGTCAACTCTACATACCTTAAAGCCAGAATTAAAGCAAATGGCGTTTTTGATGTTTTGAGTATGAGCCTATTCACAATGACAAACCTTCCTGATTGGTACTATGTAGCCCTAATAAATTCAGAATTTATTAGCCTATATGTTGACAATTTTATCAACAACACTTCTCATTTTCAGATAAATGACGCACGGCAGCTACCTATAGTAATCCCACAAAAGAAAATATTTGAATCATTGCAAAAATTAGTTGCCGATTGCATCAGTCTCAAAAGAACAGCAGTGATTGATGAAATCTTAATGGAAGAAAAACAATATGAACTTGATAGATTGGTTCGTTTATTGTATGGAGTAGAGGATTAATGGATATCCTCTACTCCATTCTCTGTATCTATAATTGATATATGCTCTCAACTATTAAATCATTGGCTCTTTCCACAGCATTGAGTTCTTCTGAAATATCTAAATCTGTCGCAATTCCTTTTGCAACAGACCGTTTCAAGTCAAATGCTTTATCAAAGAGGCGTTTACATTCATATAGTTGCTCAATAGTTGGTATCATAATAGGGATAAGTTTTGCATCACCAGTAGTACAATGAGATGTTGAATTTACAAGATTATCTACATAAAATGCAGCAAATCTTGAATTCATAATCGAAATAAGGTAATACTCTGGTGTTTGTTCTGTACATGAGAAAAAACTCATGCTTTCGGTACTTTGAACGGTCTTTTCTTTCTTCTTACATTTCATGTATGTAGTCAAAACATTATTCCAACAAAAACCCTCCCTATACTAAACCAAAGATTTGATTTTCTATAAAATCATCCAATTGTTTTTGTATGTTTGATGACTCGTTCCCTTTTATTTTTTGCGCTATTGCAGCTTTTGCCAAAGCGCTACAAAATGATAATTGTTCAGATGTAGGAACGATAATTGGGAGTTGACGAGCATCGTTTATTTGAAAAGTCTGAGTGTTATTTACAAAAGTATCAACATAATAGCTAATCAGTGTCGAATTAATTACACATAAAATGTATTTTTCGGGAACTTTGTCGCACACGCCAAAAATACTCATACTTTTTACGTCATGAATACTCTTTTGCTTAATTCTACACTTAAGAAAAGTCGTATTAATGTCACTCCAACAAAGTCCCTCCCTAAAATAGAACGTATAACCTTGGTAACGAGCTTTCGGATCTGTCTTCAAAAAACGGACGGTTAATAGATACCACGCTCCCATCTGCCATTCCTTGATTTTGTTGGAGTTCTCAATCCGGTATATGCCAAATATCGATATAGTGTACCCCTTGCAATTTTCAATTTCTTAGCTATCTGCGGAACGCTTATCCCTTTTGCCATTTGACCCTCTATGTATTTGTGCTTTGCCACACATTTTGCGTTCAACTGCTTATTGCGTTGACCTTGACCTCTACCGACTTGATGTCCTTCCTTTTTTAACCGAGCAAGGGCTTCTTTTGTCCGCTGAGAAATCAAGTTACGTTCTATTTCTGCGGATAGTCCGAAAGCAAAAGCAAGTACTTTGCTTTGAATGTCATCGCCAAGACGGTAATTATCTTTAATCGTCCAAACGCGACTCTCTTTTGTCATACAGATATTGAGTATTTCCATAATCATAAAGAGGTTGCGTCCAAGACGAGATAACTCTGTACAGATTATCAAATCATCTTTGACAATTCGGTTTAGAAGCTTGCCGAGTGCCCGTTTAGAATAGTTCTTTGTACCAGAGATAGTTTCTTCTATCCAGCCATCTATCGTCAATCCTTCTTTTTTGCAGAAACGCTCTATCTCAAAACGTTGGTTTTCCACCGTCTGCTTGTCGGTGGAAACGCGGATGTAGCCATATACCATTTTTAGGTATATGATACCTCTTTTGTTTTGAAGAACAAAGGTTTTAGAGGCATTATTTTTCGATACATACCTGTCTTTTCTGCAAATTGTTTGCTCCCATGGGTTCTATTTTTTAATTCCATACCTCACATGTCTTTAATCATCGTCTTGTGGTTGTTTGTTTCTTGGAGTATTTATCTTTATCTCTCCACGGAAGTTCAGAAGAAGAACCGCCTCCACCAGTACCAACATGAACCTCCGCCGGTCCTCCGGCGGCAAGGGTGAAAACAGCGCCCAGCAATTCCGCCTGTTTTCCATTTACCTGTTCCTGCGGATCGAATACAGCGTTGACAAATTCCTCGTCCGTGATTTGTCCGTTGAAATGTCTTTGGGCCACATCATAGTCTATCTGGAATTTTGTGTCCTCAAAAAGCTCCTCTCCGACCCGTGTCCAGATGTGAAGCGACGGATTCCGATAGTTGGACACGTTGATTCGGACAAGCTCGGCACCGGATGAGAGGCTATAGCGCTGAGGGTTTGCCTTACGGTCGAGCAGACCTATTTGCTTCCGCTGCTTGTCTATAACGGTATCTTTCTCTTTTGACTGCCGTTCGGCGGTTTCCGCCCTGCGGATGGCTTTGTCTATCTCCACTTGATAGCCATTTCGCAGTTTCCCGATTTCCGACTTATGCCGCTCCTGCAACCGTTCCTTTTCTGCCAGAAGTTCCTTGATCCGTTTGTTGAGTTCGGCAATCTGCCCGTCTTTGTCCGCGAGTTCCTTCTTTGCCTTGGCAAGGTCTCCCTTGCCGAACCACGCGAGGATGGTGTTCCTGCCCTCTTGTGCCTTCTCCACATCGGCCTGCAATTTGGCAATGTCTTCCTCGTACTGGATTACCTGTTGCCTGTAATAATCCGAGTTGACTTGGTGCTTTGCCGTGGAGCCGACAATGCCTCGCTGCAGCCCAAACGATTTCATGGTCTTGGCATAACTGTTCTGATATTCGTGTAGCTTGGTGCGCCGCATCACATCGTCCGCTGACAGACGGGGACCGGATTTCGTTTCATACTTCTTCTCACCCTCCCGCTTCCTGCGGACGCGCTCCCCGGTTACAATGGGAACGACAGTGGCGTGCAGGTGCGGGGTCTTTTCATCCATGTGCAGCACGCACGATACAAGGTTCTCATTTCCGAAAGTATCCCTTAGCCATTTAAGATTGGCATCAATCCAACTGTTCAGCCTACCGTCATTGGCAATCTTCATCATCTGCTCATGTGTCCCGGTCAAGATGACACGGATGGCTTTTGTCTGGTTCTTGCCGACCTTGCGGCGCAGCCCGGCGGTGTCGATACGGTGCTGTATCGCCTCGGTGCGGTTGGACACTCCCTCTGGGAACCTGACCAGCTCCCGGTTGAGATGTGTCCGGTCCGCATTGGCATTGTCCGGCACATAAATCTTCCCCTTGGCATCCTTCCTTTCTATATGGCATGACATTCCGCTGTCATTGCCGCTACCACGCTGCAGGTGGCAGACTGCATATTGTGTATTGCTCATATCCGTTCGTTTTTATGGTTATTGTTACTGTTGTAAAATCCCGTCCTATATGTTTGGAATCTGAGGTATTCCCTCGGCTTATGGGCTTTTTGACTGCCGGATGCGGAGCGGAGGCGGTGAAAATGCCCTAATAAGCTACGGGATTTTACAACCCCTTTCCCTTGGGACAGCAAGTTGTCCGATACCTTTTCGTCATTCCGCTCTCCCTGCATCCACCAATTCGAGTCCGAAAGCGTCGATGAGGGACTGCAATGCAGGATTGCGCGCTATCATCTGTTGAAGGATCATCTGCGGCGTGTCCTCCATCAGCAGGAAGTCGGCGATGTCCAGTCCCAGACTGCGCTGTTCATTGGTCGCTATCCTTTCCAGCAGGTCGGAGCATGTGGCACGCCTGCATACGGATTCCAGCATCGGCAGCCGTCTCCTCCATTCTTCCGTCGCCTTAAGGTCGGGGAAGAGGACAACCTCCCGACCGCGCAATACTTGCATGGCTTCGCTGTTGAAGCACCCGTGCATCCCTCCGGTGGCTAGCCAGATGAAGTCCGGGATGAAAAGGGCCGCGACAAGAGCTGTCTTCTCGCTCTCGACAATGGCTACGGGCTTGGCGGACATGACGGCGGAGGTGTCCGACAGCAGGTGCTCACCGAACAGGCACTGTTTCATCCTGAAGTCCGGTATCTTCCTTACTGAATGTACCCAGCTGACTTGATTGAAAGGCTCTTTGACCCGGTGTCCCGTTTCAGCGTCATAGCCCATAATCTTGCCCGCACGCACATTGCCGTCCCGGTCTATCTGCCAGAATACAGCCGCCCCGTTCCACATCCTTGAGGTGCCGACCCTGTAGAGGCGGAACAGCTTGTCCGTATCCTCCTTGCCGGCCACCTTGGTGAAGTAGCGGTATAAGGGGTTGATGTCGTACCTCCGCATGGACTGCTCCACCCAATCGGAGGGAAGAAAGAAAATCTGTGGCTTCCGTTCGGGCTGTGGTTTTGCCAACGCTTTTGCAACTATCGGTGTGCCGCCAGACCTTTCCTGTTCATTCAACTTTTCTTTGACATACGGATTGTCCCGGAAGTATTCTTTCGGTGTGTAGTGGTAGCCGCAACTGTTGATATGGTCGCAGATGCCTACATTGTCGGGGAACAAAACCAGTCCGGCCTCGTCGATATAACGGGTGAAGCAGGCTTTCCTGCCGCACTCCGGACAGACGGTCTTGCTGCCCGGACGGTATTTCTGAAGATGGAATCTGTATCCGTTCATGAAGCTCTCTTTTGTGGATTCCTGCAAATGAAAACGGCCATTTGCAGTCTGCAGTTCTTGCAGTCTTGCAGGAATTTTACCTTTCCGGTACTCCGAGACTGCAAAACTGCAAAGACTGCAGGCTGCAATAAGGGGTCATCCGTTGCAGTTTCGGGTTGGCGGTTCATTATCGTTTTCATTAGATTTTCACAGATTTATCATATATGACTTTCTCGTAATGCCCGGCCTTGGCCTTACGCAGTAGCCTGCTCCGGCACAGCTCCTTGAGGTAGTTCATCACCGTGCGCTCGCTGACATTCTGCTGTTCCCTGCCTGTGGCGATGGCCGTCTTCGTGTCGAAAGTGTCCGGCAGCAACGACAGCAGCACCTTGGGCGGTTCCTCGCACATGTCTTCCGCCACGAACGAGCGGATGCGGCGGTACGAGTCCTCGAAATAGCCGTTCAGCCGGACAGCGGCTTTTACCGATACCATATCCACAGACTGCAGATGGCTCTCGCCGGAAGCATACCGCAGCACCTGCATGAGCAGGGCCAGCCGTGCCACCTGCGCCGGATGCTTCATCTCACGGCTGTCCACCTCGGCATCGTCCTCTATCCGGTTGATGCGTTCCACTTTCCTGTTCCACCATGAGAAGAAATACTCTTTTGCCTCCCTGTCCATGGACAGCACATGGGATATCCTTTCTTCCTCTCCCGTGTCATAGTCCAGAGCGAGTACCTTGCCAAGTATCTGCTCCCAGCGTGCCGCTGCCAGAGATGCCCTGTCCTCCCCGCCATCATCCCAATCAGTCCATTTTGACACTTCACGGGATTTGGGCAGCACGAACAGGATACGGTCGAGCAGTCCGTTCTCCTCGAAGCCTTTCGTGAGCAGTTCGTGTACACGCTTGGTCTGCGTGGTTCCGGCGATATTGATGCATGGCTGTTCTATGTGGACAGGTATCGTACTGCTCACCCTTGTCACGTCCAAAGCCCCGCCGCTCCATGCCGTGAGCAGCTGCTCTATGAGCTGCCCGTTGGTGTAGCGGTTGGCTGAGTTGAACATGCCCATTATCTCGTCCACCAGGATGACCACGCTGCGGGGATTGCTGTTGTGTGTCAGCAGGAGCGATTCCGGAGTGAAGTCGGACACGACCGTGCGCCGCAGTACGGGCTTCCTGTCGCTCTCCCCGGCGGCTTTCCATGCCTCCAGTTCCGACTCATACGCCTTGAATAGGGCATAGTCGTGCTTCCGTATGGGACGGTATGCCGCCTCCAGCGGCGGTGTCTTGCCCAGTCCCGGCCTGCCCACGAGGATGATGTAGAGGGCGGCGTTGCTCTGCCACTCGCCTTTGATGCGGATGCGGTAGGTGCCGCCCAATGCGGCCGATACCGCCGACAGCATGGCCGTCGCGATGAACTCTGTCTTGTAGTTCTCATACCGGTCCATGTCAAGGATGACGGACTGCACGGCCTGCGGAAAGACATCCAGAGGGAACCCGGTATCACTGACATGCTCCGCCTCCATGCGGATCATGTTGCACAGTTCAAGTCGGGTGTTTGTCATGTCAGCCATTTTTCTTCTTGCAATAGGATGTCACACTTTCGGACTTGCCTCCCGTCTGCACACGGCGGACATCGGATTTGGCATACATGTTCTTGTTGCCCACCTTGACGGGGACGAGATAGCCGCGCTTCGCCCACAGGTTGAGCGTCCCCTCGCACACATTCAGCAGCTCACGCACCTGCTTTGTATTGAGCCATGTCTCTTCCGCCGCACGCTGCTTCTCCGCATCCAGTTCTTCCTGCCGGGCCGCCATCGTGCGCTGCACAATGGACTCGGCAAACATCTTAAGGTCGGCTGGCGTGACTTCCAGCTTCACGTTCGCACCCTGCTCGACCAGACTTTCTATGGTAATCATAAATATCAGTTTTGAAGTTTGTGAAGGCCATCTTCAAAAGTTCCCTGATGCCCCGCTTCCGATGGCTTATAAAAGAGAAGCACCGCCTACCCTCGGGAAAAGGATTGACGGTGCAAAAGTATATTGGAATTGAAACGGATTGATATATAATACTTTGTCTTAAATTGTCATGACAATTCAAGTTTGCATGACCATGTAAAACGGCTCGTTTTGCCCTATCCGGCCACAGTTTCCGCTTCATCATCGGCAGCGATTTCTCTGATTTCCGCTGCCAGTGTCCGGTACAGTTCCCGGTTCTCGTCACTCTCGATAAGAGGTGCCATCTGGTCTTTCCCGTCCTTGATGACATGCCTTGCCGCCTTCAGGAAGCCGACCGCTTGCCGTATGGCACTTTCGCTTTTCAGTGAAGGTAGGTCGGAAAACTGCAATGCCATCCCCACGCTGTACTCCTTCGCGGCGTGCATTCCGGCCACCAGCCGCAGGTCTTTCAGCACATAGAACGGGAGTGCCTGATGGACGGCACTCGTGTTTATGGAAACGAAACGGCGGATACATTGTATAACCGCTTCTTTATTTCCGCACTTGAGGTAATCCGCGAGCGGCCGCTCCTGTATCTTTTTCTTTCCTGCCGCCCGTTGTGTTTGTGGTGGTGTGCCATTGCAGGAGTCTGCCGCTTCCACCGGGTTGTTTTCGGTATCACCGCCACCCATCCCGTCCTTTACGGACTGCAACGCCCATTCGCCGATGCCGCCTTTCTCAATCGCTCCCTTCATGGCGAAGTGCCTGCCCCAGTCCTCCTGCGTGCGGAAGCCGTTCTTTATGGACACTTCAATAATCTGTTTGACGACAATGGAGCAGCCCATCCGCTCGGCGTTTCCTGCCTTGGGATGCCCAGCCTGCCTGCTGACCATGTCCACCATGGCCTCGAAGCTTTTGCCGTAATACAGCCAGCTCAATACAAGAGGGGCGGACAGGGTCACGCAGCGTTTTCTCAGGCTCTGTCTGAAAATGTATTTCATCCTGCCCCAGAATGTGGTCGGAGGCGGGGCTGTGTCTTCTTCCCTCTGTTTCCTGTAAAGTTCCACGATCTGCCCCGGCACCGCGTTCTCCTTGAAATGGAGGCCGATGTTGCAGAAAGCGTCCGTGCTGTCGTCACACCATGATTGTTGCCATTCCTTTTTGATTCCGGGCAGCTGCCTGAATATGGCACGGCATACGGCGAGGTACTGCATCTCGTTCCCGTCCGCCATCATTTTCGCAAAGCGGGTGTATTCTTCCCTGTGCGTGTCCTTCCACTGGAGGATGTCCGTCTTGAACTGTTCGTATGTCTGTTTCTGCCCGTCCATATTCATATTGTACTATTACAGGTTGATGTAAAAGGATAAGTGGAAAAGGGAAACTGTCAGTCCAGAAGGTTTACCAGCTCCTTCTTCATCTCGTCGTCAATCTTGCGGTACCGGGCAAAGGCACGGCTGCCCTCCGAATGTCCCGACATGGAGGCTATCAGGTTCGGGTCCTTGACCTGCCTGTAAAGGTTGCCGATGAAGGTCTTGCGTGCCGTATGGGTCGACGCCACCTCGTACAGGGGTCTTGCCACATCCTCCCTTGTCTTGGGGTCGAGGACTATGACCTTGCGGTCGATGCCCACGTACTTGAGTATCTCCTTTATCTTCTTGTTGTAGCCGAAGTGCGAGAACCGGGGGAGCAGGGCGTTCTCCAGATTCTTGTAGCGTTCCAGTATGTCCAGCGCCTTCTGGTTGAGCGGCACACGCACCGTATTGGCATGCTCCATCTTCGTCTTCTGCGGGATGTACTCCACGAAGCCGTCCACGATGTTGGCCTTGGTCAGCCTGTTCAGGTCGCTCACGCGGCATCCTATCAGGCACTGGAACATGAAGATGTCACGGTAGACCGGGTAGGTAGATCCCATGCCGCTCAGGTCGGCGTAGTACACCCTGTCACGTTCTTCAAGTGTCAGGTAGAACGGGTCGCCATACATCGGCCGGGCAATCTGGTACTGGTCGAACGGGTTGTTCCTTGTCAGCCCGCGCTTGATGCACCACTTGACAACGGTGCGGATGCGGTAGAGCGAGCCCGACATGCTGTTCTCGGAACGCTTCTGTCCGACATCGCGGTGCTTCTCGTTCCGGTAGAATACGGGGTACATGTCCACATATTTGTGTTCCTCCTGCATCCACAGCTTGAAGTCCCTGATGTCGTCTGCTGTTATGGTATCAATACACAGATGGAAGCCCCGCTGGTGCAGCACCTCGTGGCGGAAACGCTTGTAGCGCAGCACTTTGTTGAGATTGTCGAGATGGTGTTTGCGGCTTTCGTCCGCGAGCGGGGTCTCCTCGATGTATTTCCGTATCTGGTACGAGAGCAGGTATTCGTCGGCCCTGTTGCCGCCCCTCGCGTTGATGTTGGGATGGTGGTATTCCTCTATCAGGCTTTTGAGCCAGCTGCTGTCCACGCCCCGGTGGTACTCTTTTGTGATAAGGTGGGTGATCTGCTGCACGTCCTTGTCGAAGGCCATCTTCTTCTCCTCCGACACCAGTGCCACGCGGGGCTTGTAGCCCTGCCGTTCCGGGCTCCAGTGGTTGGGGTTGATGGACAGTTCGCTCGCTGCCTTGATGTCCACGCCGCCGATGTCCCGTACACGGAAATAGACCCGTGCCTGGTCGGTGATGTTGTTCTTGGCGGCGGTCTTCCGGATGAATGCGGTCACTTTCATATATATGTCCTCCTTTCTGTCTTAGTCTATCATTTCCACAAGCCTGCGCTTCATCTCATCGTCTATCGTGCGGTAGCGGCTGAACGCCCTGCTGCCCTCCACATGCCCCGACATGGAGGCGATAAGGTTGGGGTCGGGCACCTGCCTGTAGAGGTTGCCCACGAAGGTCTTGCGTGCCGTGTGGCTGGTGGTCACCTCGTACAAGGGCTTCTGCACGGTGTTGTATCCGTGCGTGTCGAGGATGGTCACCATCCTGTCTATGCCGCAACGCTTCAGCAGTTCCCGTATGCCGAGGTTGTAGGCGTGTATCTGCCTGAACGGGAACAGCCTGTCGGCATTGGCATCATATCGTTCCAGTATCTTCAACGCCTTCTCGTGCAGGGGTACCCTGACAGTCTTCGCCTCGCATTTCTTCGTCTTCTGCGGCATGTATTCCAGAAAACCGTCCTTGATGTTGGCCCTCGTGAGCCTGTAAAGGTCACCCACGCGGCAGCCGACATAGCAGTGGAACACGAAGATGTCACGGATGACGGCCAGCTTCGGGTTGTCGTTCAGGTCTGCGTCATACAGGATGTTTCTTTCTTCGGAAGTGAGAAAGAACGGGTCGCCGTAGATGGGCTCCTTGCAGCCGTAGAGCACATAGACCTCATTGTCGGAATACTTCATCTTCTTGCACCAATGCAGGAAGGTGCAGAACAGGTTCATGATGTTGATGACGGTCGTACCGGAAAGCGGTCTCGGCCTGTGGTTGATGAGCATGCGGGGAGCGTAGAAGTCGGGATATTCCTGCCGCAGCAGGTGTTCATTTATCACATAATCCCGGAAAGCGTTCATCTGCTCCAGAGAGACGGTTTCTACGAAGAGGGTGAAGTCCGCCTCGCCCAGTATCTCCCGGCGGTAGTCGTGGTAGCGGGTCATCTTGCGCTCGAAACGGACGATATGCTCCTTTGTCCTCTCCGCGCCGTCAAACTTCTCCAGATACTCATGGACACGGGCGAGAAGGTTCGGGTGGTTGCGCTCGAAGGCGCGGGAGGGGTACAGCACATCCTCAATGACCTGCCTCATCCACCTGCTGTCCGCCTTGTCCGTGAAAGTTTTCTCCACCCGCTCGATGATGGCGGCGATCTGTTCCGGCAGGCGTTTCTGCTCGGCGGCAGGCACGGCTGTCGTGCGCCTGTAGCTGAGGGTGTCGGTGTCCCAATACCTGTCTTGCACTTCAAGTGGGGAAACGACCTTTATGTCCACATTCTTATCTCTGACCCGGAAGCAGATGTTCGAGACCTCGGGGGAACACTTTTTCAAATAGACGGTAACTTTCATCGGCGTTGCTTTTTCGGTTATGCGGCAAAGGTATAATAAATTCCCGTAAATGTTCCCATATATCCCGAAGAATCTTGCAACGGATTAAGACAAATTAAAAAGTCGTTCCCGAATCTGATACCACATAAAGCACAGAAAATCAATGGTTATATTTGCAGATGTTTAGCTCTTTTTTTCATTTCGAGCTGTATCCGACTCCCCGAATATCATATATTGCAGTTCCACGCTTCCTTTTTCATACTTCCAGGTCTCATAGCGCAGCGTCGCCATATTGACCGAATGCGCCGCGCCGTCCTCTTCGAGAGCGATTCCCTGCACGCCGGCCATCCCCGGTACGGGTTCTACCCATATCCCGACGAAATCCCGTTCGCTGTACTTATTATCGCCCGGCGCACACGCCACAGCAGCCCACAGCAAGACACAATACAAACAAACCCGTTTCATAATGTGATTTTGTTAAAAGAACAATCCCTGCGCATGCACCCCAACACCAACGCCTTCGGCCCCGGCCGGAACATGCTTCTCTATCGCCCGGCCGGCTCCACCAGGTGCCGGGGAATGCGACATACCGGTATCGGCTCCATCTTGTGGCGGTTGGCACGGTTGCGTCGGAGGAAAATGTCGTACACTTCGCGCTCGCGGCCCGACAGGAGTGCCGGGTCGGTACCCCGCTCCGCATGAGCCATCGCCCGCTCCAGTTCGGGATAGGTGGCCCCGATTTGCTGTTCGTCCGTGCGGTCGTCACCGAAAAGGCCGTCCGTCGGCGGCGCAGCGAGAATCGCCTCAGGAACCCCCAGCCAGCGCCCCAGTTCGTACACCTCGGTCTTGGTGAGGTCGGCAATCGGACTGATGTCCACCCCTCCGTCGCCGTACTTGGTGAAGAACCCCACTCCGAAATCCTCTATCTTGTTCCCCGTACCGACCACGAGCAGATTATTGAGTCCGGCGAAGTAGTAGAGTGCGGTCATGCGAAGCCGCGACCGGGCATTGGCTCCGGCCAGGTCGGCCACCCCTTTGCCCGCCCCCTGCACCAGAGAGGGAGCGAAAGAGCCGGCGAACGCATCGTACGCCGCCGTCAGGTCGGCATGTGCCGCCTCTGCATTGGAATAACGTTCCGTCAGCCGGCGGACGTGCTCCCCGGCCCGGTCCACCTGTGCTTGTACCTGATGGATAGGCAATGTCACGCAGAGCGTTCTGCGCCCGGTCATAGCCGCCAGTGTCGAAACTACCGCCGAATCGATACCCCCCGAAACGCCCACGACGAATCCCGCCGCACCCGTTCCGTCGAGATAACCCGACATCCACTCCGCAATATAATGTGCAACTGCTTCCGTATTCATATTTCCTCTTCCGTTATCTTGTTACCGTTCTTACGAACACCGATGGATACCCTTCCGAAATCCGTCTCCGTCCCGCGGAGGCCGTATGCACCCGTCAGAACAACATCCGTATTCCCGCCACTGCATTGGCTCCGAGAGCCGGATAGCCGAGGCAGCGGTAAATACGCCGATTCAGCAGGTTGTCGCCAGCCGCGAAGATGCTGAACCGGGGGCCGGTCTTGTACTCCGCATCGACCTTGAGGTTCACCGTCGCCGGTACCGCCGTATCGAGGTTTTGCAGGGAAGCGAATCTTCTCTCCCCCAGCACTTCCACACTGATGCCGACGGAGAATCGGTCGCGGTAACAATAGCTGGCCCTCCCGGTCACCGTAAATTCGGGAATTCCCATTCCTACCCGGCCGCCCCGACCGCTCCAGAAGTTGCCGGCATTGTTGTAGCTGTCGTACCGTACCCCGGCCTGCAGCCCGAATCCCATCGGAAGTTTCAGTCCGACACCCGCACCGGCATAGAACAGGTTCACGGGAGCGAGTCGAGGAACGAATGTCTCCCCGGTCTTCAGGAAATAGGGAAGTTCTCCTATCAGGTAACCGGCATATACGTCGTAAGTCACCACGTCTCCGGCGTCGCCCCGGAAACCGCCGCGCAGCTCGGCACGCTTGGGTCCGGCGATGTCCGCCTCATGGATATAGGGATTCAGTCCGGCGAGTTCCAGATAATTCCCCGTTCCTATCTCTCCGTCGAGGCTCGCATACGGGATGAAGGCATCGGCCAGTTCATACGATACCCCGACCTTCGGGAGCACGAAAAAATGACTGCCGCAGTCCGTTGCCGAGAGCCGGAAACTGTCGTAATAAAACTTCACCCCCACATGCAGGGAAAGACGGTCCGTCCGCAGACGATACTCCGGGACCAGCGCCGCATACCAGTCGCCGGTATCCCAGTCGTTCCACGCCCCCTCGAACGAGGCGCCGACCACCACCGCGCCGCGACGGCCCGCCTTCCAACCGAAATCGGCGAATGCGGAGGCCGCCGGATTCTCCACGACCGTTCCCCACAGGCTGCCCGCAATACCGAAACGGTAATTGAAACGGGACAAGTCCGTAAACGCATCGCCAAAAGTCAACGAAGTCTGCACTTTATGATAGTATATATTCTCGGGCTCCATATATCCCGTCCATACCTTGTCCATCGTCGTGTATTAATTGTATCCGTAACGGATGTCGAAGTCGAGGCTGCGGGTTCCGAAATCCCGCCCGGCATAGAGGCCGACGCCGTTCTCCGTCCACGACGCAGGCTCCTTCGTTCCCCGTTCGTTCTCCAGCTTCGCCCACTGTCCGACATGGTTGGCATACACCCCGGCCCGAATATCGCGGGGCGTAGAGAAGGCGGCGTAAAAATCGAGTCTGCTCTGAGCCGGATAGCCACCGCCGAGCATCAGGTAGAACGGCCGCTGGTGCCGGTACTCCGCGGTACTTATCGCCACCGGAGCGATGGGTTCCGTATCGAATACCGATTTCCACGGCGTCGGGGTGATGGCGTAACTTATATCCGGTTTCAGCGTGACCGTATCGGCCATGCGGGGCGGAAAATCGAGTTTCTGCGCCTCGCCGAGTTCCGGTACGTACTGCCTCGTCACCTCGATACGCTGCGTAATGGAGGCGGCATCCTCCTGTGCCGTCAACACCCCTGCGGCCAGAAAGGCCGCGATAACAGTCATAACTATCCTCTTCATCTCCCTTTGGGATTATATCTTTCAACCATCCGGGGCCGCAGGCCGTGCATTACCGCCAATCGTCAGCGAACGGCCCCGTACGCTTTTTGCGCCTTCGTCCGGATACGCAGACCCGGGCGGAGGCCGCCTTACAACGCGGCAATCCGCGCCTTCGCCTCCTCTACTACGCCGTCCGTCGCATTGGGATAGCCGTCCACCACACTCTGGTAAGTCGCACGCGCCTGGAAGGCATCCCCCGCTTCGGCATAGATGTCACCCAGAATGATGAACGACTTCCCGAGCCAGTACGAGTGAGGCGTATTCCGGTCGGCGAAGGCATATACGAGCTCCTCGACACGGGCATTTTCCCCGGCGGCCCGCGCAGCCTCGATTACGCGATAGGCTCCCTCCGCCCCTTCCGGAGTGGATACGTCGCTGCCGAGCCTTTCGTAAAGCGGCAGCGCCTCGCTATTGCGACCCGTCCGCCTCAACACCGAAGCCTTCGCATAGAGGGCCTGCCGTTTTGCCGGTTCGCCGGCAGCCCGCGCAGCCACCTCGTCGGCCGCAGCCAATATCTTCCCGTCGTCCCCTCCGGCTACGACGGCCTTCATATAGCCCGACAGCGCCTCGTCCTTCCGGGCCGGCACGGTCACCAGTCCGCTCAGCCGGAGGTAGGCATCGGCCGCCTCGTCATACTGCTTCATATCCATGCTGACGGAAGAGAGCCGCTCCAGTCCGCGCACCGTAAAGTCGCCGTGGGGCATTGCGACAAGCCTCCGGTAGTAACCGGCAGCTCTGGCGGCATCCTGCGCCGCCAGGGCATTCTCCCCGGCGAAATAGAGCGCTTCCGCGACATGGACACCCTTCGGGTATCCCGCGATGTAGTTGTCAAGCGCCGCGGCTGCCCGGCCCGTATCGCCGGAGAGATAAACCCGCTGCGCAGCCGCGAAAGCCAGCGAATCGCGCTGTACTTCGCCCAGGTCGGTCTCTATCCCGACACTTTCGGCATATTTGAAGTAGGCATCCACGTCGTTCCGCTCCACATATATCGTGCGGATACCGTTCATGGCGCTACGCGAAGCATCGGAGTGCTGCTCGTGCTGCATCACCTTTTTATAGTAGGTCAAAGCCTTCGCATCGTCGCCGAGATTCTGGCAGGCGAGGCCGAGCTCGTTGAGCGCCGAGGCATAGCGCGGCGAGGAGGGATAGGTATTCACGAAACGTTCGAGGACACCGGTAGCCTCCGAATAGCGCTGCTGCCCCATGTAGGCCCTTCCCAGCTCGTACATGGCATCGGCCACATAGGGGCCTTCGTTCTTGCGCACTATTTCCGTGAGACTCTCTATCTTGCGCTCGGGCCGTTGCACCATGCCGAGCATCATCGCCCGTTGGAAAGCGGAATAATAGCGCTCCGGAGTATTCATCGCGGCCGCCTTGTCGTAGAACTCGATGGCGCGCCAAAAGGAACGCCCGCTGTATTCGATATCGCCACGGCGGTTATAGGCGTCCGCGGCATAGCTGTCCTTGCGGCGGTAATCGAGCAGGAACTCGTCGAACCACTTCCTGGCTTCCTCCCAGTTCTTCATATTAAAATAGGCATACCCCAGATTGTAGCGTGCCGCCAGGTTTTCCGGTTCACTCTTGGGCGAAAGGCGCACATAGGCCGCGAAACGTTCGGCCGCCCCCGGCATGTCGCCCCGGCGGTAACAGATTTCACCCTGCCAATATCCTGCCAGGGCGGTGTACTTGGCATTGAAACGGTTGGCGAGCGACTGGTCGAGCAGGCGCGCGGCGGCATCGTAATCGCCCGCATTGTAATATTCCAGTCCGCGGAAGTAGGTTATCTTCTGGAGCGCCGCCTTCAGGTTGTTGTCCGGATAGGGTACCTGCATGATGGCCTGATAGGCGGCATCGTAATTACGCGAATTGTAGTAAGCCGCGGCGAGATACTCCTTGACCTGCGGAACACGTCCCGAATTCGGATAACGGGCAATGTAACGGTTGAGCACGTTGATGGCCTCGTTAAAATAACCGCCGCCGAGCTCGTACTGCAGCTTTCCGTAATTGAACAGCGCATCCTCGCTTATCGCATCGTCGTACCCCTCCGAAGAGGCCATGGCGAACGACTGCATGGCCTGCTGCTTGCGCCCCATGCGCAGATAACAGTCGGCCAGGTGGTAGCTCGCGTTCTGCGACAGTTTGTCGTCGGGACCGGCCACACGGGCAAGGTTCCGTTCCGCCTCCCCGTAATCGCCCACCATATAGGCGGCGAATCCCAGCATGTAATAGACTTCGCGGTCCATCTCACCGCCGAGTTCCCGGTAACGTTCGAGATACTGCGCGGCCTCGCGCCACCCGCCCGTATAGAACCAGCTCTCACCGATGATACGGTTCAGTTCCGCCAGCCGGTCACCTGCGGCCATGCGCAGGACGGCCCCGCCGTTCTGCGTCCGATTCCTCTTTT
>ENA-OPYE01000513-OPYE01000513.1-human-gut-metagenome-genome-assembly--contig:-NODE-513-length-29037-cov-6.651922_pt1 | contig 29037 bp, 22 predicted proteins | sample MGYA00241063_ERZ501442 | MGnify/ENA primary metagenome ERZ501442 (study PRJEB25962, sample SAMEA1967055) | human gut metagenome | biome: human gut; feature: human-associated habitat; material: faeces... | reverse complement strand
GTGCTTAAGCCGTAAGGCGGGAATTGTGCGGTGTTGCCTTATATACTCCGCATATGTCTGGTTCGTTCAATGATTGGGCAAAGCCGCAACACTTTCGTCCTCAATCAATTCAAAAGGAACCACTTCATGCACCGCGCTGCTTCCGTTTTCAATACAGTTGAGCAGAATTTCCGCACCGCGCTGGGCCAGTCGTTCCGAGTTCTGGCGGATGGTGGTCAGCCGCGGGTTGCTGTAGCGCCCCAGCGCAATACCGTCATAGCCCGAAACCGAGATATCCTGCGGCACACGCAGGCCATGGTCATTCAGGGCACGGATCGCGCCCAAGGCCATCAGGTCCGACATGGCAAACACTGCCGTAATATCCGGGCAGTGCTTGAGCAGGTATTCCATGGCGGTATATCCGCTTTGCAGCGAAAACCGGGCATAGGCATACTGCTTTTCCATCTCGAACGGCAGGCCAAGGCGGAACATAGCGCTCTGGCTGCCGGTCAGACGGGACAGACTGGGGCGGGACTGGTCTGGCTTGCCGCCGATCAGCCCGATCTTGCGGTGGCCCTGCGCATACAGGTACTCAATCATCAGGGACGATGCCGAAACATCGTCCACGCTGACGCTGGACAGGTTGGGGATGTTCAGGGTTGCGGCGCTGTTGGTCAGCAGCAGGCATGGAACACGCAGTTCCGCCAGCTGCGGTGTGAAGTATTCCAGGTTAGAGCCAAGGAAAGCAATACCATAAGGTTTGCGCTCGGCGCAGATCAGTTCGGCCTGCGCAACTTCGTTGGCTTCTTCATCAATATAATAGACCGTGGAAACATATCCGCGTTCCTCCAGGATAGCCTGCATTTTTTCCAGAATGTCCACAAACAACATGTTCTGGGTGCCCTTTACGATCAGGGCAAGGCCATCGCTGCTTTGCTGTTTCAGGTGTTTGGCGTTGGAGTTTGGCTGATAATTATACCGCTTGATGACCTCAAGAATCTTGGCGCGGGCGGCCGGGCTGACGCTGGGGTTATTGTTGAGCACCCGCGAAACCGTGCCGATGGCATACCCCGATTCTTTTGCAATATCTTTGATGGTCATACACAGAAAACTCCTTCCGGCAGCAGGGTGCCGCAGCCATTAGCCCTTTACAGCACCGGCCACCACACCATCAATGATATACTTCTGGCAGATCAGATACAGAATAATGACCGGCAGAATGGTGATCATGATGCAGGCCATCATGGGCGCCATTTCCACCTTGCCGTAACTGCCGCGGAAATACTGGATCGCCATGGGGATGGTGCGGTAGGTTTTGATATCCAGCACCAGGGTGGGCAGCAGATAGTCGTTCCAGACCCACATGGTTTCCAGGATTGCGGTAGAGATCATCGTCGGCTTTAAGATCGGGCAGACCACGCGGAAGAAAATCTGCAGCGGGTTGCAGCCATCGATCATAGCGGCTTCCTCAATTTCAACCGGCATGCTCTTCATAAAGCCGGTGAACATGAACACCGCGAGACCGGCACCGAAGCCGAGGTAGATGATGCAGATGTTGTAAGGGTTGTTCAATTTTAAGCTATCCGCTGTTTTGGCCAGGGTAAACATGACCATCTGGAACGGCACCACCATGCTGAACATGCACAAGCCGTACATCAGTTTGGAAAGTTTGCCGTTGACACGGGTGATGAACCATGCGCACATGGAGCAGCACAGCAGAATCAGCACAACGGAACTGACCGTAATGACTAGGCTATACCAGAAGGAAGACAAAAAGTCCATTTCCTGGATGCCGTAAATATAGTTTTTGAGGCCGACAAAGGTTCCGGCCGTGGGCAGCTCAAACGCGCGGGAGGTGGTAATGGCGCGCTCGGTTTTGAGGGAGTTAAAGAAGATCATGACGATGGGGTAGATCCATGCAACGCACAGCACTCCAAGCACCACGCTGAGAATGGCATTGATGCGGCGGTCCGCTTTGCCAACGGTAGGTTTTTCTTCCACCGGTTTTTTGATGGTTTTTTCCATTACTGCTGCACCTCCTTGGACTGGGTCAGCTTTTGCTGGAGTACGGCCAGCACCACAACAAACAGGCAGAACACAACAGCCTTTGCCTGGCCGATGCCCTTCCACTGGGGTCCGGAGCGGGCATAGAAGGTATCATAAATGTTGTAAGCCAGCATCATGGTCTGCTTGGCCGGTTCGCCGCCGGTCAGGGACAGGTTCTGGTCAAACAGCTTGAAGGAGTTGGTCAAAGTCAGGAAGGTGCAGATGGTAATGCTGGGCATAACCATGGGGATCTTGATCTTGAACAGGATCTGCTTGGCGTTTGCGCCATCGATCTTGGCGGCTTCGATCAGATCCAGCGGCACGTTCTGCAGGCCAGCAATGTAGATGATCATCATGTAACCGATCTGCTGCCAGCACATCAGAATGACAAGGCCCAAGAAGCCGTACGTGGCGTTCAGGGAAAGCAGCGGTTTTTCGAGTGCGCTGAGTACGCCGTTGAGCAGAATCTGCCAGATATAGCCAAGGATAATGCCGCCGATCAGGTTGGGCATAAAGAAGGTGGTACGGAAGATGTTGGTACCGCGGATGCCGCGGGTAAGCAGCAGCGCAATGCCGAACGCCAGCACATTGATGAGCACCGTGGACACCACAGTAAACACCGCAGTGAACCAGAACGCATGGGTGAAGGTATCATCCAGCCAGATCTTGGCATAGTTGCCGAGACCAACAAAGGTAACATTTTGAACAGTTGTGAATTTGCAGAACGAAAGCGCCACGCCCCAGATAAACGGCCAGATAAAGCCGATGATAAAGGCCAGCAGGGTGGGCAGCACGAACACGGGCCAATAGCGCTGGATCGCTTTTTCCATAACAGTACCCCCTTGAGCACGTACTTGAGCACATAAAAGAGCGGGGCGGGCGAATCATCGCCCGCCCCGCTTTTAACATTCAGGTTTCGCTATTTTGGTTCATATCAGCCTGCATTCAGGGCAGCTTCGGTCTTCCAGCCATCCACAAAGGCGGTCACAACAGCGTTCCAATCGCCAGTGCCGGCTGCGTAAGCAGTCAGAGCAGAGCCAACGCCGTTCTTCCAGTTTTCGGAAGGCATGGTGGAGAAGCACCAGGCAACAGGAGTCTTGCCCTCAGCGGTCAGAGCATTATCAACCTTAACGAAGAGGTTGGGGGATTCCTGAGCATTCTTGAAGGGGATAACAAAGCCCATATCGTTTGCCATGGCCTTGGTGCCCTCATCAGAGCTGACGCACCAGTACATGAAGTCGAGAGTTGCATCGATATCTGCCTGGTCGGCTTCCTTGTTTACGCACCAGTAGTTCTCGGTGCCGGTGCACAGGCCCTGGTTGGCCTCATCGCCCACGCCAATGTAGACGGGGATCATGGTCAGGTCGTCATCGGTGAAGGGCTTGCCATCGCCGACGAGGTTGGTATATTCCCAAGAACCGTTCTGGTAGAAGACAGCCTCATTGTCCAGGAACTCGTTGCGGCTGTCATCGCCAGTCTTGCCAGCCAGCTCAGTGGGAGCACAGGTGGAGTTGTTGATGTACAGGTCAAACATGTTCTTGTAGTTATCCAGGTAGGTGCCCTTGATGGCATCCGTGGAGCCGATGCCGTCAGCCTGGTACTCAAAGTAGATGGGCAGGTTGGCCAGGTGGGTCTTGAAGCGCCAGTCAGAGGAAGAATCCATACCGGCGGAGGTGAATGCTGCAAAGCCAAGTTCGTCCTTGCGGGCGGTGATGTCCTCGGCAACCTTCTTCAGGTCTGCGAAGCTCTTGATATCATCGGTGGTGTAACCGGCCTTTTCCAGCAGGGTCTTGTTGGTGATCAGGCCGTAGCTCTCGATAACGTAGCCGATGGCCACGGTGGCGTCGCCATCTTTCAGGGCGTAAGAATCGCTGGTCAGGTCGCCCAGGATCTTGGAGCCGGTCAGGTCATAGCAGTAATCCTTCCAGTTGGCCAGGCCGACAGGGCCGTTGACCTGGAACAGGGTGGGCGCATCGCTCTTGGCCATTTCGCTCATCAGAGTGGTTTCGTACTGGCCGGAAGCAGCGGTCACAACGGTAACGGGAACGCCGGTCTCTTCGGTGTAGGTCTTTGCCAGGGCCTGCCAGGCTTCATCCTGCTCGGGCTTGAAGTTCAGGTAGTAGACCTTGCCGGCGGCAGTGGTATCTGCCGGGGCGGCTGCTTCGGAGCTGGCAGCTTCGGAAGAAGCTGCGGTGCTTTCTGCAGCAGAGGAAGCAGTGGAAGATGCGGTGGAACCGCAACCTGCCAGCAGGCCGGCAGCCATCATGGATGCCACGGCGAGAGAGATTGTTTGCTTGGATTTCATGGTATTATCCTCCTTTTTAAGTGGAACCAGTTGCACCGTTGCTGACGGGTGTGGTTCACGGGTTGGTAACGTTTCCAACCTTGCTATGGCTTTATACTACACCCGTGTTTTGCAAAAATCAATCGTTTTTTGGATTTTGAGTGCAAGATTGTAGCCTTGCACGAATCGCAACCGTTTTCCTTGTCGAATATAACAAGAAAGTAGTATTCATTTTGATGAAACGTTTCAATTTCACGGCAAAATGCGACTTTATAAACCAAAAGCAGCCCCGCGGCGGCGGGAGCTGCTTTTGATTGTCATATTTTTGCGCAACTTGTTTCACACCCGCTGGTAAGCGAACCAGTAGAAAGCGGCGTGGTTGGTGCCGGTGGTGCCGTTGGCGGAGGCATACATGCCAACGGTGCAGCCGGTAAAGCCGCCGGTTATCTCGGTGCTCAAAAAGCTCAGGGCAATACATGGATTTTTCGGTGCATTTTCGGCCCGGCCCTTACACTTTTTTCGTTTCCGCCTGTACCAGGGCGCGGTACAGGGTAAAATCCGGCACGGGGGCCGCCGGGGCACCAGGCAGTGGAGCCTGCCAGGCGGCATAATCCGGCCCGTCCCCGGCCGCGCGGGGAATCGCCATCAGACCGGTCAGAACGCGGGCGGTCAGTGCGCCGTCCAGCATGGTATCGCTGCAAAAGCCGACCCAGAACCCAGTTTTGGGCTGCAGCAGAGCCGCCATGGCACCAAAATCATCCGCCGCACGGCCCAGGGTGCAAAAACAGTTCTGCCAGTCCTTATCCAAAAACTGCTCCCGCGCGGTGCAAAAGCGCACCGCCCCGCGCAGGGCGTACAGGTACAGCCGCACGCTGAATACCACCTGCTCCTGCCAGAGCGGCGTGGTGGCCCGCCCGGCGTAAGAACAGCCGGGCAGCAGCGTTTCATAATTTTCCAGCGCGGAAGTGCAGAGCTGCTGATAGGCAGCCAGCTGTTCCGCATAGCTTTCTGCGGGCAGCAGAGCGGCAAGTTCCTGAATCGGACCCTGCGTTTTGCCGCACAGCCAGGCCGAAGCAAACAGCCGGGTGCTGCGGGTCAGGAACGCTTCGCCCACCGGCTGCGGCGGGCTGCCCGCCTGCACGGCGCTTTCGGCACGGGCGCGCAGGCAGACCGAAAGATCCTCCAGTGCGCTGTCCGTCAGTGCCCAGCCATCCGGCGCACGGTAGGTACAGCGCAGGTAAGCCGTGCGCTGCGCGGCGCAGTCGGTATCCGGGGTACACCACAAAGCACCGGTCAGGTTCAACTCCATCAGGGAGGGGCGCAGGTCCCCGGTGCCAACCATCCAGAAGCTGCGCACCCCGCCGCGCCAGGCTCCCTGCAGCATTCCGTTAACGGCGGTATCGCCGCCGGGGTAGGCGGTCATGGGGTTGCCGGTCAGCTTATCGCGGCGGCAAAGGCTGAACCACAGCCCGTGCTGCGCGCCGGGACCAGGGCCGCCCGCACTGCTGGCACTGGGGGCCGGGGTTAAAACGGGGATAACGCTATCCGGGATTTTGAGTTTTCCCTCCTGGTAGAGCGCAACGGTTTCGCCCTGCAGCAGAATATAGGCAGCGGCACCGGGCACCGTGGCGTTCAGCAGCTGCCATTGCTCTTGCAGCGCCGCAGTGCTGGCTGTGCCATCGGGATCACCCCCCATCCCGTCAATGCCCAGCGCCCAGATGCGCGGGCTGGTTTTGAGAGTGCGGATAGAATCCTGCCAGATTTTATGGCGTTCTTCCGGGTTTTCCGCCGCAGCCTGCTGCGGGGCAGCCCCCAGCGGGGTCTGCGGGTTCTGCACAGGGCGCAGGCCCATGGCGGCGGCAAGGTCCGCCTGTTTGTCGGTGCGCACCATATTGCCGCGGTAGCGCAGCAGGGATTCAAAAATCATCTCCCAGCCGTTTTCGGTGGCATCCGCCCAGGCGGACAGCCATGGTGCATCCGAAAGATCCCACCCGCGCAGGCCGACAGCGGCGGCTGGCCCGGTAATGCGGCCCTCCGGCACAGTGGCAAAGGGTTTGGGCTCAAACTGCTGCTGGTTCCAGAACCAGAATGGTGCTACCCCCAGGTAATGACGGCTGATATCCAGCAGGCCGTACACCGCGCCCAAATCATCCGCCGCGCAGAGGGTGAGCTGGTTTTCCGTCACATCCAGCGTATAACTTTCCGGCGGCAGGGCGGGGGCAAGGCAGATCATCAGGCGGTTATCCGGCACAAAACCGGTGGTGGAAAGAGTCATTTCCATATCACGCCAAAAGCGCGCCACGGCATGCTGCACGGGCGCACTGGCCCACTGCGCCGTGACCCGTGTGGCACGGCTGAGCATAAAATCCATTGTTTTCCTGCCTTTCAATACACTCTACCATCATCCCCGCCGTATCGGCGCTTGGATGGATGCAGTATTCCCTTACTGGTCCAAAAATTCGCGGATCTCGGCTTCCACGGCACGCACCTCGCGCTCAAATGCGCGGGCGGATACCCGTAGCGCACCGTTGCCCAGAATAATGATCTGTTCCGCACCATCGGAGCTGACCACCCGCACGCGGTGGTTTTTGGCCAGCTCATGGGTGGTGCGCTCGATGAACATATCGGCGGTTTCGGCTTCGCGGGTATAAATCACGTGCAGGTTGTGCCAGGTTTCTTGTTCCCGCCCGGCGCCCTTGACGCGGTAGGCGTCAAACACCAGGATGGGCACACACTTGCGGTAGCCCGCATAGTTGCACAGAATGTCCATCAACCGGCGGCGGGCGGCATCCAGGTTTTCCGCCGCGATCTTCTTTAATTCATCCCACGCAAAAATCACGTTGTAGCCGTCTACCAGCAGGTACTCCGGCCCGCTGGGCGGCGGTGCAGCGGGGGTACGGTTCTGGCTTGGCCCCACACTGCGGAAGGCTTTGCGCGCGGCAAGCTGGTCATGCTGACCTGCGGCTTCCCCCCGGCGCTTGATCGGCCCATAGGTGCGCTCAAAAATCGCCAGCAGCTCTTTGTCCTGCTCCAGTGTGCCGCAGTAAGCGGCAGCACGGCGGCGGGCATCGGAGGCTTCATCGGAGGCATCCGCTTCTTCCTGTTTCGCCTGCTGGGCACCGGGCGCGTTGCGCCCCAGGCCGCTGGCCACATGGGCGTGGGCGGGAACTTCGTCCCATTTGACAAGGTAGCCCGCGCCGTGGCTGCAAAATACGGAATCCGCCGGGTTTTCAGTATCGGCATCCGGCTGGTAGCCAATGGCTTCCAGCACGGCTTCGGTGTTGTGGCAGGGCGCATAGCCGCGGGGCATACAGCTCAGGCGGCCCGCACCGCGGGTGTAGGCGGTCACTTCCCGCGCACAGCCCCGCATTTCGGCAACCGGGGCTTTGCCGGTAATGACGGCCAGGCCATCCTCGTTTTCCGGCGTGCTGAATTCCGCGCAGCGGCGCTGCAGATCGGCCATGGCGCGGCCAACACAGTCCTGCGGGACTTCCAGCCGGAAGTCATACCAGGGTTCCAGCAAGACCGCCTGCCCCCGGGCCGCCGCGGTGCGCAGCCCCTGCCGCACGGCGCGGTAAGTTGCCTGGCGAAAGTCCCCGCCCTCGGTGTGCTTGATGTGGGCACGGCCTGCCGTCAGGGTGATTTTCACATCGGTCAGCGGCGCACCGGCCAGCACGCCGGGGTGGCTGCGCTCCGCCAGGTGGGTCAAAATCAACCGCTGCCAGTTCAGGTCCAGCGCATCGGTGCGGCAAATGCTGGCAAACTGCAGGCCGCTGCCCGGCTCGCCGGGTTCCAGCAGCAGATGAACCTCCGCATAATGGCGCAGCGGTTCATAATGTCCCACGCCCTCCACCGGGGCAGAGATGGTCTCTTTGTATAGAATGCCGCCCTCGCCGAAGGCCACTTCCAATCCAAAGCGGCTTTGCAGCACGCTCTGCAAAATTTCCAGTTGAATTTCACCCATCAGCTGCAGGTGGATCTCGCCCAGAGCGGCGTTCCACACCACATGCAGCTGTGGATCCTCGTCCTCCAGGGTGCGCAGAGCCAGAAGGGCATTGTGGGGGGCAGCTCCTTCCGGCAGCTCCACCCGGTAGTTCAGCACCGGTTCCAGCATCGGCTGGCGGGCATCCGGCTGTACGCCAAGGCCCTGTCCGGGATAGGTTTTTGTGGGGCCCAGCACCGCGCAGACGGTGCCCGCCGGGGCTTCGCTGACCAGGCGGTATTTGCTGCCGGAGTAGACCCGCAGCTGGTCGGCCTTTTCTTCAAACTCCACACGGGCATCTGGGCGGGATACCAGGTTGGATTTGACTTTCAGCACGCCGTCCGTCACTTTCAGGTAGGTCATGCGCGCGCCGGATTCGTCTGCCCCGATCTTGAAGATGCGCGCGCCAAAGCTGCCGCCATCTGGCGGCATGCGGGTATCCCGCTGCAGACCATTGAGCAGGTCGTCAATGCCATCCAGCCGCAGAGCCGCGCCAAAATAGCAGGGGAACACCTGCCGCCGCGTGATTGCCGTGATGAGATCCGCCTGCGGCACTGTTCCTGTTGCCAACACGGCTTCCATCAGCGGTTCACTGCACACGCCAAGGGCTTCGGCGCGTTCTTCCGCCGGAACGGTGGGGGTAAAGTCCACACAGCCATCCCCAAAGCGGCCCCGCAGCTCCCGCAGGCGCAGGGCTTTGTCCGCACCGGGCAGATCCATTTTGTTGACATAGATAAAGGTTGGCACATGGTAGCGCTCCAACAGCCGCCACAATGTCATCGTGTGGCTTTGGATGCCGTCCGTGCCGGAAATGACCAGCACCGCATAATCCAGCACCTGCAGCGTGCGCTCGGCCTCCGCCGAAAAGTCCACGTGGCCGGGGGTATCCAGCAGGGTGATCTGGGTCTCTTCCAGCGGGGTGCCCGTCACCGTTCCGGCCGGCAGGGTAAGCACGGCCTGTTTGGCAAAAATGGTAATGCCGCGGGCTTTTTCCAGCGCATCGGTGTCCAAAAATGCATCCCGGTGGTCTACGCGCCCCAGCTTGCGGATACTGCCCGCACGGTAGAGCAGTGCTTCCGAAAGAGTGGTTTTTCCGCTGTCCACGTGTGCCAGAACCCCAACGACCAGACGTTTCATAACTTTCCTAACCTCATTCACAGCGTTCCCGGCTGCTGCGCCAGGGGTACCGTTTATTTTTTGCACCGCCGCCCGCCGGGCAAGGGATATCTGCCGGATTTTGGCGATCCTTTTCTATTATAATAGTACCCGTTTTAACTAGGGGATTCAACCACTAATTTGCGCGGGCTTTTGTTTTTGGGGCAGGATGCAAAAAATATTTTATAAAGGGTATTGACATTGCGGGATGTGGATGCTATACTATTTAGGCACTCAAGAGAGAGCAACTAAATATCGCGGGGTAGAGCAGATGGTAGCTCGTCGGGCTCATAACCCGGAGGTCGCAGGTTCAAGTCCTGTCCCCGCAACCAACAAAGAACGGTAAGACGTCAAGTTTTACCGTTCTTTTCTTTTGTTTTGGAATACAGTCTTAAAAATCTTAGATTTTGACCCCAAAATGACCCCAAAACGATTTTTTCTTTTTCACCGTTCATTTCTATTTGGTGGAAAATCGTAACGGACAATATAACGGACAACAGCCCCGGCCATCTGGCCAGGGCTGTTTCTGTTTGTTCAGGCTGTCTTCAGGAGAATCAGCACGCTGTTCTCCGGCACCACGATGTCTTCCTGCCGGGTGGGGATCGGCGGGTATTTGAACTGGCTCAGCGCCTTTTGGATTTGCTTTTTCGCTTCCATCAGGGCTGTTTCCATTGTGCCGGCTTGAATCTGTATTTTCGGGAAGTCCGGCGCAAAGGCTTTGCATCCCTCTTCTGTGACGGTGAACAGCACCGGGTAAGGCTGTTGCTCTACCGAGATCTCCAGGCTTATCCCGAACAGGTCATCCATTTTATCCATCTCGTTTCGCTTGTGCTCATCCATGCTGTGCACATAAGTATCCATCGTGAATGATACGGAGTAATGCCCCAGGATGGCGGACAGGGTTTTGTAGTCCATTCCCCTTTCCAGGGCTCTGGTTGCAAAGGTATGACGCAACGCATGGAACGTAAAGTGACCTATACCTGCATCCTGCAGCATCCGGTTGTAATAGTCTTTGAATGTGCGTTGCTCAAAATACATGCCTAGTTCATTGGTAACCACAAAGCCCGTGTCCTGGTATGCTGCGCCGGCCGCGTTTTGATCGGCCAGCTGAATGCTGCGCCACCTTTTGAGATCCTCGATGACGCTTCGGGTCAAAGGAATCGTCCGGCGGGCATTTTGGGTTTTGGGGGTGTCAAACACAATCTCGGTTGAGTGCTTCCCCTCGTCCTGCTCATAACGTGCCAACCGGTTGATCGTGCGCTTTACTGTCAGTTGGGCGCCGACCAGGTCGATATCTTCCCATCTGAGCGCCAGCAGTTCGCCCATCCGAAGTCCCGTGCTAAGATCCAGCCGTACGAACACACCATAACGGTGGCGATAGCTGATCTGCACCAGTGCACGCTGTTGTTCATTGGTGAGAGCCGCTATTTCCGGCTTTTCTCCCGATGGCAAGGTAACCGCATCACAGGGATTGGTTACGATCAGCCGTTCCTTTACTGCTTGCTGCAGACATTTGTGCAGCGCCATGTGGTAGTTGCGAAGCGTTTTAGCCGACAGTCCCTCTTCCCGATATTTGTAATTGTAGAACTCCTGCAGGATGCGGCCTTCCAGTTTTTTCAGGCGTATTTTGTACAACACACAAAAATGTTTATTCCCGTACCCGCGATAACTCATGTAAGTGGACTGTTTGACCTTGTCTTTCATATATGTGACCAGCCAATATTCGTACCACTCTCCCAGGGTCACAGACATCGGGTCGCGCCAACCATTCACACGGATATCATGCGCCTGCTCCTGAAGGATCGCAATAGCCTCTTGTTTCGTGTTGCAGCAGGTAGAAGTCCGCTTTGGTTTGCCGGTTTTATAGTCGATGCCGGCCGATAGGCGTACCTCCCATCGCCCGTCCGTACGTTGGCGAATATTGCCTTCATTGTGACCGCGATGCATCGGCTTTTTCGTTTTGCCTTCCATTTTTCAACGTTCCTTCTTATTTTTTTTGCAACACAAACAATACTCGAAAGCCGAGCAGAAAGCTATATCAAATACCAACAATCTTCGGGTTCTGGTTTGGGGTATTTTCTAGGGACTGCAGTTCCATCCAATCAAAAAGTCTGTCCCTGGGGATTCGCAGCATGCCCCCGACACGAATCACGGGGAATCCGGGTGTATGCAGTAACCGATATGATGCACTCCGTGAAATTCCGAACAAGGCTTGTAAATCCGACACTTTCATAACTACGGGCAATTCTGTAATCGAGTAATAGCGCGTCTTTAAATTTATGCTGTCGGGCAAGACCGTTCATCCGCCTTTCTCATGGTATGCTTGACCAGCACTGTATCCAGACCATACAGGTAGAGCTGATACCGCAGATTTTCTTCTGTTGTAATCAAAGCCACATTGTGCTTTTGCAAAGTTGCCAAGATCTTGATCAGTTTTTTCCTTGTGCGCCCCAAGCTCGAGATCCAAGTTACGGCCACCGCATCGACCTCTCCTCGTCGCACTACATGCAACATGGCCGATAAACCAGAACACCATATTACCTTTGGCGAAGCGAAGTCATAGCTCCTGCCCACAACCCTGTACCCCTCCTGTGCTGCCCAGTCAGCTAATTCACTTAGCTGCCAATCTACTACATCATGGTCTTTTGTGCTGGTTCGCGCATACAGCCACACCCGTGGAAAGAAAAGATGCTTTTCCTTATCTTCAACCATTCCAGACCTCCTCATCATATCCGGGGAGGACCATCCAGCGACGTCCGCCGGGCTCGATCCAGTTTCCATCCTTTGCCCCGAAGGTATGGATACCATAGTGCAAAAGCGATGCCAGCAAACCTTCCAACTCCGGACGCCCACAGTACAGATGTGCTGCATCTACAACGACCAAGACGTCCGCTTCTCCGTTGGCGGCGGCATGCAGCAGCTCCACCATGCCCGGTCTGAGGGACAAAGGCTGTTCCTCTGTGCCGGCCTGCGCAAACAGTTCCAGCACGCACGGCCACCGAAGTTTGCGCAGCGCTCTACGGCACACCAGCATCTGTTCACGGATGGTCAGATCGCCTTCCTTGACTTCCTGCATAAAACAAATCGCTTTCATATCAGTTGTCCTCCGTATCGTTTTGGGGCAAAAAGTAATCCGGACCTTTATGTATCCGGAAGAAGCTGTGTATATCCTCAATCGTTTCCGCAATCGGCATATCGGGCAATGCTTCCAACATCACCTGATGATATCGCTTTCCTGGTGCTGCACGGGGGTCGAGAATAGCAACCACGCAGCTGTCGGTTTCAGTTCGGATGGCACGGCCAAAGCCCTGCCGCAGTTTGATCTGCATTTCAGGCACGACTTCAGCCTGGATATAACTGTGTAGATTGCTGTACTGCTTCCGCATGGCTTCTCCCAGCGGGTCGGGTACCTGAAATGGCAGCTTCACAATGATGAGCAAGGAGACCATATCTCCGGGGAAATCCACACCTTCCCAGCACGCTCCACTGGCGAACAGGACGGCGTTGGAAAGTTGTTTGAAGCGTTCCAGATAGATCTGTGGGTTGCGTTGTGCCTGCAGCACAGGCACCGGGAACTTATCTTTCAGTTTTTCATAGACACGGCCCATCTGATCGTAGGATGTGAACAGCACCAACGTGTGTCCGTTGGCGGTGTTGATCAGCTCCTGGATCTGACGGGCCACGCGGTCCGTATTCTGTTTGTAAGGGGCCTTCTTTCTGTGTGTTGCTGGAAAACAAAGCAAACAGTTGTTTTCGTAGTGGAAGGGGGATGGGATGCGAAGCGTGCGCAATGATGTTCCTCGATCCAGCCCGAATTGCTGTTCCGTATGCGTGAAATCCTCTCCCACCGCCAGGGTCCCTGATGTAAGGATGGCTGGTTTCTGCTCCCTCCAGAGCGCATCATACACGCACTGGGGCAGATCAAAAGGCACTGCACACAGATCAATGGCCAGAGCCCCATTTCCCTGATGGTATTCCACATAGCGAACAAAAGTGGTATCGCTGCGAAGGAAGAGCGGAATGAGTTCGTGAACATCACTCAGTTTGTTGCGCAAAACGGGCGGTACTTCCTTATTCTCCAGCCTGAAAATTTCCTGAATAGCTTTGTCCAAATGCTGCAAGGCGGCGGATTGCTCAGCTGTCAAGCAGAACGATTTTTCCCTTTCCGATTCGTTCTCTGCAGGCGCAAATGCTGTCAGGAACGCCATCCTTACACCACGGAGCTTCTGGGCTCCCAATGTGCAGTGGCTGGTGGTCAGGATTCTTTCAAAATGAAGCAAGTCTGACGAACGAATCCGCCGGGTGTTCATTTGGCGAACTGTTTCCGGCAGTTTGTGTGCCTCATCGATGACCAGTGCCTGGTAGTCTTTCAGCAGGGGCTTCCACCCGTTTTGCCGGTGGGCTGCGTCTGCCAGCAGGTAATTGTGATTGCAGACCTGAATGGTAACCGATGCACCGTTGGAATCTTTCAAATACTGTCGATACCGGCAATCGGAGTGCAAGATGCAGCTGCGGCTGCAACGCTCCGGAACACAGATCAGACGGCGATCATGACGAGATATTCCCGGCAAAAGATCCAGGTCCAGGCATTGGTTGGCAGCGCGCAAGGCAGCTGCACGCCTGCGGAACCGTTCGCCACGAATGCCGATCTGCTTTTGTCGAATCAAAAGCCGCCGATCACAAGCGAAACGTTCTTTTCCTTTTCTCAGCACAGCACAAATAGGCTTCTGAATGTATCCATTTTGTATTAAAACGTTTGATAAAAACGGTATGTACTCTGTGAGAATAGCGCTTTGAAGGGCGACACTAGCAGTAGAAATCACCACCGGACGTTGCATCTGTCGTGGCCTTTGCAGCTGCCACAGCACGCAGGCAACCAGGTAGGCATAGGTCTTTCCCAGCCCCACACCGGCGTCACACAGGGCCACATCCAGGCCAAACAGGGCGTCCAGCATCATGTGGCACAGACGGATCTGCCCTTCGCGTGTAACCATCCCCCTGGCTGGGAAAAATTGGCGGAAGATCTGCTCAACCTGACGATGAGCTTTTTCATAACCGGTTTCCGGATTTGTCATAGAATCATCTCCTCGTTTGAGTTGATGGCAAAATAATACGGCGCAGTGGCTTGCACTGCGCCGCACGGGTTCGACATCAACACATGGAGCTGTTGATGTTCAGAAAAAAAGAATAACATACAGAAATGCCATATTTGCTGCTCGCCCCCTGGCATTGGGGAACACGGTTCACTTTCGTTCGGCAAGCCACTTTCGCAGCTTTCACTGGTGTTCCAGGGGTCTAAGGATTTCAACCCAAGGTCGGCCACCCCGTCTGATGTGCGGGGCAACAGGCGTATCATTATCTCCCTTGCAGATCATGGCGAAGCAGTTGCCGCTGCTTTTTCAGTAGAATGGATCGCTCGGTACAATCTCGCCCATCTTGCTGGGTGTTGATTTTACGTCATGGCGCTTCTCTGATTACGCTTCCTGCACTAGGAACGTGCCTCCGTGCTGGGTATTCAGTTGTCAAGGTAAGGCACGTTGCCTATTAGGAGCCAAAATCATGAAGAATGGACTGAATGATAAGACGCTTTTCCTCTGATAAAGAAGGCAAAAGTTGTTCAAGTACTTGAATCTGAGATGAACTAAGCGATTTACGAATGGGCCTCTTTTTTCTAAAAGGTAGATTCCACCATTCTGACCGCGTTCTGTGTAAATATCGCAGTGAAGCGATAAGACAGTTATGTCTTGGCAGATTGTTTGACGTGTCACATGAAAACGCTTGGCTAGTTCTCGAGCTTTCACCTTTCCTTTCTGGCGAAGGAGCTCAACAATCGCATCTCTTCGCCAGTTCGCGTCCACTTCCTTTCACCACCTCATTTTGGCTCTGACAAAATTGTAGATGCCAAATGTCAAATAGACCTTTACATTAAACACAAAAAAATTTTGAAATAAAAAACGCCCGCCGCATACAAAATGCGGCGGGCGCGATGGTGTTATTAGAAATCACGTATTTGCTTACTTTTTGTCCTGCGGCTGAGGTAGGGGCTTTTCAGGCCGGTGGGGCTGGTAAGCACTCCAGGGACTGTCCGGCGGCCAGCCGTAGCGTTCTCGGCGGACAATGCCCTGCGCCGCCTTATGGACGAGCTTTTGTACAAAAGGTTCTTTCGTTTTCATGGCAGTTTCCCTCCTAAATAATCAAATGCCTACAAAGCGCATTACTGCGCGCCAAGCCCCAAATTTGCCAATACGAGCATGACAGCGACCGCCAGCAGCGAGACTGCCATACAACTTGCCAGTGGCGCACAGATGTACAACAGCAAGCTCCCAATGAGGACAGTACCAGCAAGGCGAAGCCAAGCTCGTGGCTGAATGGCGGTGATTTCATTGGCTGTCAGATGGAGCGAAGCGTTGTTTGCGGGCGCCAGTACAAAAATGCACAAGGCCGCGGCAAACAAAACAGCTCCTATGAGAAGCGGCGAATAAAGATTTTTTGCCAGGGTCAGCGCCGCGAACATGGTGCCAAGCGAGGTCAGCAGACAGCCGTGCGGTGTTTTCGCGTGGTAACCGCCGGTCCGTGTTCGCAGGAAGCGGAAGCTGTACAGGTATAGGAAAGCGCCGATCCAGCCGACAAAAATAGCTCCGATAGGGAGGAGCAGAAGGAAGGTAAGGGAACCTATCATCCGGCGGATAAGGCCGTATTGAAACCATTCGGCTTGGTCTGGTTCAATGTAATGCTTTTGCAGAAAGAAGCGAGTTACGCTTGTTGCCAAAGTCTCCATTGGAATCAACTCCTGATGTTGGTATTTTATCAATTTCGAAATAAAATCACCAAAAAAACAGCACGAATGCAAAAAATACAGCATGAACGCAAAAAAGCGTCATGCTGCATACTGTTTATCCGAACACTTCTTTCATCAACTTTGCAAACAACGCCACCTGTTCTTTGATGGGTTCCATACTCTTTTTTCCCGATCTGCACTGTTTTGCTGCCGAAAATATACAGAAAGATCTAAAAGCAACTGTGTCTGTTCGTCTGTAAGATTTTTAAGCGGCAAGGTTCGGTATGCTTCCCCTCTTAGCAAAAAATCAAGCGAAACGTCTAACACATCAGCCAGCGCTACGGCTTCGGCAAGGCGTGGCACGGTTGAATTCCTCTCATAACTGCCAAGAGCAGAGTGGGATAAGCGCAGATTAGGGTCAAGGGCCTTGGCGCGATCCACCAGGGCCCTTTGAGAAAGATTCCGCGCTTTTCGCAGTTTTGCAATACGCGCCCCAAATTCATCTACCATGTGTGTCCCCCCTCCTTGCATAGGTATAGTTTACAATTCGGTTGGACTGTTATCTGTCCAAAATTTGATTTATGGACAGCTTTATGCTATACAATAAGAAAACTATCCCCACAGCCTTGACAATTACTGGAGGATTTACTATTTTGAAAACACAGAGACGTCTTACTACCGAGAAGTATGCCACCATAGGGGGAAGTATGGTACACATTTTGATCTGCGATGATGATGCCGCTTTTGCGCAGGACATGGCGAAAAAGATACAGGCCTTGCCAGCCTATTCTCCCAAGTCTATGAATGTGCAGCTCCTGACGGATGTAACTGCCATGAGCGCCGGGGTGCTGACGAAGTTCGATATTCTTTTTCTGGATATTGATTTGGGAAATAAAAACGGTATCGAACTGGCACGGATTATGCGGGAACATAACGCTGAGGCTGTCCTGATTTTGGTGACCAATTTCAGTGAGTATGCCCCGGAAGGTTATGAGGTGAATGCTTTCCGCTATCTGTCCAAAGCAGAACTGGACCGAAAGCTGCCCGGCTATTTTTCGGACGCACTCGCCGTATGCCGCACACGCAAACGAAAAGTTGAAATCTTTTGTGAGGGAGAGAGTATGTCGGTCCCCGTACAGGCAATTTCCTATGTGGAAAGTCAGGGACACGAACAGTGCCTGTACATGATTGGCTGGTCGAAAGAAAAGCTGTATACGCGGCTGACAATGGCCCAATTGGAAGAGCTGTTGTTCCCGCAGGGGTTCTTGCGCATCCATAAACAGTATCTGGTGAACATGACGTATCTGCAATCTCTACAAAGTACTGGTGCTGTTTTGACCACGGGAAAAAGTTTGAAGGCAAGTGCCCGCAATTACCGCGAAAATCAAAAAAAATTTGTCAACTGGAAGGCGCAGCAGCTATGGTAGAGCTTTGGGGAAATCTACTCAGCTTGATTGGCAGTATAGTTTCTGCATGGATTGGACTCATTCTATTAGACGCTTTCTTTCCGCGTAAAAAGTTCGGAAAATCTTATTGTTTTTTTGTTACTCTGGGAATATCAGTTTTTTTCGTGTTTTCGCTTTTTGTGGGGAGTAGTTTTGGTTACGCGTCCAAGATTCTGTTCGAAGTAGCATCTTATTATGCATTATGCGCCCTCTTGTACCAAAGCCGCTGGGATCGCCGCCTGTTCGTTATAGTAACGACCTATGCGGTTCTGTATTCCTCGGCTTACTGGCTTGACGCCTTATGCATGTATGCCCTAAACTTGACATACGAGGAATATATCTGGAATGTTCCCCTCTATTCAGCGGTCTTTCTTCTCCGTCCGCTCTCGTTCCTTGTAGTAGCACTGATAATTCGAAAATACCACCCACCGTTATCCGTTGGCAAACAGGCCCGCGCCTGGGTGTCATTGTCCGTTGTTTTCCCTCTGAGTACGCTGCTTATTATTTGGCAGATTTACACATTTCCAAATGAACAGCAAATATGGCATTTTTGCCTGCTGATTCTCGACGTGGTGGATGTGGTGTTCCTTCTTCTGCTCGATCACCTTGAGCAGAGCGCCGTAAACCGGGAAAAGCTGATAGCCGCTGCAGAGCGTGCGCATGTACAGGACGAAAACATACAGGCTCTAAGCCAGGCATACGCAGGTCAACGGAAAATGACTCATGATTATCGCACACAGCTCTCCACTCTGTCGGCATTGTTAGAACAGGGAAATCTGGAGGAGGCTCAATCGTTTTTATCAGAGATGAAAGTTCATCAGAGCGAACACATCTTGCTAGTTAATACACACAACGCGGCAATTGACGCAGTGCTGAACCAGAAGGGCTATATCGCGCAGCGGCAAGGAATCGACATGCGGTTTCGTGTGAATGATCTTTCGGTGCTGAAACTACCTCGGGTCGATGTGACCATTGTGCTTGCCAATTTGCTTGACAACTCTATGGAAGCCTGCATCCAGATGCCGGAATCTGAGCGCTGGGTCAGCGTCCAAATCCTGTATGGACAAGGGCTATTATCTATTTCCATCATCAATCCGAGCCGCCCAGTCCAGATCGTAGGCGGGCAGATTGCCACGACCAAGCCGGAACCGCTGTTGCACGGCTACGGTTTGCGCAATGTGGGGGATATTCTGGACAGGTATCACGCTGAATACACCTTCTTGTTCGAGAATGGCCGTTTTATTTTTACCGTCGACTGGCCTGATATAAATAATTAAAACAAAAGCTCCCTGCTGCGGATTCATCGTCCGCAGCAGGGAGTTTTTGCATTTGTGCTGTATTTTTTGATTTTGTGACGTTTTTTTGGAAATTTTGTATGCAGTATGCTATAGTGCGCATACAGGAAAGGGTCAGTGATCCCGGGAACTGACCACGACTTGTAATGGTCATCACTGGCGCGCGGGTGATGACTAGTCTGCTCCGAAACCACCCCAAATCACAAAATCTCATGAGAAGGAGGATTTGTGCGATGAAAACCCTGACCAAAAAGATTTTGACCGTTTGCCTGACTCTGGCAATGGCCTGCACCCTGGCTATTCCCGCCTTTGCCGATTTCGATAATGGTTACAATGGATACCACATTCGTAACGAATCTATCGGCGGGAATAACTATTTGAACATGGAAGGTAGCGGAGGACCCTATAATAGCCGCAATGTGACGGTTTACTCCCGCACTGGTGATGGCGACCAGATTTGGTCTATTGCTAACCGCGGCAACGGCAAAAAAGTTTACAACAGCAAAACGGATAGTGCAGGCAATGCTTACACTCTCAACATCAACAGCTCTAATAACAACTGCAATGTTTATCGTGACCTTTCCAGCAATAACAACGATTCCGTCGTTTCTAACGCTGGGGATATGAGCGCGTTTACCATCCGCCTGGTAAATCACGGTAACGTCTTTGCCTACGTTAGCGGCAACAACGTTGTTTGGGGCAGTGTTGCACATGTATGGAATGAACTTGCCTGAGTAACCCAACATTTTTCTTGCCAAATCCCATTCACTGAATTGACAGATGCCAGCCCGAATTGTGAGCTTCGGGCTGGCTTATCGTGATATATGGGTGGTGTAACTACTATTAATAATTGGGCCCTAGCAACTCAATCAAGTAGTTCCTTTATACGACGCAATCTGCCAATAAACTATTTCCACTATTAAAACACTTTATGCGAGGTCATCTTATGCGAAGAAGAATTATTGCCGTCATAGCTCTTATCCCTGCCCTGCTATTTGGCTGTGCCGGTCCTACTACCAACACAACAACACAAACAGGAAACACTTCTTCTCAAGAAGTGGCGCAAGAAGATTCTACACAGAATTCGGTTACGCTTACGGCCTTGCAACGCAGTGATGGCTGGAATTACGGCGGAAGCGGAAGTGACGGTTTTTACTATGTGAGTTCTTCCGTGCGCGATGACGGTTCCGCTAATCTCATGTATCTTGATTATGCAACCATGGAAAAAATTTACCTGTGCAACCAGCCAAATTGCAATCATGATACGGAAGCCTGCACAAGTTACTTGCCATACTCTGCGGGCGGGATTTTGCCTTGCGTAATTGGGCAGAATCTGGTACTTGTTTTTCCCGGCAACGTACATGCCTCTGCTGATACATCCTCTACCGTCATGCCTCACTTGGAGGTGATGGGTTTGGATGGGTCTAACCGCAAAACCACATTTACATTTGAATCAAATCAGCAGATAAATCGGCCTCTGGTTACGGATGGGACAAACATCTACTGTGAGCTCGATACAGCAACGGAAGATGGCCAGCTAAAGGCCGAATTAGTGCGTGTAAACCCCGTCACCGGTACAAAAGACACACTTTGTGCCTTAAATCAGGAATGGATTAAAGGCAGTGCCGGATCTACAATCATTTTGCTAAATGCCAATGGTTGCTACTCTTCCTATGACCCTGTCTCTGGTGACAGGAAGGATATTGTTACTGTTGACAACGCATCCGTGGATTCACTGCTGCAGGGGACAACACTGGCATATAAGGACAATGGCTTTTTTTGCTTGATGGATTTGTTGTCTGGAGAGAAAACATCACTTAGTGGTTTCGCGGTTCCCAGCCCCGAGGAAGCTTTTGTAAACCTTGTTGATGCTGATTCAACACACCTTTTGATCAAGATTGAAACTGCTTCACATCAGAGTGGATCAAGCATGGAAGACGGTTATTACATGATAACCGGAAGCAGCACCCCTCAACAGTGGACTCTTCTGTACTCTTCCGGCGACCAAGACACCCCATTTGAAAGAGTTACTACCATTTCCAGCAATGAGTATCTTGTTATATCTGGTGAAGAGACTCTGCCAGATACAACTGCCAACAGTCACTATGTAGCGACAGGCGAAAAGCAGTATGTAATTATGTCCCAAGAGGATTATTGGAATAGCATCGCTCCCACAGCATCCTCTACACAATAATAACTGGAAAAATTATGCCAAATGCATTATTGACAATCCGAGATTTGAAAAAATCCTACTTGATTTCCGCACCCTTATTTCGTAAATCCATTGGAAGCCGTTCTAAACAAGCCCTGGCCGGGGTATCCCTGACCCTCGGCCCAGGGCTTTACGGCCTTTTAGGCCCCAACGGTGCAGGCAAAAGTACGCTCATCAGCATCATCACCGACACGCTAGCCGCGGATTCGGGCGAGGTGCTTTGGTGCGGCAAACCCGCTAGGGGCATTCGCTTCCGCCGCGTGCTCGGGTATATGCCGCAGCAGCAGGGGTTGTATGACAGCTATACCGGTCGGCGCTTTCTGGCCTACATGGCGGCACTGAAAGAGCTTCCCCGCAAAAGCGTCCCGGCTGAGGTGGATCGCGTGGCCGCGGCAGTGAATCTTTCGTCTGAATTGGACAAGCATCTGTCCGCCTACTCCGGCGGCATGAAGCAGCGGCTGTTACTGGCGTCTGCCTTACTGGGCGACCCCAAGTTGCTGATTCTGGACGAACCTACCGCCGGACTGGACCCCAAGGAGAGGGTGCGGCTGCGCACACTGTTGGCAGAAATGGCCACTGACCGCATTATTCTGGTAGCCACTCATGTAGTCAGTGATGTGGAGACCGTCGCCACGGAGGTGATTTTGCTGCGCGCCGGAAAAATCGTAGACGCCGCCCCGGTGCCGGACCTCATCGACAAGTACGCCCCCGGCCAGGGACTTGAGGATGTGTACCTCGCAGTATTCGGGGAGGGAGACGGGAAATGAGCCTGCTCACTGCCGAACTGCGCAAGGTCTGGGGCAACCGTGTGTTCCCGATGCTGCTTGCCGTGCTGGTGACCGCTAACCTATTATTACTCTGGATGGGTACCCGTCCCACTTCCAACCAGCCCCCCGCTGCGGCCTACCGCGCCGTGGGGGCTGATTTGGCTGCCTTGGGTTCGGATATGGCCGCCAAGGGCGACTTGTTGCACAGCAAATTGGACGAAACTGAATCCTTGCTGCGGTTGGAAAACTACTTCCGGGATTCAGCGTATGGCAACAGCGTCATTCAACAAAATTACCGGGAGGAAAATGCCGCCCTGTTCGACCAGTACGAACAGATGTACCGCGACAAGAGCTACACGCTCTACACCGATAGCCTGACGATGGAATACCGTCTGCTCACTCAACTGGTGAATGAGTATGACACGGTGGCCGGGTACACCGACTTTCTGGAAAGCGTGCAAACCAAGGCAGGACAGTTGGCAGGCATCTCGATTTTCCAAAACGATGAGACCGGGTACGATCTGAAAAACATCGAGGTCACAGCAGCGGTGTATGCCGGTTTGGGCGAAACGGCCATCGACTACTACCCGCAAAAAGGGTTGTATACCGCCATCTCCTATGCTTTTACTGATCTGATTTTGTTGGCATCCATGCTGGTGCTGGCGCTTCTGCTCGTCCGGCAGGAACGGGACAGCGGGCTCCTCTCGCTGGTGCGCAGTCTGCCCGCTGGACGTCTGCACACTGCGCTGGCAAAGCTGGGCTCGTTTGCCCTCTCATTGCTGGCTGTGCTTGTGTTGCTCTACGGCGTAAATCTCGCCTACTGTGCTGCCACCTTCGATTTGGGTCCGCTGACCCGCACGATTCAGAGTGTGCCCGCCTTAATGCGCTGTACCATGCAGATCACGGTTGGGCAGTATCTGTTCCGCTTTCTGCTAGCCAAGTGGGCTGGGGCCTTTGTCATGGGGCTTTGGGTCATGCTGGCGGCGTTGGTTGCCCGCCGAGCGACTGCCGGATGGGCTGCCGCCCTAGTTGGGCCGCTCGTGATGTTCGGCATCCGTGCCACAATCCCGGCTACCAGCCGGCTGAATGCCATCAAATACGCAAACCTTGCCAGCCTACTGCAAACCAACGAGCTGTTGGGGAACTACCGCAATCTGTATTGGTTCGGTGACCCTATCGGTTTACCGCTGGTTGAGTGGACAGCAGCTGTTCTTTACGGCGGAGCCCTGGCCTTTTCGTTTTGCTGGGTGTTCGCCCGCGCGCAACTGCTGTCTGCCACCAAGCGTGGGTTTCTGCTGGGGTTACGGCACAAGACCTGTGCCACCTCTATTATTAAGGAGGAGGCACGAAAGCTGCTGCTTCTCAACGGCGCGGCGGTGGTGCTGGCCGTCTTTATTGGATTTGGCGTTTACCAGGGTGTAACAGCTGAAAGTTACATCGGGCCAGATGAAATCTATTACGCCTACTACATGAAACATATCTCGGGCCCCTTTACTCCGGAGACCTACGATTGGCTGGAAGAGCAGGGCGAGGAATTTGCCCCGATGCTCGAAGTCCAGCAGAAGGTAGCAGCCGGCGAACTTTCCAGCGACGCAATGCTGGCCTTCAGTTCCTTGCAGCAAAAGTACAGCGTCTACAGCCAAGTCATCAACCAGAACATCAACTACTATCTGAAAGAACACCCTGGCGCCTGGCTGGTATATGAAAGCGGATACAAGGAACTGTTCGGCTTCACTGGTCAGGCTGATGTGCAAGATGCGCTGCTGGCCGGATTGGCCTGTGCGCTCTGCTTTTCCGGGCTGTTCTCGATGGAGCGCCGCGGCGGCATGGAGACCATCCTCTGCACAACGCCGCTGGGCCGTAAACGAACGGTACGGGCGAAACTTCTAGTTAGTGCTGTCGTAGCAGTGGGCATCGCGGCAACTTCCTGCTTGCCACATCTCATTCAGGTACTGCGGGACTACGGTTTGCCTGCGATGTTTGCCCCGGCCATGAGCATTTCCGAATTTGAGAGCCTTCCGGCTATCTTTACCTTGTCTGATGTGATGTTATTCTGGTTTCTTTGCCGGGTAGCGGCTTGTCTGTGCATGGGCACAATGACTTTGACTTTGGGACGCATGTTCGGCAACTTACTTCCGGCCTTATTCACCAGTGCTGTGGCCTATTGCCTCCCCGCACTCCTGAGCCTCTCCGGGATGGAAGGGGGGATTGAATGGCTGGGTTTTTGGCCACTGTTTCATGCAGCAGCCTTTTTGACTACACAAGGTTATCGCGTAACTGATGGTGAGCCGTACAACTTTTCTTGGATTGTCATTCTACTCTTGGCAGCTGTTTTATTTATTTCCTGGTTTCTAGCTATATGTTTACAAGATTCTTATGCGATGAGAGGACGGAACCTGAAGAATGACAGATAATGCACAGGCATGGACCGTGTATAATTCGCTTATGGTGGATCCTTTAACCCATACTGTGTATTCCGCCGGGGAGGAAGTTCATCTACCAGAAATGGAATATCAACTTTTATATTATTTTCTTCAGCATCCAGGGCAAACACTTTCACGTAAAACTCTTATGCTAGCGGTGTGGGGAGCACCGCCGGGTTTGAAAACGCGCACGTTAGATATTCATATCTGCCAGCTTAGGAAAAAACTCAAACTGGGCAGTTCCTTGCAAACTGTTTTTAAAGTCGGCTATAAGCTCCGTTTGCCCACAAATAGAAATGAAGGAGAACGTTGTAACCCATGAAAACAGAAGAGAAAAGTGAAAAGATCAATCGTATTCTCGGGATCATTTCCGCAGTCATCGGTATTGTTGGTAGTATCTTTGGAATCTTTCAGGCTCAGCAGGCTGCTACGTTAAAAAACGAGGTGAACAGTCTTCAGACCGCATCACAACAGACAATTGTAAATGTTGTTTCCACCTTAGGGGATGATGCTAAGACTAGTGAACTAACCGAAACCGGTGACATGGTAGCTGCAACCGATCAGCTAATCAGTGTATATAGTTCGACAAAAACTCAAAATGCGCAGCTGACAAGTGAAGCCCAAACACTACAAAGCGAAAATGAAGCCCTTAAAGCACAGGTTGAAAACCTCAAGTCAGTACTTCTGAATACCTATTCAATGGATGAAGTTGATAAAGTTGTTGCCCAAGGCTACCTAGATGAAGTAGAAACGAAGCGGTTGGATAATTTGGAAATGCTGGATAGCGAACGCTGTGAACAAGTATCATCTGTAAAAGACCTGTATGGCACAACACACAGTGTTTCTTATAAATTTGATCCCTGGCAGGAAGCCTGGGCCAAATTCAAGCTGGATGGAAAGTATGATACGTTTGAAGCAAACATCGTAACCTCTGACGACACGAACCGTGACGCCAACATGAGCATTGAAATCTATGTAGACGATGTCTTGGTCGGACGAGTTGACGATATCGTTCGTGATGAAAATGTTCGTCCTATCAGTGTAAGTGTCAACGGTGGCAAAGTTTTGATGATCAAAGCAGTAAACACGAATTCTGCAGGCAACAGTTATTGCTACGTTTCCGACACAAACTTGGCTTTGCTGCAATGATGTCTTCTATATAGGTATATCAATCATAATTGCGCATTTCAAAATGCAGATGCGCTCCCGTTGCACGTCCTGTATGCCCCACATAGGCTATAACCTGCCCTGCCTTTACCTCCTGACCCACTGTGACACAGATTCTGGAACAATGCGCATACAGCGTAGTCAGTCCACCGCCATGGTCGATTTTGACGTAATAGCCATAGCTTCCACCCCAACTGTCGAGGGCGTTGGCGACGGTCACGGTGCCGTCGGCAGCGGCCAGGATCGGGGTACCCTCGGGCACGGCGATGTCGGTGCCGCTGTGGTAGCTGGTTTTGCCGGTAAGCGGGTCGGTTCGATAGCCTTGTGGCGAGGTGATCGTACCCGCCACCGGCAGCGGCCATTGTAGGGCCCCATCTGCAAACACTGTATCCATACCGGGCGCCATGAGTTCATCGCTTCCCTGAATCAAACCACCCAGCAGTTTACCCCAAAGGATTGCGGTATCTTCTCCTGAGAGCAATGTCAGGTATTCATTCTGCCTGTCTGTAAAGTGATAGGTTTCCCGCATTTCTTCCGGTGTATGGTGGGTCAGTTCAATGATCAGAACGGTTTCGGTGATGGTTGTGGTTTCTGTCTCACCTTCCTCATTTGTTTGTTCCTCCTCTTGGAGTTGGCTTTCGGTGCGCCAATCCAGCTCGTTCATATCCCAAAGAACGGTGCGCAGCCGATCTACATTCTCCTCGTTCAAATAGGCAACAGTAGTACCGTTGGCATCACCCTCCGTTTGAGAAGCAAAGACCGCCAGGACATCCTGCCACACAATGGCATAGCTACCATCGTTGGACTCGATTTTCTGGCGGTCACATTCTACGCTGTTTTCGATTTCTTCCAACCGGTCCCGATATTCTTCGGTAAGCAGTTCTACGGCCTCTTGCACACTGATAGCATTCTCATCAGGGGACTCTGCTGCGAAAAAGATGCCATAAGCGGACCCAGCTACTAAGGCTATCAAACACATCAGCAGGATGATAAACACGGATACCCAGCCACCAGCAATCAGTGCAGCCGCAAGGCTCTGCATGGCAGTCATCCAATGTCGAATCGCCGAGCGTATGACAGCAATCCCTTTCTTGGTTGCTTCTGCGCTTTCCCCAGCGGCTTGCTTGGCCCGGTAGATCATTCTTTGTGTACGTTGTGTTACTTGACCTGCCTTTTTCCCCTTGCGGGCAGTATTGGCTGCAGTGCGGAGTTGTTTTTGATCTATATCAACGCCACGTATTTCCCGAGCTACTTTTTTGACCTGTTGCTCTATTTGTTTCTGAGCAGTGCACCGTTGCTGCTCTTGCTTTGAGGTGCCTTGCGGATTGGTTTTCGAGGGCTCTCGAACTACTGTTTCCTTCTCTCTCGGTTCCAGAGTATTCCTATACAGGGAACCTTCCTGATGGGGTTTATGCAGTTCCCTTTTGCGGGCGATCCTGTCTTTGTAAGCGGCACCTGCCTTTTGCAGCGTTAAAAGAGTAGCATCTTCCAAACAATTTTCTACTTGTTGAACACTATCTTCTTCCATCTCCTGTGCGTAAGCGTAGTTGCTATCGGGATTTGTGCGTTTTGCTGGAATCAGGTTTTCTTTGCTTTTCACCCAAGCCTCCCGTGCAATCGTTTTCGGCAATCGGGATCCTGTCTGTATTCTTTCTGCCTGGCCCCATGGTTTTTGCCTAGGTTCCTTATGTCTATTATCTTTCATTGAATCACCTGCCATTGAAATGGTTATAAAAAAGCGATATCTGCTTAATTGGGCAGATACCGCTTCTGTCTATCCTGTTACGGATCACATTGCCCACAAGGTGTATATCCTCGGGCGATCAATTCTTCACGAGGCTCATCCGTAAAACTTTTGTTTTTTTCATTCATTTGGTTAACGCCTGGGCAAGCTGGAAAATGAAACTTTTTCGTGTGTGTATACAACAAAAAATCATAATCACACACCCTTTGCCTGTCACTGTGACAAAGTAGGTGGCCCTTTATTTTTTTGTTTCATTCATATCATCCTTTCAGTTGTTCATCGGGCTTGGTGGTCATCAGGCGGTAGAGCTGCGTATTCCTGGGGAAGCTGTTGGTAAAGGGCACCAGATTTCCTGCGCAGCGGATCAGGCCGCAGCCCGCAGGCACGTTGGTGATGTATCCCAGCTGGGTGTCCGAGATGTTCAGCAGCTTGGCCAGCTCCTCCCGGTCGGTGGCGCTCTGGTTGAGCATGATCAAAAACTCCGAGTTGGCAAGCATCAGGCGGGCCGTGTCGGAACGCAGCAGTTCATCCACATTCTGCGTCATGCCGGTGATCAGGCCGTTGTACTTCCGGATGCGCTTCCAGAGCTTGTAGAAGAAATTGGCGCTGTACTCGTACCGGAACAGGATATAAAACTCATCACAGAAGATCCAGGTACGGTGTCCCCGCTTCCAGTTCTGGATCACACGGTTGTAGATGGCATCCAGTGTCACCAGCATTCCGATAGGCATCAGCTGTTCGCCCAGTTCCCGGATATCGTAGGCGATAATCTGCGCCTTGGTATCCACGTTGGTAGGCTGGGCGAATGTGCCCAGGGTGCCGGTGATGAAGAGTTCCGAGGAAAGGGCCAGCCCCTGTGCTTCCGGTTCCGGCTGCATCTTGAGCAGACGGTAGAAGTCTTTCAGCGTGGGGACCGCCCCCTTGTACCCGTTGCGGACGTAAGGCATATAGACCTGTTCCGTGCAGCGGCCCAGGATGGACTTTTCTTTGGCCGTGACCAGCCCGCTGCCGATCAGCTGCTCAAACAGGCTCAAGACAAACTCGCTCTTGGACACGATAGGATTGCGCTCATCGCCATAGGCGCGGTCCATATCCAACGCATTGATGTGGGTGTCCGACGTAGCCGAGATGCGGATGACCTCGCCGCCGAAGGCTTCCACCAGATGTCCGAACTCGGATTCCACGTCAAGAATCAGGATATCATCCTCCGTGGACAGGGCGATCTGCGCGATCTCCTCTTTGGCGCTCATCGATTTGCCGGAGCCGGATACGCCCAAGCGGAAGCTGTTGCCGTTGAGCAGCTGCCGACGGTCCACCACGATACGGTTCTTACTGACGGCGTTCTGACCGTAGTACATCCCCTTATGCTGCATAATCTCCTGGGCGTGGAACGGAATGAGTACCGCCGTGCTCTCGGTGGTCAGGGTGCGCAGTGCTTCGATGCGCTGCAGTCCGTAGGGCAGCACGGTGTCCAGACCGTCCCGCTGCTGCCAGCGCAGCGTGGAAAGCTGGCACAGGTGCTTACGGGCAACGGAGAGCAGCGATTCGGTATCATCATCCAGTTGCTCTTTGGTACCTGCCATATGGACGAGGGTGACCAGCCCAAACATCATCCTCTGGTCGCGGGTGGTCAGATCATCCAGCATCTCCTTGGTTTCCTTGCGCTGAAGTTCCATGTCATAAGGTACAATGGCCGACCAGTTGTTGTTGGCGTTCTGCTTCCGCTGCCAGTTGGTCACGTTGGTTTCCACACCCAGCAG
>ENA-OPYE01000509-OPYE01000509.1-human-gut-metagenome-genome-assembly--contig:-NODE-509-length-29186-cov-2.489650_pt1 | contig 29186 bp, 6 predicted proteins | sample MGYA00241063_ERZ501442 | MGnify/ENA primary metagenome ERZ501442 (study PRJEB25962, sample SAMEA1967055) | human gut metagenome | biome: human gut; feature: human-associated habitat; material: faeces... | reverse complement strand
GGCTATGATGATTCCGGATGGCAGTTGGCCGAACATCCCGGAACGCCAAAAAAACAACTCACGATACAATATCTGATCCGGAGCTAAGTTGCTACCTAAAACAAATTTTTTAGGAGATAATTTTTCCGGAAGCTCCCCTACTTTTATATCATCGATATACAATATCGTATTTCCCCATGCATAATAATGAGTCAGAGTAACACGTTTCCACCCCCCTGTGTTGATAGTTGTCTCAGACTGAATTTTCCCGTTCAGTGGAGACTCGTAAACCAATGTCCCGTCTGTTTTGATTTTGAAGAAGCCATTCCCACTCTCATTCTCAAACCAGGCAATCGTACCGGTTCCTGTTGTATTGATATCAAATGAAACGGTAAATGGATGAACCGTTTCTTCCGGTATCCACTCGATCTGGCGGGAAGTTGTCGTTCTTCCCAACTCACAGGATGTCCCCTGTACACGTTTAGGCAATGGTTTTCCTGCTTCCAAGGCATCAAATAAAGAAGGAACTATAGCATAACAGAATTCTTGATGTCCGGCTGAATTGGGATGATATGCATCATTTTCATATCCACTGGCCCAACGGCCTTTACCGTCGTCAATAGCTCCCAACGTATTGATACTCGGTAAATCCCATTCATGTATCAGCAAATTCAGCTTCTTTACATAGTTATAATCGCTTTCATTGTAATCGGCACGTGTATAATTATTGGCCATAACCGGTACGATTCCGGCATCCTCTGCTTGTTTGATGGCTTGCAACATGCCGTCACGATAACTGTTATAGGCCGCTTCGCCACGGTCATGTACACCTTCATTACCTAACGAAAGCCCGTAAATCACATAACTACTGCAATTACTCAATAAATCACGTTCCCATCGATCCAATAAATTAGCAGTTGTATTTCCTCCGATAGAAATATTTGAAGTCTTCCAGTCCAAACCGCGTCCTTCTTCATGACGTTTGGTCAGCAATTGAGTATACATATAAGCATATCCATGCATATCCAGTGTTCCCGATCCGTTAGCAACCGAAGAGCCCATATAGGAAATCTTCAACGCTTCTGTTTCACCGCAACTTACCGCATAAGTATATTTTCTCAGATTGACTTCTACATAAAATTCACCACCATTCATGTTGGTACGGATGTCTTCTAATGACATACCATACGATTCACCTTGTGATTGCTTAACCACCCGATTAGTACCCTTTATACGTTTCAAACATTCTGTTGCGTCCTTATTTATTATAAAATTAAACTTCGGATCACCACCATTCAATGTCAACCGTGCAGCCCATATGCCTTTACCCTGATACTCTAAAGGCAATCCTTTCGTTACATCAGCACCGGTAGAAGTGGAAGTCCCCACAATGTTCAAGGAAGTAATCGGCAAAATCTCATAGGTATTGTCGGTCAGATCAATACTAATGCGTACAGGTCCTGTAATATCCGTTTGAATAGGCTCCCCATTTTCCATCAACGAGCCTTCAGCTTTCCCTTTACCATACACTACTTTTTTATCATTACCCAAGTCACGATAAAAACTGAATGAACCTGTCCCCTTTAAAGAGGTATATATTTCAAAGAGATTGGTGATGGTCCCCTGTAAATCAGTAATCATTTGCATCTCGGCATCTTCTTCTACAGCCGTACCCGTAAAATGAGCACTACCTAACTGACCACTAATATTTATTTCAATTTCATCAGACAGAGTTTTTTCATCATATACAATAGATGCGGTGACTTTCACCTTCCCATTAGTCTTCGGATACACAATTCCCTGATTATCAACGCGAGCTATCGATTCGTCATCTACACTCCATCGAATGGCCGGAAAGATGGCCCCTTCGGGCAAAACACGAGCCTGTATCTGGGAAGTCTGGCCAGACTCCGTAATATCTTGTCCGGTCAGAGTGATTGAAGTAGCTTTTATTACAGGGTCATTCGTACATTCCTCTATCTTCATAGCATTGATATGTGCAAACTTATCAGCATAAAGATCGATATTGAAACGAATACTGCCGTTAGCATCCGGATAAACAACATCCGATACATAAATACGATCGGTTGTATGGTTTATACCGTTCCCTCCACTATTTTTTCCCCCCATTTTATAAGTTCCGGTACTGCTATTCTCTCCAGAGAATGTAAAAAGTCCCATACGATCTGTTTCCGTATCCCTGCAACCAAATACATGGAAACGATAACCGGACTTCGGATTCAAATTATTGAAATCGATAATACCCGGAATATCCGTTCCTCCATTTTCAATAAAAATATAATCTTCTGTAGCTGTCTCAATGGCCAGATCCCCTAAAAGCGCCACATCCGGATTAAGCAAGCCACCATTCAACCGTCCGTTGGAACGGAAGCCTGATCCTAATTTCATCTCGACCCCGGTCGGTACATTGGCAGAATTTACCAACTTCAGCATCGCACCCTTACTAACAGTAAAATTATCTTTCTCAAAAGCGTTATTCCAATAATGATTGTTTACATCGGCTCCGATTGTATGATGTCCGTTCGTTCCGTCACTGCGTCCGAAGTCAATATAAAAATCTTGTTTCACAGCCAACGGATCAACCTCTCCATATTCCTCTATCTTCATTGCATTAATATGAGCAAAGCCACCGGATTTTATTGCTAATTGAAAGTCAACTTCCCCTTTAAAATCCGGAAAAATATAGTCGGTGACATAAATATCACCCGTGTTCTGGTTTTCCCCATTAGTTCCGATTGCTTTGCCCGTCATACGATAAGTGCCATGACTTCCTGTTGAACCGGTAAATGAAAGATATCCTATACGTTCTTCATCTCCAGTCTGCGCACGACTGCCAAACACATAAAATCTATAAGCACGATTCTTGTTCAAGTTTTTAATGCGGAAACTACCATTAGCACCCGCACCCTCAATATAAAAATAATCTTGTGTGGCTGTAGATATTGCCAAATCACCTAATTCTGTCTGGTCCGGTACAAGAAGTCCTCCATTACGAATACCATTGGCCAAAAACTTTTTAGTAATCTCCATAATAAATCCGGTACTCTCATTGGTTCCGCTCACCAGTTCCAATGTTTCTCCATATTCCGTTTCTATGGCATTGTTCCAATAATGCCCGTTTTGATCCGGCCCTTCCGTCACATTTCCATCCAAACCATTGTTTTTACCAAAATCAATATAAACAGATTGTTTCAACACACCATTATTTGTGTTTTTTACTGAATCGGCCGCCCTTGCTGAAAGCAACCAACCGATACAACATAGCAATAGAAATACAGTAATTTTCCTCACGTTTTTTGATAATTAAAAATTATGAATTTACAGGTCCGACAAATTATCGAAATATCTGCCAGACCTGTATAAGTCATTAAAATATTTTCCTACAGTCATTAAAATTAATTTCAAGGAATAATCACTTTTTGCGAATAAACTTCTTTATTACATTCTAATGATACGGTATAAATTCCCTTATGAAGATTACTCCCTATATGAAAGTTTCCACTCTGTTTTTTTTTGACTACAATTGATTTTCCCGACATATCAAACAGTGTAACTATGTCAGCCCGATAATCATTTTTCAATTGTACTCTAATTCTTCCCTCATCAGGGGTTAATGTGAAAAAAGAATTATCCTGATTTAATTGTGCAACACCGACTCCACTTGATTTTTCCAGAACAATGCTAACCGTTTGTTCTCCTGTCAAGTTTTGAGGTATTTCAGGAGTATCCATTGCAATGCCATTGAGCTTAAACTCTTTGATCCGGTTCCCTTCGCCTTCCAATTTAACGTTAAGTATCATGTTCCCATAGTTCAACCTGGTAAGTTCCAATGAATTGACTTCTTCAGGTAAAAATGGTTCGAAACGTAATTTTTCGTCCTCAAAACGCATACCTACAAGACCATACCAAACCATACGCAATAATCCGGTTGCCGACCAAGTCTGATGTTGAAGTCCCCCCCAATGGCTACCGGTCTGCCATCCTCCATCAGGATGTCCGTCTTTCGGATCATAAATTTCCCAAAAATCATTCCCACCTTTATTTAAACCAAGATCTACTAAATTAAACAGTTCGAATGTAAATCTTTCATAATCACCGGTTCTGGTACAAGCATCCGCATAGAAAGCATTTACAAATGGCCAAATCATCATATTATGGCGTCCCGGCTTTTCATCGCTGAATCGTTTGAAATGCGGATAAATAGAAGGCAGGCCAAATTTAGTAACCTGCATTTGGGATATTATTTTCTCTGCCTCCGCCGGTGATACAATGTCAAACAATATTGCAAACGAATTACCCAAACCTTCTTGGAATGAATGCAGATCTCCATTCTGATCGATCAGATAATTAAATTTACCGGTTTCTCTGTCAAAGAGATGGGTACGTATGTTAGTTTTTAAGTTTTCAGCCTTCTTCTCCATTTCAGTAGCAGTCTCTTCTTCTCCCAAAATAGTTGCGATATGTGCCAATAAACGATACGCCTCATAATAAATACAATTCGTACTTAAACATTTTATTTTATTATGTGCCGGATGACTGACAACTGCTCCCCCCTTAGAATCACCGGACCATACAGGCTCTTCATATCCGGCAATACCATCATTAAATACAGAAGGACCTGTAAACAGCCCGTATTGAGAATCATATACAGGGTTATTATCACGCTTCATTTCCTCCAACTGATGAATGGTGTTTACCCCACTCTTCAATATCTGGTTCAAAAACTCTTTATCGCCAGTCATCTGATAGTACATATAAGCACCTTTTACCCAAATTATCTTATCCCAATATTCTGCACCGATGTACTCTTGTTCGTTATCTTCCAATAAATGCAATAATGAATTCTTCGAGATTTCCGGCTGTAACAACGGAAAACCGTTCCATACATTAATAGACAGATCGCGTGTCCAGTTTCCATCATAACGGGCTCCCGCATTCAGAATACCATTTTGAGTCGTATTGATATTCACTGTCCATAAAGCTAATTCATAGGCAGCTTTCAGATCCGCATTATTAGATATGATTTCCGGTTGAACAGCCGGTTTTCCATAAACCTCGAATTCACGGATACGCGCCAATCCTTTTTGATACTCCGAAGGAATTTCCAATTTCAGGAAACGGCTGGCAAAAGGTTCTGCCGGTACACCTTCTTTACGCACCTGCATCGCTTCAAACGTTCCATCGAAAACCAATTTCCAATCTTCATCCGTACCGGCAAAGCTGCATGCATATACTTTATATCCTGTCAACCATTCTTCACTATCGATCAACGCGAACTTATTGATTTCATATTCCTGCTCCAGGTCGATCACAACCCAGCCATCCGTACCTTCTTTTTTTCCGAAAGCCCAAGGATTATTAGCATCTTCTCCATCGACAGCATCTGTATTTCCATCGATAATATTAGCCGGTGTTTCCCGATTACTCCAACTATTATGATAATCGACTATCGTTTTCCCTGTACTGACTATTTCTTCATTCAGTGGCCGGACATATGATCCGTAAATGTCTACACCATAAATACGTACATAAGAATCCCTGGTATCTTTTACCGGTACAAACTTAATATAACGCGCTTCTACCGGAGTAATCCGTTTCACTTTTGTATCCAGATCACCAACATTAGTCTCATGAATAATTTCTGTCCAATCAGCCTCTGCTGTTCCGGTAGTACTAACATATACTTTATATTCCGGAAGATTATAGACATCACTTCCCGTCTCTAAAATTCTTCCATCGCGAAAGCCAAATTTATTGATAGAATAAATAGCAGGTAAAGAGAATATTACCCAAGGATCATCACCTTTATACGCCCATTTATTACTCTTATTATTGTTTATTTCATCCTTATTTAACAACAATTTATAAGCATTCTCCGAATCACTTGCTTTCCCACTGCACGAATAAATATTCACGATTCTTTTTCCACGACCATCCAGAGCTGAAACAGAAATCAAATCGTCCGGTGTCACAATCATAGTCATTTTTCTGGTATCGATCGTAATCTTGAACGATCCTTCGTCATTCATGATAAATTTATAATCATCATTAGTTACACGAGAATTTTCGACATGCCGGATTTTATGTTCTTTTCCGATCACAACAGCTTCATTCGCCACTTCGGCATTCAAACAGTCAATCCATATATCATTCGGATTGGTTTTCAGCAAAAATTTAAAATCATTGCGTTTCATTTTTCCGGTCCATGTAAAAATACCGTTACCCTCATCATCCATCAAATAAGCTTTTTCAGCAGTCCAGCCACAGTCAAAAGCAGCACCTACCACATAAATTTTAGAAAACTCTTCAGCTTTAGCTATCAGAGTAAACAGGCATAAAAATAAAGTTAATAGTTTTCTCATAACATTTTTTTTTGGGGTTCATAATTTAAGATATAACACACTATTTTTAATTTACTCATCCGATGCCAATATCACTTTACAATAAATTTTCCATTTATCTTTTTATCATTAACACACATGTGGACAACATACATTCCTTGTGTTAAACCTGTAGTAGGAATACGATCCGTATTGTAAAGATTGGCCTTTAATACTCCCGAAGTATTGTACACATCGGCCTTGGCAACAATGCCAAAACTGATGTTCACAGACTCACCTGCTTCCACTACAGTAGGAAGTAAGTAAGTCTTATCAACGAAAATATCCGATTGGAGACCTGTAGACTTCTTTATCACTACTTCTTCTTTCAATAGCAATTCATCTGCAGAAAAGCCTACGCTTATATCATAACTACCTTCGTCTACAACGAAAGAAACTTGATCCACATCATAGTAAGAAAAAGCATCCTCCGATAAAGAGAATTCTACTTTCTGCGATTCACCCGGTTTCAAGTATACCTTTTTGAAAGCCTTTAACTCCTTCAAAGGACGTTCTACCTTACTCTCCCCTTTTTTACCTACATATAATTGCACCACTTGTGCGCCGGCAACATCCCCTGTATTTTTTAGTTCACATATTACTTTCAAAATAGCATCGGCACCTATTGCAGGCTCTACAGTCATCTGTGACAGATTAAATGTCGTATAGGAGAGCCCATACCCAAAAGGATATTGTACCGTTTTTCCGGATTTATCATACCCGCGATACCCCATAAATATACCCTCGGTAAACTCTACATGTTTGTCATTATCCGAATCATAATAGCTATTATAAGTCGGATTATCAGCCCAGCGCTTTTCAAATGTCACAGGTAATTTTCCTGACGGATTTATGTCACCGAATAAAATCTCTCCCAAAGCCGTTCCACCTTCCTGCCCAGGATACCATGCCCATAACAACCCATCCAAATGCCGTATCCAAGATTGCATTTCCACATTACCACCGGCAGTAACCACACCGACAATAGGAGTGGTAGTCTTCGATATGACTTTCGTGATCAACTCTTTTTGTTTAGAAGGTAAAGCAAAAGTACGATCCCCGCCTTCTGCTTCACTGCCAGAGTCATGTCCAAAACATGCAATTACCACGTCTACATCATTCAAACTTGCTTGAAAGTAATCATCTGCGCCCACTTTCGTCCAATAAAAATCAATAATAGCGGCACCCGTCCCCTGATAATATTCTATTTTGACTGCATAGGTTTTGCCTGCAGACAACCTCATCTCGTAAGTCTTATATCTTTCTTGACCGGGATTCCAATCATCAATAACCTTTTTATCATCAATATATAACCGAAAACCATCATCACCACCAAGATGGAAAACATATTCTCCGTCTTCCATTGGTCGCAATTCTGCTGTCCAACGTACACTATAATTAGAAGTACCAATTCCCTCGACTCCCGTACCGTTCTGGAAATTAAAGTTTATATTGGCATCCACTTTCGTAGCAATCGGAGCACCTGACAAATCAGTATTATTGAAGTACTCTCCGTTAAAACCGTGTTCATCAGAACCGGATGCCACATATACATCATCATCCAAATGATCATATTCATCTATATATTTCACCTCAACACCTTTCTGTGCACCGACTGCTTTAATACCTTCATAAAAACTCACGTAATGGATAGGTGTAACTCGCCCGCTACCACCTCCGGTGAGATAACGCAAAGCATTCTGACCGACAACGGCTACCTTTTTTATTTTATCTGCTTTTAAGGGCAAAAGGTTCTCTTCGTTTTTTAAAAGGACCATACCTTCACGGGCCACATCCAAAGCTGTCTTTACAGAAGCCGGATTATCTTCGGGAATACTGGAATCCAGTTGTTCATTATCCATAAATCCGAATTTTATCATCGTTTGAAGTATATGTTGTACTTTTTCATCAATCACATTCATATCCAAATCACCCCGGTTGATGAAATAGCGCAAACTGTCAGGATTCATTTTCTCACCACCTGCCATTTCCAGATCCAATCCGCCCTGAGCAGCAGGTAAGCAATAATGAGTAGATCCCCAATCGGACATCAGAATACCGTCAAATCCCCATTGATCACGCAATACGGTACGAAGCAACCAAGGGTGATGCGTAGTCCACGTACCGTTCAAAAGATTATAACTACTCATCACACTTCCTACTTTGGCTTCCTGCACCGCAGCTTTAAAAGCAGGAAAATATATTTCATTTAATGTCCGCTCATCAATATCCGAACTTATATAGTTCCGGTCATATTCTTGAAAGTTAGCCGTAAAATGTTTGATAACAGCCATTACCCCATTTGCCTGTAGCCCATTGATATATCCTACTGCCGTACGGGAGGTCAGGTACGGATCTTCACCCATATATTCAAAATTACGTCCACACATAGGAGCACGATGAATATTAACTGCCGGTCCCAACAATATATTCACCCCTCGTGAACGGCAATCAAGCGCCAAAGCCTCTCCATATGAATGCGCCAAATCCTCATTCCAAGTAGATGCCAAACAAATACCACAAGGATAAGCCGTCGAATTTCCCCAAGTACCTACTCCTTGAGGGCCATCAGACATCTTCATTTGAGGAATGCCCAGACGGGGAATAGCTTTCGTATACATCCAGTCAACACCACCTACATACGATAATTTTTCACCTTTTGTCATCAAACGGACTAATTCGGAAGCACGCTCCCGCGGATCTGTAGAAGGTGTTGACGGTACTTCCGGAGCTACAGCAGGACCACCCGTCGGTTCACCGAAAACCTGTAAATTAGCCAATTGCACCCGGTCACCGGCATGTACGCTCGAAACTTCCAACAGAAAAGCAGTGAACTCCTTTTCCGAATCTATCTGAAATTTCATAGTGGTGTATCGCCCAGGAAAATTAAAATCTCTCCGTTCATCTAATTCAATCCATCCTTCTTCTGGATTATAACCACTTAAACTCCATAATTTAGGATCACGCTCAGAAGCATCATTGGCAGACGTCACCGTATAAGAATTAAAACGATAAGCTTTATCCAACACACACTGCACGTAAAAACTCGTACCCAATGCACAATATTTTGTTGTCAATTGTTTATCAAACAATTGCATAATCCCTTCATTTGTCCCCCCTTCCGGATAACCGGAAATCTGCTTTTCCAAATTCAGCCCTTCTGTCACATCTGCAGGGAAATAAGGTTTCTTACCCGCTGTATCAAAAGCGTAACCAAACAATTGCCATTCAGCAATCCGTATGTTATCAGTTCCGGTAGCTGTAAGTCGATAATAACGCGCACTATAGGTGCTGCTTGTTACAACACGGTTGTATGTAAACAGTGCCATATCTCCCATCCCTATCATCCGAGTAGAGGCAGGCCTAAACTGTCTCCATGTCTGACCGTCCTTTGAATATTCTACTTTCCATTTAGTTACGTCCACCCCTCTACCAGCATAGAGCAGCATACCCGTAAGTACCTTATCTTCTTTACAATCTACCGTTATTGTTGTTTCAGTAATTCCCGATACTTCATAAAAAGTATTTTCATTATTATCTGTCAGAAAAGCCAAAGTAGCATTTGAATGCTCTGCCATAATCTCAGCCTCATCCGTAAAATCATACGGAAAAGCAACTGTAACTTTACGAGGCTTCTCTATTTTCACAGAGGTAGCATGAATTTCAAATTTATCAATATTGGGGCCATTTTCAAATTCGGTACCCATTTTTATGACATTAGTACCGGCATCCAAATAGATATATGCAGAAGAAACCGATGTAGGAGGTGCATTCCAATCTGGAGAGTCGCTTGTACGTAAAACGATTCGTTCATAATCATTTACTTTAATATAAAAAGGACGAGCTGTACCTGTAGTAAATGCTTTTAACTCATACGTCCCGGCTTGGTCCACTTCTATATTCTCATACAAATAATAGGAATCGGAATTTATATGAAAATCATGAACATACTTATTTCCGGAAAAACCGGAAACTTGTTCAACTTTTAGCTCACCAAATAATTTTGCATCTTCGGCCTCCAAGATAATAGGAAGTTGTGCCGCCTGGGTTGCAATCCCCCAAAACAACACCGATAAAAGAGGAATTCTCTGTAATAATGTATTCATAATATTACAATATTAAATAAAAGATCCGGACGGATGGCCACATCCACCCGGATCTAATAAAAGTATCAAATATGTAAGTTAGTTAGTCCGTCACAATTACCTTGGTTCTATTTACAAGGTACAGACCGGGAGCGATTCCTGTTATCGAATTACGTCCTTCATTCAGCATAACAGAACGTACCAGACGGCCGTCAATAGCATAAATATTTATTTGAACCGCTTGTGAAGCAATCATTTCGATACCACCACTTATAGAATAAACAGCAATATTTTCTAAAGTTTTTTCGGTAACCATACCTACCGGGTCATCTTTAGTCCTAAACACAGGATAACCCTCACTTTCTGCTATTTTCCAAATTTTGTCAAAATCCCATCCAAGCGTTTCTTTATAGAATTCTAAAGATTTAGCATCGGCATCATCGAAAAGATCCGTCCCATTACGGTCATCCGTACTTTCCCAACCACCACCGACTGAAACTGTAGTACCAATAGAATAATTGTTAATAAAATGAGCCATCGATGCTCTATTTCCCCAATTTCCAATGCGGAAACGATGCCCGCCTGCAATAGAGGTTGCCAAATTCAAGCAATTCTGAATTGTAATCTCACCGTCACGGTCTATTAATCCGAGTATAGCACCTACATGACCGAACTGGCTCGTAATAGTTCCATCAAAATAACAGTTGCTAATAGTCGCACCACCATCAAAGGAAGCAGCAGAGATACCACCGGCCTGATGAGTCCTTGCTTTAATTGTACATTGAGCTGCGTAACAGTTTTCGATTATCACACCAGCCGAAACACGGGCAGCAATTGCCGAAACACGGTCTCCTCCTTCAATGTTACTGTTGCTGACATAGCAGCGTTCTATCTTTCCTCCATCTGCAATACCCACCAATGCACCTGTATTATCACCACCGACAATAGCAACACCGGTCATACCGAGATTCTTAATCACAGCACCGTCCATTCTTTTGAATAATCCCATCGTTCCGACATTCGAATCATTAAAATTCCACCCTTTTATTATATAGCCGTTACCGTCAAATGTACCTGTAAACGGATTCTCTTCAGAACATAAACCATTAAAAGTAGTATTTGCCAAATCAATGTCATTTGTCAATACATAATCACGGGTAGGGAAATTATCGATAGTCAACAAATCGTCCGCTGTCGTTATTTCAACAACTCCCTCCGCAGGAATCACTTTACAAATATAGGTTACCGGAGTAATTTCAAACCGATCGTCAATCCCTTTCACTGTTTCCATTGCTACAACAGATGAGCCGATAGCAACAGGAGTCAACGTTTGTTCTTCAATAGTAACAACTTTCGTATTATCCGACAATAATGACAGTGTGAGACCATTCGTTGAAATAAACTGTGGTAAGACATAACTATCCATTGAGAGATATAATCTTTCTGTAATCTGAGCCGGCTGAACTTCTATCCCGACATAAAGCCCTGTCTGAATTTTACTCTCTCTCTAACTGCCATTTCAAAACAGGATAAGACTCACCATCCAATGGAATAATCCACGTGCTTTCCATATCCCATTTTAATGTCTCGGCATAGAAAGAAGCAGTTCGAGCCTGTTGCAAGGAAATGTCAGCTCCATCCTGCCCGATTACATCTTCACTGATAATCGTAACAGCTTCTACCACATTCTTACCAATGCGGGTAGAAAGCAAAGAATAACTATTCTCCACTTTTATTCCTCCATCTCCTACAACCCGTTTGGGAGAATCGGCACCTAATATATAAGAAGCCAGATTCACACTGTTCTTCACAGAATTACCGGTTTCATCTCCACCATTTTTCAAACCTACAATACCGCCTGTCCTATTCCAGTTGCCCACAACGACACCGGAAAAATAACTTTTATCAATAGTAGCGTTGTTTATAGATCCAACCAAACCACCAGCCTGCCAGCCTGTAGTTTGTACATATGCTGTTGAATAACAATTGCTCATTAAAGCTCCGGAATTCAACTGACCAACTAACGCTCCAACATGATCTTTGCCAACAATACGGCTATTACCGACATAACATCCATCAATATTACCACCATTCATTTCGCCGATAAAACTACCGATGTGCTTGTTTTCTTTAGTACCGATCACAGAATTTTCAATACCCAAATTTTTTATCTCAGCACCGATAGTCGACAGGAATAAGCCTAATTTCCCTTCTCCGGCACGTTGAATATTCAGATTCTTTATAATATGTCCGTCACCATCCAGTTTTCCTGAGAAGTTTTCAATACCATTAAATGAAACATTTGCAAAGTCCAGATCGGCTGCCAATTTGAAACTGCCATCTGTTGCAGCAGTTATTCTTGAAATAAAATCTTCTGCCGTAGCAACCGGTATGATGTCCGGTATAATGGAAATACTAATCTCCGCAGCTTTAAAACCAGACACAGAAACAGATACGGTAACAGTTTCCAGATCGGTTATCTCAACGTCTTCTGTTACAGATATAATACTTCCATCCAGCTTCACTTTACTATTTGCACATGAATATGATAAAATACCTCCATGTCCGGAAGCATAATATTGGCTCAGATCGATGCTACTTCCCTTTCTTAAAGACAAAACTGGTATAGACTGACTCAAATAAATCAGAGAAGTAGTCGTTTCAGCCTCCTTCTGCCATGCCAAAACCGGATAAAGTCCGTCTATCCATTTCCAAGAACCATCATCAAAATTCCACTTCAAGTCTTCCGAATAAAATACTTCTTGTTTAACCCTCTCAGCAGTAACATCAATTCCTTTCTGGGCATCATTACCATTTGGTGCAGGCAACGTATTCAAAGCATAATTATTATTCAATACAGATTTACCGTCACGTGTACTGGCTATACGATAAATCTGATCACATTGCAACTGAGCGGCCAAATTGACACAATTTTCAATTGTAAGTACGTCATCACTATCCTGTAACCCCAAAATTCCTCCAATACGCTGATTTACAACTTCTACCCGTCCGGAAAAATAAGAATTCCGAATACTTCCGGCCCCTGCAGCAGATGTACCGACAAGACCACCGGCCTGGAACTCGCGAGAATAAACATTGGCAGCTGCATAACAATTATTAATCTGGCTACCCACTCCTTCATTACCTTCCATCTGTCCGATCAAAGCACCGACATGATCACGACCTGATATACTGCTATTAGCAACATAACAATTCTCGATAACTGCACCATGGCTCTGTCCAGCCAAAGCACCAATATTACTATTACCTAAAATAGAAGCTCTTTCGATACCTAAATTCTTGATAGTAGCGCCCCTAAGGTGCCTGAACAGGCCAAGTTCTCCGGAATCACTCTTATCGATAGTCAATCCGTAAATAATATGTCCTTGTCCATCTAATGTACCGTAATAGCTATCTAATACACATTCGTCCAACACCACTCCGGTAAGATCAATATCAGCAGTCAACACATAATTAATATCCGGATCCATTTTCAATAAATCACGAACATCCGAAATTTCATCAACCAATACTTCACTTCCCGGTTCTTTAGCTACTATCTGCAAAGCATTGATATAATAAAATTTATTTTTATGATTGTTATTTTCACCAGGACTGACAGTCAGCCTGATTTCTCCGTTTGCAGTAGGACGTACGCCTTTAATAGTAACGGTTTCCGTTCCGTTTCCGGCAGTGTTCAGATAACCGATTCGGGTATTCTCCCCTGTTAATGTGTAGGTAGTTTCCCGATTATCGGTAGCTCCTTTACGAGAACCGAAAATACAGAAATCATACACAAGATTTTTATTTAAATGAAAAAATATAAATCCACCGGTAGGCTGCTGAGGCTTGTTTTCAAAATTCCCTTCGGCGTATCCCCACCAGCAACTTTTGGCTACATCTGCAGGCATATCAAGCACGGTAGTCGTTTGTTGGACCCCTTCTCCATTAGTTCCGTTAAATTCATCGTCCAATATCGTTACGATCTGGGTATCGTTTCCATCCATATCTTTTAAACCGAAAACAGATTTACTGGAAGAAGAAATATTATTCCACAATGCAGATTCGCTGACTGATCCAAAATTCACATTAACCGGTTTTACAGGCACCACTGTATTATCGCCCTCATAACCTATATTCTCTAATGATGTCACCTTATCAGGTGATTCTACAGCCGCATGAGCAGCCTGTTGAGCAACCATAGCCACAACATCGTTTACAGCCGAGGGCTTATAAGTTTTCCCCACAGCACTCTGTCCGGTTATAATTTCAAGCCATGTACAGGCCGCAGTATAACGTCCCATCCCGTAATCAAGATGATATCCGTCACGATTGAAGTTATCCCCTATAAAACTTGTACGACCATTCTGAATAGCCGTACCGGAAGGAACTATAAAACTAATTTCACTATGATTCTTTTTTGCCTGATTTACAGCATCCACGATTGCCTGGTACATCGTCTGCTGATTATTACCATAGTTAGCAAACCCACCATGAGTAGAATTCTTTGCATAAGCCCATGTCTGATGTAATCCGAATTTCACATTATTATTAGTAACAATCCCTTTCACATAATCCAGTAAATTGCCTAAATAAGGTTCATACGTTTCTGGTCTTCCCGAATCTTGACTTACTTGTTGAAAGGTTATATAATCCCATGGTTCATCTTTCACACACGCTTCGAGGGTTCTATTGGTATTATTCGTTTTTTTTCCATCAACTACCTTCCGATACTCAAAAGCCGCATCATTATTAACAACCACATTCCAATGGGATTCTAACCCTTGGCCACCCCGATAAGCATTCCCGATAATCAAGTTATCACCACCTTCAAGAGCCAGTTCATATAGATACTGTTCGATAGCGTCCTCCGAAAAGCTATTACCAATAGCTAAAATACGTATATCTTTCCCCTGACCGGGTAAAGATAAAACTAACATAAATAAAAAAAAGAGTAATTTTCTCATTTTCCGATTCGATTTAATTAATAAATAGGATTAACAAATATTTATCTACATAGCATAACTTTATAGGTAGCCATCCGAGGAATGTTCTCTGTTTCCACCCCGACCAGATACACTCCATCAGTATAATTCATCCCAATCGTAAGCTTGCCTTCCGATTGATAGTCAGCCAATATGTAACCACCCACATTCATCACTTTTATTACCGCTTTACCCGGAGTACATACGGCAATCTCACCATTGGAAATAGCCGGATAAACAGAAATTCCGGGAATATCAGTCACCGGAATAATGCTAACTTCACCGAATTTTTCTAACTTCAGAAGTGCACCGTCCGATTTATCAGAATAAATATATGAACCTTCCGTATGGTTATCAAAATTGAAATATTTAGATATTTGCCACATTCCACGCATTTTAAATGTACAATCATCCTGTGTCTCCAACTGTATCCACCCGTCTTTATTATCGGTTACCATACCAATACCACACCTCCAACCGCCTTCACCTTTATTCATATATTTACTACCAACTCGAAGATTATAAAAAGAAGTAAAACCGTCTACTTTAGAAAAAGTGAACACGAAAGTTTCATTGTTGCGATCTAAAGGATTAATACAGAATTCTCCTTCATAATTACTGCCAATATCGTGTTTCCACTGTAAGTACAATCCGGAAGCAATATCCTTTATATAATATTTTTGGTCTGAAAGTAAATTATCACAGGCTTCTCCTATCGGAGTAACAATAGCAGACGCTTCAATTCCCAGCTCGGCAACAGCAGTCCACGCCTTATTATTTATTTCGGATTTAGCTATCAATTTAAAATAACGTGCAGATGGATTAGAAATGATCTTTACATGCTGAGGATCGGGCGTATCGGAAAATAGCCCTGTAGCAGATGGAGATCCCCATACAACCGGACTATTACTAAAATAAATTTCATATTCTTTTATACGGCCGTTAGAACCGTCCTTCCTTCCCTGATAGACGAACTCATCCACTCGGTAAGTCTGTCCCATATCTACCACAATCTCATGAGGATGTGCCGGCTCACTGTTCCCATATTGGGTATGCCAGATCGTAGATTCATCACCGTCAATCGCATTCTCAACTTTTTCACTTCCTCCTTGCTGGCTGGAACAACCAACGATTTTCCACAAGGACTTATCAACAAAAAGATTAATATCCATAGAAGTCAACATACTCTCAAAATATCCAACCCGATTGCAATAAGCTCTGATTGTTCCACCCTGAGCCATATTTACTGGTTCTTTGTACTGTTGGAATTCCGTATCATCTACACTATAATAAATAGTGGCACCTTCGGTTGTTGTTGACAAAACAACATTTCCTTTAGTATCTTTCTCTATTTTTACAGGAGAACAAACCGGACTCGAGATTCTGCCCTGCTCCGAGAGCCGGTCATTACTACTCTTCTCGGTTATAGGAGAAATTATAAAATTGAAAATAGTATTCTCGGCTTTCAATTCATACATTTCTCTCACATCCGGTCCACAACTGGCATTTCCCAGTGCACGATTCCGGGCATCCAGACAAACGACGGTATTCTTTCTGAAACTCATCTGATAAGGATGTTTCACTCGATTGTCACGATTGACATACATATCGCTTGCACGCCAGTGAGCTACTGAAACAGACATCTTCTCCGGAGCGATAAACAAGGCACCCGTACCGGCAGTATCCGTAATACCCATCCAGCGAACCTCCTCCTTATTGCCCATCTCCTGTGGTAAAACATAGCCGGTCCATTGTTCGGCAACAGTACTGTTGTATACACCTTCAAAGCAAGCTTCCTTACGGTCCGCATAACTATCCCATGGACCACGTCCAAACCATGTAAAGTTTTCAAAACCTTCAGGCATCTCCAATACATAACCGATTTTGGGGAGAATGACATTTTTTATAGCCGGGTCGATCACCGAGCTGACGAAAATAGTACCGTCATCCATTACTTTAAAGGAAAACTGGGTCGTAAAAGAATAAGGGAGTGTAGCAGTATACACATTTGTAACGCTCAAATCAACCAAATTTTTGGACACAGACTCTTTCACATCCCATGTGCCGGCCTTCACCTTCAAATTTCTCAAACCCATATTATCCCAATCTGCAGAATGGGTCTTATCATTATCAGTAGGTACGCGAAATACATTCAATTTCAGAGGCTCACAAATGATTGACTTACCATTCAAAACATAACTTTCCAAGGTACCTTCAGTTACGGAAAAGATTGCTTTAAAACAGGAACCCGTCACCGTTATGGCCTTCGCTGTCCGTTCTACGGTCAGATTTCCTTTCTCTGGCACACGGTAAGGAGATTTCCGGGCATTTCTTAATTGAATCTGTTCGGAAGCAACCTCATAGCCCGCTTCTGCCCACCAAGTAGCTGATTTTTGAGTGGCACTGAAACGGATAAAATAGTCGGCATCCTCCCTTATATCCACGGGAAGAGCATCGATAACCACTTCCATCGTTCCACCGGCAGGAATGGCCATATCACCGATTGTTCCCGTTTTAATCACTTTGCCATCTTCCAAGACCGAATAAGCAATATTCAAATAATCGATAAAGCTAAAAGCCAACTTATTTTTCAAGACAAAAGTCTTATTGTCTTCCTTTAATGAGAAGTCAACAGGCTGATAAATCTTCTTCGTATTATATGATTTCGCAGAAATCGAATAATCTGAAAAAACAACCCCGTTTGTGCAGAAATTACCGTCATTCGGTTTGTCACCAAAATCTCCACCATAGGCCCAATAGCTTTCCCCAATTTTACCCGGAACATCCATTTTCAAACCCTGATCTTTCCAGTCCCAGATAAACTCACCTGTCAAGGCCGGATAATGCTCATACAAATCAAACAAATCACGGACATTGCCCATAGAATTTCCCATAGCGTGACTACTTTCACACTGAATATGCGGCCGGGGAGTCTGACCACTCTTATATTGATTCTCCCGCTCTACACCTATATTCTTTATATGGTCATAATCGGCATACATCGTACTGGTTACATCACTCCACTGACTATTACCCTCGTAATGAGTCAAACGAGTATTATCCAAGCTCTTAATCGCCTTTTCCACAGATTCGAAATTTGTACCGTTTCCGGATTCATTGCCATAGGACCACATAAAAATAGAGACATGATTCCGTAACCATTTCACATGGTTCTCGGAACGTTCGACCATCGGTTTCTTAAACTGTTCCACATGGGAAAGACCCATATTACCATGGCACTCCACATTGGCCTCCGCCAATACATAAATTCCATATTTATCGCACAACTCATAAAAATATGGATTATTAGGATAATGGGAAGTGCGGACTGCATTGATATTCAGCCTCTTCATCAGACGAATATCATTTTCCATTTCTTCCCTGGAGACCGTACGACCATTGATCTCGCTATGGTCATGCCGGTTCACACCATGAAATACCATCCGCTGCCCGTTGATCAATAAAGCACCGTCTTTACGGATACCGACTTCGCGGAATCCCACTTTACCGCCACGGATATCGACTGTCTTGGTGCCGTCCTTCAACGTCAAAACCAAATCGTACAAATAAGGAGTCTCGGCATTCCACTTTTTCGGGTTGGTTACATCCATATATAATACATACTTGTGGATTGAAGAAACCGGCTTGATCATCTCCGCCACAATCTGGCCCTTATCCATAATTCTGACGTCCAACTTTCCTTGAGACAATTCAGGACCGCTCAAATCTATTTCAACACGTGCCCTTGCATCCATATATGTATCATCCAAATCCGTTGTGAAAAAATAATCGCGAATCTGAGTCTTAGGTGCTGACCATAGGAAGACATCGCGGTGGATACCTGTGAAACGCCAATAGTCCTGACATTCCAAAAAAGAGCCACTGGTAAAACGATATACTTGTGCAGCAATCACATTTTTCCCTGACTGAAGATAAGGGGTGATATCAAATTCAGAAGGAAGATAAGAGTCTTCCGAATAACCCACATACTGGCCGTTAACCCACAAATAATATCCATGTCCGACACCATTGAAACGAACATAGACAGTCCTCTCACTCCAACCGGAAGGTAAAACAAACTCACGGCGATAGCTACCCACAGGATTCTTCATAAGGTTGTTATAAGTCCAATCAGAAGGACGGTCGGACATCACACTATAAGTTACAGGATCGTAAGTAAAAGGATAACCAGTATTGACATAGAGAGGTTTGTCCCAAGGCTTATTATGACGAATCCCGTACATCTGCCACACAGAAGGAACCTCTATGTCATCCCAACCACTTACATCATAGGAAGGAACGTAAAAATCAATAGGTTTTTGGGAAGGATCCGGAACCCATTTAAACTTCCAGACTCCGTTCAATGACAGGAAATAGGGAGACGCTTCCATTAAATTATTCTCTATGTCCGATTCACTGCCATAAGGAATAGAAAGCGTATGCGCTACTTCCCTGTTTACTTGGGTCACGGTCACATCGTCCCACTCTTTACCTGTTTGAGCCATAAGGGGAAGAGAAAATAAAAGCATTACTCCCATCACCATACCCATAAAATGTTTTTTCATGATATTTGATTTACAACTATGATTAACATAATAGAATGCCGTAATTTTATTTTATAAATTTCCGGGAAATAGTCCGGTTAGAGAGTTGTATCCGTACAATGTACATACCCCCATTCAGATTTGCCATCGGGATATAAGACACACCTGATTGTATTTTCTCATCATGTATTAACATTCCGGTAAGATCACAGACTTGCACTTGTGCGGTTTCGGGCACATCTATATATAATCTATTATTTATTACGCGAATATCTACAAAAGCCTCAATAGCTGTTTCGGATTCAATGCCCACGCTCAAATCTACAAACAATTGCCACTCAGACAACTGCAGCATACCCTCTCCATGATTCTCTGTCACTCGCAAACGAAAATCAGAATAGGACTGTCCTTCTTGGTTGCAAGTGTAGTATTGAGTAATCTGACGATCGCTGAACGACTGGTTCGAACGAGAATCGATAGTCACCCAGTCCACCCCATCATTTGAAGCTTCTAAAACCCAACTTCTCGGATCACGTCCTTCATTATCATTTCCGGAAGTCAAACTATACATATTCACTTTTACAGGCTCTGGTACTTCACAACAAATCCACGCAGACAGAGAAGAGAACGGACCACAATATTTGGAATCCACATCTTTATCAATCAACTTATCAGCTGTCTCTTCTGGGTTTTCACTCTCATATTGAGGCGTTATCGTAGCTACCGAAGTTAAATCGTCAGCAAGAATTCCATTACCATACAATTCAAATTCGGCTATTTTAGCCTCATTACCTTCACCGGAGACAGTCTCAATCGTCAAACGAAAACATTGCCCGGAAACCACACGAGGACAAGAGACATAAACACGTTCATTCCTTTTCGTAAATGCCACTTCCCCTCTGAATGCTCTCTTGAACCGAGCATCTCCTTCATTTTTGTATTCAACTTTAATCATGACGGGATCTTTATCCGGTTCATCAGCAGATACGATTGAAAAACTTTTCAATTTAACTTCTATAGACGATTTATATTCGATCCACGGTGCAACATCACCACCAAACGTATAAAACGTATTCCCATCATTATCCGTCAGTCTTTTCAATGTCTCCGAGTTGATGGCCTCATTCAATGAAGAAGTCAGTTCGCCACCATTTGCAGTAATGTCATTATAAAAGGTCTGAGACACATATCTCCCCGTCAACTGCCATTCAGCTAAACGGGTATCAGATGCCCCATTATTTTCTGTGACATGTAGCTTGAAATAAGTATATTCAGAATCTATTGTAGAAGGAGAGGTGGTGAACGAATATGTATAAGTAGCCCCTCTATAAGGGAACAACTGTCCGGTTCTCTGATCCATTTTGATCCATGTGTTACCATCTTTAGAAGCATATAGAATCCATGACTTAGGGTCACTCTCCGGAGTATCTGCAGTAGTGATACTATAAAATAAAGGAGTATAGGCAGCTTCTGCCTCATATTCGACCCAGAAATCTGAAGTGTTTGTCCGATATGTAGAAATCACATCCTTATCAATCAGTTTCTCAATGCCATCGGAATACTGTGCAGAAATCATACCCCCATCTGTAGTAATACAATTATCAGCTAAAGCCGTACCAAACAGTTGCCATTCTGCCAATTGAAAACGATCACCATTACCTTGCCTATCTGAAACAAATAAACGGAAATACGTATAAGCCTCCACTACAGAAGTATCATATTGTTTTTTCTGATAGCGTGTCTCAAACGTCTGATTATTTTGAGTATCCACATCAATCCACCTTTTCCCATCCTCGGAAGCTTGCAATTTCCAAGATTTGGGGTCTCCTTCTTGTGTTCCTTCTGCTGCTACCAACAGATACCCCTTCAGAACCACCGGATAAGGCGACTGATACTGAATCCAAGCATCTCCGGAAACTGTACCGACAAGTGCAGTAGTTACTTGATTATCAATTACAGCACCAACACCCGGTAACTTGGTACTAACTTCTACTGAGGTGGTAAGCGTACCTCCATTATCAGTAATATCTTGCGAAGTATATCCTTCTTGCTTAAATTGGAAATTATCGAGCTGCAATTTAGCTGCACCCGTTCCTCTGGTATATTTCAAATAAATATTACGCATCCCATCCAAAGGCTTCAACAATTCCAACGCAACAGTCTGCCACTCCTGCTCATTAGGTAAGGTAACCGTACCCAACAATTCGCCATCCGGACTATCCAAATAAACTTCGATTTTACTATTCGGTCTTTGAGGTAAAACCCTAAATTCAAGGCTCTTGGCATAATAAGGTCCGAAATCAACATTATGATATCCCGTATACGCAGCCGCAGCCATATTATCCCCTCCCATTACCGGAGAATCGACACCATCTACCGACAACGTATAAATGCCTTTCAAATAATCAAAATTCTCTGCTTCTATTCCTCTAAAAGCATCTTTGCGAACTGTTTTATCACCTATATATGAGTTGAAAGCAGCAGAAACAGCTGTAGAAGGACCGAATGGATCTTTATTATAATTGGTAAAAGGAACATAGGTCGTATACTCTTCCACAGTCTTTGTCAGCCAAGCTGTACAGGATACTCCGTCAGAGTTTCGGTTGTTATATGCCTGAAAAGCATTTATCGCCATCCATTCTGCACAATCCGGTTGATACAGATCAACCATGAAACGACGTACATAGCGCATAAGAATTCCTTTGAATCCTGGTAAATCACCGACTAATTTTCCCTGATCATCAACAACTCCCTGACAAACTTTTATAACACCAAATTCATTACACATCTGTTCACGGGTATACTTCATTATCATTTGGGCATCCTCTTTATACTGTTCGTCTCCATAATGATTATACAGCATAACGGCAGTCCCTAGAAAAGTACCTTGATTATACGTTGATGCCCAAGTATTATAATTTGAAGGTACTCCTTTCTGCCAAGTAAAACTATCATACACCTGTCCTGTAGAGGGTTTATATAAATATTCACGTTGTGCAGCATATGTTTTCCGTGCCTTTTCATAATAGCTCTCATCTCCTGTAGCTATTGCCAAATAACAAGCAGCAACTCCAGCCGGACCGTTTATGCAAGAGTTGGTTCCATAAGGATTCTCACTTGCATTCCAAATAAGCATATCATGCGGAAGTACGGCTGCCCGTTCGTACATCATATCAAAATTAGATTTTGCCACATCTAAATAACTTTGTTTCCCGGTCATTAAATATCCTCGTACACTGGCTATAACAATCCAGGCAATATCATCATTAAAGTCGTTGGACTCCCAATTATTCCCCTGACGCGCAATAAAATCAGCATGTAGCTTATCGAACATTGTTTTATATTGAATATCTCCTGTAACTTCATAAGCGTCCAAAACCACCTCAAACATCTCGGCATCTCCCCAAAAACCACCTTCACCCAAGCGCCCCTGACTGTCATTATAGTAGTTTTTTTTCCATCCTTCCATCATTGCATCCCGGGTTGCTTCTGTCAAATAATTCGGCTGTGCTTCTACCACTTCAAGTTTCCACATCTGACGTTCAGCCAATGTCCCACTTTTCTTGGTACTCAATCGCACACTTTCTCCATCTGAATCCACATCAGCAACTTCCAAAAAAAGCCCAGACTGAGTTATATAATATAAATCAGCCTGATTTTTAACTGGCACAATCTCCCAAGTAGCAGCCGACTCCCCAGAAATCATTTGACAAATCTGCGCTCCGGAAATAACATTTCCTCTACAAGCAAGGTATTGACCAGTATATGCATTCATCCATTGATAACCTTTCCCTTCTCCGGACACAAGTACCCATCGCTGAGCATTCACATTCGTTTCCGTCCAACTGACTACATCCGAATTATTGGCCAGAGAACCATCTTTTACAGATAAGACTTTTTCTCCCAAAGAAAGCCTATATGTTTGCCCGGAAATTAAATCCGTGGCGAACATATATCCTGTGATCAGAAGAAAAGAAGCTGATAATAGAATCTTCTTCATAACATTAATTATTTTTCATTTGACAGTGAATAGGGATAATCGGCTTTATTGATCCCACGTTTTTTATTAGGTTTATCCCCCATACGAAACTGGATGTCGGCACCATTGAGCAGCGAAGAATGAACCAAGAAATTTTTACTGTAATTTTTACCATTATATTTGACTTCTTGTACAAAACGACTTTTATCACTATTCTCCGGAGCAGAAATTTGAATTTTCTTTCCATTCTCCAAATGGATAACCGCCTTTTTAAACAAAGGTGCACCTAAAACATATTGATCCGATCCCGGACAAACAGAATAGAACCCTAAAGCAGAAAAAACATACCATGCCGATGTCTGACCATTGTCTTCATCACCGCAATATCCATCAGGAGCCGGTGTATACAAACGAGTCAGTACCTCTCTGATCCAATATTGAGTTTTCCACGGCTCGCCAGCATAATTATATAAATAAATCATGTGCTGAATAGGTTGATTACCATGTGCGTATTGTCCCATATCAATCACTTGCATTTCGCGCATCTCATGTACAAGACTTCCACGTGTATCTGAATTAGCACCGAATGTAGGTGGCATAATAAATACGGAATCAAGCATATTCACAAATGCCTTCTCTCCTCCCATCAAATCAATTAGTCCTTGAACATCATGAAATACAGACCATGAATAATGCCAACTATTACCTTCTGTAAAAGCATCCCACCACTTCACCGGCTCAAAATTGGGCTGAAAATGACCATTAGCCTCACGACCACTCATTAAATTAAAAGGTTTATTAAACAAATTCTTGTAATTTAAGCTGCGTTTTTTATATACTTCCAACTCCTCCGAAGGGCGATTCAATTTTTTCCCCATCTGATAAATACACCAGTCATTATAAGCATATTCCAATGTACGGGCAGCACTCTGATTGATATGGTAAGGAACATACCCCAATTCATTGTATTCCTTATACCCTAAACGTCCTGAGGATTTTACCGATGGATGTGAGTGGTTAGCTCCATACAATAAACCTTCATACATTTTTTCCGGTTCTTTCTTTATTATATTTTTCATACAGGCATCTGCTACTACTGATGCAGAATTATTGCCGACCATACAATCCCGATGTCCCGGGCTGGCCCATTCCGGCAGGAAACCGCTTTCCTTGTAAGTATTTACTAGTCCCTCCTGCATCTTTTGATTCATTGACGGATACATCAGGTTGAGGAAAGGGAACAGGCAGCGGAACGTGTCCCAGAATCCGGTGTCGGTAAACATATAACCGGGACGCACTTCGCCGTTGTAGGGGCTGTAATGCATGACTTGTCCCTTAGCATCTATCTCGTAGAAACTGCGTGGAAAAAGCATGGAACGGTATAGACAAGAATAGAAGGTACGTAAATTATCGATATTATCGTCTTCTATCTCTATTTTACTCATTTCACGGTTCCAAATCTCTCTTCCGTTCGCTACCAGTTGGTCGAAACTGTTTTTGCCAAGCTCTTTGAGATTCAACTCCGCCTGTTCGGGGCTGATAAAGGAGGAAGCAACACGTGCGTGTACGATTTCTCCCTTTTTCGTGGCGAATCCGATCACGGCCCCTGTGTGGTTTCCTTTTGCTTCTGTTTCATTCGGAAGAATGTTGTTTTCGAAAACTGTGGAAACGAATGTGAACGGTTTGTCGAATTGAATCACGAAATAGTTTTTGAAGTTTTCCGGCACACCGCCGCTATTCTTGGTTGAATAGCCGATAATCTTGTTTTCTTCCGGAATCACTTTCACATAAGAACCTTTGTCGAAAGCGTCTACAATCACGTAGGCATTCTTTGTCTCCGGATACGTGAAACGGAACATGACGGCACGCTCCGTAGGAGCAAGCTCGGTTGTTACATCATGGTCGGCAAGGTATACCTTATAATAATAAGGTTTGGCAACTTCCGCTTTGTGAGAGAACCAACTGGCACGTTGGTCTTGGTCGAATACGAGTCCGCCGGTGATTGGCATGATGGCAAACTGACCATAATCGTTCATCCACGGACTAGGCTGGTGTGTTTGTTTGAATCCCCGGATTTTGTCGGCATCATACGTGTACGCCCAACCGTCTCCCATTTTACCGGTCTGCGGTGTCCAGAAATTCATTCCCCACGGCAATGCCGTAGCCGGATACGTGTTTCCGGTAGACAGTTCAAACTTGGACTGAGTGCCTACCAGTGTGCTGACATAGTCTACCGGATTCTTAACGGCAGAAGATTGCAGGCTGTACAACACGGCACCTCCAAGAAATAGCAAGTGTTTAAATGAAAAATGTGTTTTCATGAACAAATGAATTTATAGATTTGAAAATAATTTCTACGACGAAAATAGGGAGAAAAGGAATGTGCTTCTAGTAATAGAGAGGTTAAATCGCCTCTTGTCGCTAAAATTAACTACTCTGGCACGGAAATTTACTTATATTCCGGTCAAAAAAAAGCTCGGAATGTTTTTTTGTTTACCTTTGTCATATAGCAAATCTAAGAATAATACACTATGGGAAAACAGTTGGTTTTTATTCTATTCTTTTTTCTTAATCTGTTGATACATAACGCTTATGCTTATAATTTGAAGCAAGTTGCAGATAAAGAGTATATGTCTAATAGTTCGATTACATCTCTGTGCCAGGATGAGCGTGGATTGATGTGGATCGGGACCTGCGACGGGCTGAATATTTATGATGGACAGGAGATTGAGGAATTTAAGACTCGTGACAAGGAGGATTACTTATCTGGTAATCTGATTGACAATATTGTGTATACGGGCGAAGATATTTACTGGATTCAAACCTACTATGGGCTGAACCGTTTGAACCGGAAAACCAATACAATCACTCACTATAATGAATTTCAGAAACTCTTCTTTATGAATAAGGATAGTCATGGTAATCTGTTCATTATCCAGGATAGTAACTGCATTTATTATTATCATAAAAAAGAAGGAGTCTTCAAGAAAATCAATATCACGGGAATCCCGATTTCCGATATCGTAAACTTCTTTATCGACGGTAACAACCGGATGTGGGTAGTCATGAAAGGATATAACCGCTGTTATGATATACAGCAGGAAGCCGCATCGGGAGATATCACCCTGTTACCCCAGAAAACGAACCTGATTTATCAGACTTCCTTGATTTATTGTTTCAATGACGAGCAATCTCTTTATTACATAGACAAGGAATTTAATTTCTATGCTTTCCATATTCCGACCCAGAAGAATGAGTTTATTGCCAATCTGGGTAAGGAAATACAGGAACGTGGCAAAATTTCGTCCATCGTTCATTATCATAACAGCTATTTTGTGGGCTTTTTGATGGATGGTATTCTGCTGTTGGAGAAACAGAAGGAGACGAATCATTATCAAATTCAGTCGTTACCTATCAACAGCGGTGTATTCTGTCTCAAGAAAGACCGTTTTCAGGATGTTGTTTGGATTGGTACCGACGGGCAGGGTGTTTATCTTTATTCGAACCCGCTTTATTCTATCAAATCAATGGTGCTTAGCAATTATACCGAGAAAATAGAACGCCCCGTGCGTGCCATCTATCTTGATGATGAACGTACTTTCTGGGTGGGAACCAAAGGAAACGGAATTCTTAAAATCTATGATTACGAATTCGATAAAAACATCTCCGACTGTCGGGCGGAGGTGTTGACTACCTCTAATAGTGCTTTGAGTAGTAATGCCGTTTATTGTTTTGCCAAGAGCCACCGGAATTTGCTTTGGATAGGAGACGAAGAAGGATTAACTTATTATTCATATCGGGAAAAACGTATCAAGAGTATACCAATACGGATCGGTAACGAAGATTTCAAATACATCCATGACATTTACGAAACAGCAGATTCCGAACTGTGGCTGGCGAGTGTCGGCATGGGAGTGGTGAAAGCTCGTATTGCCGGAACACCGGACAATCCGGTGATTGTGGATGCGCAACGTTACATCATCAATGACGGCGAACTGGGATCGAACTATTTCTTTACTATTTATGCGGAGAATGAAGCCAACCTGTTGTTTGGCAATAAAGGATATGGGGTATTCCGCTATAACGAAACGACGAATGGCCTGGAACCGGTGTCTACTCACAAATACGAAAACATGACCCTGAATAATATTCTCGCTATCAGTAAAGACAGCAGCAATAACTATCTTTTCGGAACGAGCTACGGATTGATAAAGTACACATCGGAAACTTCTTATCAGCTCTTCAATGCCAAGAATGGTTTCCTGAATAATACCATTCATGCAATTCTTAGAAACTCGTCCGACAACTTCTGGTTGAGCACCAATCTCGGATTAATCAATTTCGATACGAAACGGAATGTCTTTCGTTCGTATGGCTTTGGAGATGGTTTAAAAGTGGTAGAGTTTAGTGACGGTGCCGGTTTTCGGGATTCCCGGACTGGTACTCTGTTCTTTGGCGGAATCAATGGAGTCGTAGCTATCCGGGCGGATGGCCGTCCGGAGCAGCTTTATATGCCTCCTGTTTATTTTGATAAGCTGTCTATCTTCGGTGAACAATACAATCTGGGCGAATTTCTCACCCGGAAAAAAGAAACTGAAGTCTTGAATTTGCAGTATGACCAGAATTTCTTTTCTGTTTCATTTGCCTCTGTGGATTATCTGAATGGTAATAACTGTACCTATTTCTATAAACTAAAAGGATTGAGTGACCAATGGGTAAACAATGGTTCGGAAAGCGGAGTCTCTTTTACGAATATGGCTCCCGGCGAATATACCTTACTGGTGAAATATTACAATAGTGTCTTTGATAAAGAGAGTGATGTCTATTCTCTGGTGATTCGTATAGGTGATCCGTGGTATGCTTCCTGGTGGGCTTATTTGATTTATGCCCTGTGTCTGCTTTTACTGGCAGCCTTGCTGATACGTTCCTTTATCCTGCGCTCCAAACGTAAAAAGCAGGAATTGCTGAACGAGATAGAGAAACGCCATCAAAAGAATGTCTTTGAGTCCAAACTTCGTTTCTTTACTAATATCGCACATGAATTTTGTACTCCGCTGACTTTGATTTATGGTCCTTGCGGACGGATCCTTTCATCGAAGGGACTTAGTAAATTTGTCGTGGACTACGTACAGATGATTCAGACGAATGCGGAACGCTTGAATAACTTGATTCACGAACTGATCGAGTTCCGCCGTATCGAAACGGGGAATCGG
>ENA-OPYE01000460-OPYE01000460.1-human-gut-metagenome-genome-assembly--contig:-NODE-460-length-31553-cov-4.387548_pt1 | contig 31553 bp, 30 predicted proteins | sample MGYA00241063_ERZ501442 | MGnify/ENA primary metagenome ERZ501442 (study PRJEB25962, sample SAMEA1967055) | human gut metagenome | biome: human gut; feature: human-associated habitat; material: faeces... | reverse complement strand
GGGCTTGGTTCCGCCAGTGTCAGTTGGAGTTGATGTCAGCTGTTCCAAATGTTGGAATGGTGACCACAGGTGATGCCGGGAGTGAAAACTTTATTCATTCGCCCTATAAGATAAAGGTCGGTGAACGACTGGCTTATTGGGCATTGGCAAAAACGTATCATCGTAAAGGTATTCAATATTCCGGTCCTATATACAAATCCCATCGGGTAAAGGGGAATGTAGTAGAAATAGACTTTGAATATGGTGAAGAAGGTTTGACTCCGGAGAATCAAAACGTGAAAGGGTTTGAAATAGTGGGGACAGATGGCATATTCCGGCCAGCCAAAGCGGAAATTATCAATGGCTCTTCTACCGTAAAGGTCTGGAATGATTCGATCAATGATCCGATAGAGGTACGCTATTGTTTCCGGAATTATATGTTGGGCGAATTATGCAATAATGCAGGGATTCCTGCTTCTCCTTTCCGGATCGTAATCAAAAAGAAACCTGCACTGATGTGGTTCGATGCCGAAGCTAATTTCGAACGTTTCAGCCATAAAGACTCAATTGACTTTTATTTGGAGAAAATCAAATCAGTAGGTTTTACCCATGCAATAGTGGACATCCGACCCATTACAGGAGAAGTACTTTATCAAAGTCAGTTTGCCCCACAAATGAAAGAGTGGAAAGGCGCAAAGGCCGGGAATTTTGATTATTTGCAATACTTCATTAAAAAAGGGCATGAATTGGGGATTGAGGTTCATGCTTCATTAAATGTATTTTGTGCCGGACACAATTATTTCGATCGTGGAATGGTGTATAGCGGACATTCGGACTGGGCGTCCATGGTATATACTCCCGAGAAAGGCATTATTCCGATTACGGAAGAAAAACAGAAATATGGTGCTATGATTAATCCCTTGAACGAGGAGTATCGTACGCATATTCTAAATGTATTGAAAGAAGTAGTGACCAAATATCCTGATTTGGATGGTCTGATGCTCGATCGCGTACGCTATGATGGTATAACAGCTGACTTCTCGCCGCTTTCACGTGAAAAGTTTGAAGCATATATAGGTAAGAAAATGTCTAAGTTCCCCGAAGATATTTTTGTTTGGAAGAAGAATACGGACGGAAAGTTTATCACACAACCGGGAAAGTATTTCCATAAATGGATTGAATGGAGAACGAAAAATATTACTGATTTTATGGCATTGGCACGTAAGGAAGTGAAGGCTGCCAATCCAAAAGTTTCTTTTGGCACATATACCGGAGCTTGGTATCCGTCTTATTACGAAGTGGGAGTTAATTTCGCTAGCAAAAAGTATGATCCGGCTCAAGACTTTAGTTGGGCCACTCCCGAATATAAAAATTACGGATACGCAGAACTAATCGATTTGTATGCAACCGGAAATTACTATACAGACATAACGATAGAGGAATACAAGAAAACGAACCGCAATATCTGGAACGAGACAGACTCGCAAGCTCAGGCCGGTACATGGTACTGCGTAGAAGGTTCCTGTCAGCACTTGCGTCAGATTCTTAAAGATAACAAGTTTATGGGTGGTATCTTGGTGGATCAATTCTATGATAATCCGGGGAAATTGTCCGAAACAATAGAAATGAACCTTCGTCGATCGGATGGACTAATGGTGTTTGATATAGTACACATCATCCAAAAGAATCTTTGGAAAGAAGTAGAAAAAGGAATGCGTGAGGGAGGATCTTTATGAACAACAGAGCTTTAGCCTTAGATGCTTTACGGGGATATGCAATTATTACGATGGTGCTTTCGGCTACCATCGTAACGCATGTTCTTCCCGGTTGGATGAGCCATGCTCAAACACCTCCACCGGATCATGTGTTTAATCCTCTGTTGCCCGGTGTTACTTGGGTAGATCTTGTGTTTCCTTTTTTCCTGTTCGCTATGGGAGCTGCGTTTCCTTTTTCCATAAGGAAACGTGCTGAAAAAGGTGATTCAAAACTAAAACTCGTTTATGAAGCTGTCAAACGGGGGATTCAGTTGACCTTCTTTGCTATTTTCATCCAGCATTTTTATCCGTATATGCTAAGTTCTCCGCAAGATATGAGGGCATGGTTATTGGCTATACTCTGTTTTGCTGTTCTATTTCCCATGTTCATGCGTATTCCTTTAAAAATGCCGGATTGGGCACAGCCGGGCCGCGAGGTTAAAGAAATTGGACCCTTGCCGGAAGGAGCAACGCTTACTCCGCCAGAGCAGACGCTGGAAGAAGCGAAGGCAGACAAACACCGTGAAGCAGGCGCATCCTTTGCACAAAAGCGCGATGCAATAAGGCAGGTGCAGTTATCCGATGGCAATACTTACGGCTTTGATTGTGCCAACGAAGACATTACAAACTTTATGGCAAGCTGGAAAGCAGCAGAAGTAAGCGGCAGCGCGCCGTACAAAGTGTGGAAAGCTGACGGCAGCAAAGGCATGATTACAATGCAGCTTGCTGATTTTAAAACTGTTTTTAATGCTGTGCGTACATCGCAACTGGAAGCATACGCATGGTACGGGGCTGTAGACGTACAAATTCAGGCTGCCGCTACAAAAGAAGATTTGGAAACTATCGTTTTGGAATAACAAAACCTAAAACACGCAGGGCGCTGATAAATAGCGGCTTTGAAAGCTGTTTAAAGTGTAAAGTAAAAACAGTACCATATTAGTGCCAGCAAAACGCAGGTACAGCAAGGCTTTACATGCTGTGTACACGCCAAAATTAGTACCACGTTAGTACCATTAAGGCAAAAGGTCAATGGTTTTGCGCAGTTGGGCAATGGTTTTATGCGTATACACGCCTTTTGTTATATCCTTTTCGGCGTGCCCTAAAATTAATTTAACGCAGTGCAGGTTGGCTTTGGTGTTGTCAAACCACGTTGCCAGTGTGTGCCTACATTCATGTGGTGTATGTTTGCAATGTGTAACCTGCATTACCTTTTTAAAGCGTGCAAATAATAGACGGTAATTTATCGGGGTAACATCATCAAGCATAATTAAATGGCTGCCGGGCAATGACATCCAAAATTCAAAATAAGGCAAAGTTCGCTTTGATATAGGTATTATGCGGTTGCTGCTGCTTTCGGTTTTAGATTTGCCGATTTTAAATATCCTCCGTTTAAGCGAAACATCCTTTTTTAGCACGCCTGCAAATTCTGATGGGCGGGTGCCTGCATAACACATCATTACTACGCACATTGCCCAGCGTGCAAGCGGGTGTGTAACATCATCGGCAATGGCACGTACGCGGTTTAACTGCCGCGTATTAAAGGGCGTTTTTGGGTACTTACGTTTATGCTTATCAATCGTGACATACTGGCTATAATCAACGGCATCGCTGCCCAAAATGCCGAATTTAATGGCGTAGTTATAGATGTGGTGCATGACAGTACGCACCTTTTTCTGCGAGTCATGATTGCCGCCGCTGTCGCGCGTATCGGTAATAACTTGCTGTAAATCGGCAGTGCGCAAAGCTGATATGGGTTTATCCCATATCCGGCGGCAGTGCTTAAAGGATGACTGATAGTTGGCAATGGTAGTATCGTCAAGTTCGCGTCCTTTAAAGGTTTCGCCGCAAACAAGGTTATAAATTTGGGCAAATGTAGCCTGTTTATAGCTTTGTAGGTAGCGTTCCGGATGATTGCCGAAATCGGCCAGCATTAAAAGCCCGTCCTCGTAAGATTCTGCGTCGCCGATATAAACCTGCTTACCGTTGACGGTAGCGCGTACCATTGCAGGCTTGGCGCGATTGGCATCTTTACGCATTGTAACGCTGCCTTTGCCGTTGGCACGTTTTGGTGGTTTTGGCTTTTGCTTTAACATTTTTAACAACTCCTTTCCATTTGATTATAAAGGCAGGTGGTTTGATGGGAGCGTTTTTCGTTGGGTATGTAATTGGTTCTATTTTAACCGCTTTGGGCATTATGTTTTTTATGGGCGCTAATTCTGATAAGCGCAATTAACAATACGGGGGTGGTGCGGTGGATATGGAAGAAGAAATTCGAGAACTTCGGAAGGACATTAAAGAAATGTCGGCACAGCTTAGCAGCGTGCAGACAATGCTTTCCGGCAGTGTGCTCGACGAGTTGGCTGTGGTGCGCAAACGGCTTGATAAGCATAGCGACCGCCTGGACGCTTTGGAACGAACACAGCACCAGGCGTTAACGCTGAAAAGTTTGTTTGTATGGATGTCGGCAACGATTTTATCAGCAGTTGGCGTAGCGATAGCTATTGTGGAAGTAATTTTAAAGTAAAGGGGGTATGCAAATAATGGCAGACGAAGTAAAAGAAACCATCTCAAATTTTAATTTAAAAGACGGGTTGAGTATTGACGAAGCAAAAGTAAGCGCGCTGATACTTTGCCTTGTAATCTGTTTTATTTTTGTATTGGTCAAGTACCAGGTTGACGGCGATATTAGCGATAACATTGTACTGGTGTTCCAAACTTTGGTTGCGGCCGTGGCCGGCGTAAATATCGCCAACAAAGTAACAACCGTATTTAAAGGTAGCAACAATAAATAGGGGGCTGTTAAAATGGCAAGAGTCTTTTTAAATCCTGGGCATTGTCCCGGTATCGACCCTGGGGCAATCAATAAACGCAGTGGCATTACCGAAGCAGATATTGCACTTGAAATTGGCACCATGGTTAAAAAGTATTTGGAAGCGGCTGGCTGCGAGGTGAAGCTGTTGCAATCAGATAACCTTAATTATGACGGCGTTGGAGAGTGCGTCTGCGAAGCAGCAAATAACTGGCCTGCGGATGTTTTTGTAAGCCTTCATTGTAATGCTTTTAATGGCATGGCAGAAGGTACGGAAATTTATACAAGCAGAGGGCAGACAGCAGCTGACGAACTGGCCACCTGCATTATGTCCCAGGTGGAAAATACTTTCGGTGCAAAACTGTATGTGCGTTCCGAATGGCTGGACGGAGATGTTGACCGAGAAGCAGGCTACGTAGTTCTTAACGCAACCAATATGCCTGCTGTGCTGTACGAGATGATTTTCATTGACAACGATACCGACCTTGAATTTTTACTTGCCAATAAGGATGAAATGGCCAGAGCTATTGCAAGAGGTGTTACAGATTATCTCAGCAAGTAGAGTACAGTAGAGTAGGTAACGAGTAACTAACGAGTAAAACTGGTACGAAGTGGTACAAGAATTGGTACAAGATTGGTTCGGTTTTGGTGCCAACATAAGACTAAACTGAACCAATTTGCAAATTACCGTCAAGTTAAAATATTCAGTGTTTATGCGGCTTTGCAGAATTTTAGGACTAAAAACCAATTACTTTTGCAAGTAAAATTAGCTTGTTTTAGTTCTAAAAAACGTTTGATATACGAGAAATCTCGTGTATTTTATCGCGAAAGGTTTAAACCGGTCGAAATCGACCAGTTTAACCATTCGAAAAATTCGAGCTGTTGAAGGGGGTGAAACCATGAACAAAACTAAAATGGCTATTATTGCCGGTATTGTGCTGTGCGTAATTGTCGGCTGCATTGCTGGCGGCGCATTTAACTAATCTTATTTGCAAGGCTGCTGCTGATACCGGCGGCAGCCTTTTGAACTTGTAACAAAATGGAACAAGTTGAAAGGAGTGCTGACGTTGTGCCTGAACAAAAAAGCAGTAAAAAACGTTATTTTATTATTGCTGCTGTTATTGCCGCTGTGCTTATTTCCGTTGCCTTGTGGCGCGGCGGAGATAACGCCGGAACAGCTGACAGCGTTGGAAAGCAGATTGAACAGGCTGGACGAAATCAACAGGCTATCACTGGCGGAATTGCAGACGCTGAAAGCACAGCTGGCAGCGTCACAACAAGCATTGACCGAAGCCAGGAAGCAATCGGAACAGCTACAAGCGCAGCTGGCCGCCTTGAAAGTTACCTCGCAGAATCAGGAAGCCTTATTGCAGAATGCAGAGAAATCCTCGAAAGCGTTGGAAAAGACGCAGGCGAAGAAAGCACTGAATGAATACGCGGTGCAGATTGATGATGCAAGCAGCATTACCGGTATTGCCTACGGCAGGGATTTCCGGATAGGGGAGAGCAGCCGCTATATCGGTGCCCGTGCTTCTTATAATTGGGACGATAACAAGTTCGGATTATGGGTGTCTGTTTTGGCATAAAAGAAAAGGCGCTGCCGTTTACACTGGCAACGCCTTTTGGTATAATATATTAAATTGATATTAATCAGATTGCTAAAGATTCACGGTTAAAATGCCATGATATGTTTTTGTAAGCATATGGAATGTTGCGTGTCTTCGGCACCAATGGTAAATACACAGCAGTACTCGAAAGAGTGCTGCTTTTTTGTATACAAAAAGCCCGTGGAATTTGCTCCATGGGCTTTTGTTGATGTTATGGGAACTTTTAGGTTGTAGAGTTAACAGGTTTTAACGGGACAACGGCAAGAGTTTTGCCGAGCGGGGCGAGCAGTTTTAAAATAGTTGCTATTTGCGGATTGGTAGTACCTTTTTCTATTCTGGCAATGACAGGCTGTTTTATACCTGTTATATTTTCCAATTCTTTTTGAGTAAGGCCTTTTTCACGTCGGGCTTTGATAAGTTCACCGATAATGGCTACACGTAAGTCGCTGGCAGCAATTTCTTCGGGTGTAAAATATTCTTTTTCAAATTCTTCCCAGCTCATACCAATGGCAGGATTGTTTTTGAGCAAATCTTTTTTCATTATTCAAGCCCCCTTTGCCTGATTTCAGATAATTCCTTTTTAGCTTTTTCAATTTCTGCTTTTGGTGTTTTTTGAGTCTTTTTCATAAAAGTATGCAATAGCACAAAACTGTTATCAATCCAGGCGGCAAATAAAATTCTGTCGCGTAGTGGGCGGAGTTCCCAAATTTCACCTTCAAGGTGTTTTAAATACGGTTCACCAATTTGTGTTCCGTATAGGCTTAAAGCTTTTATATAATCTCGTATTTTAGTTGCTTTAATACGGCTGTCTTTGTTGTTTTGGGCAGCTAAAAGATTAAAATAATCAGCAACTGGCTGATTACCCTTGCGGTCTTTATAAAAATAGATTTTATACAAATTTGCAGCTCCTCTCGCAATTATTATAACTTAAAAGTTATAAACAGTCAATAACTTAAAAGTTATTAAATATAACAGAGCAAAAAATAAGGCTTTACCGCAGGTATTGACAGTAAAGCCTCATAACTGAAAATATTTGAGATTATTGGAATTTGTAAAAATACATGAAATTAATGAATGTTTATAACGTACTTATCTGCCATGCGGGTCAAAATCCAAAAAGCTGTCGCCGCCGCAAATGGGGCAGACGGGGCTTTTAAAGAAAAAATAATAAATGGCGTAAAACAGCAGCCAGCTGCCGCCTGTAAAAAATGTCAGCAAAAGCAAAATAAAGTAATTAACTTTCTTTTCGGGTTTTATCATGCGGTGGCAGTAGTTGCAGTATTTCAATATAATCACCTCATTTGGTTTAGGGTTTGTCCGGTTCATAATTCTAACTTTATCTTACACTAAAATGGTGTAAAAATAAATGACGCTATAAAATTTTTACCTTGTGATTTTAGTAACATACTAAATTTTGTTTTGCTGTTTACTGCGCTTTTACAGCTTCTTTACGGCGTTTTGTTGACATTGCTTTTTAAAAATAATATAATAGATTAGTCGCATAAGAAGCTGCGGCGTTATTATTTTTTTAGCATTACCCTGCTGCCGTGAGCAGCCAGCAAGAGAGGAAGAAAGACTTTTATGATAAGAAACGATTTGCGTAATATTGCAATTATTGCCCACGTTGACCACGGCAAAACAACCCTTGTAGATGCCATGCTGAAACAGAGCGGCATTTTCAGGGCCAATGAACATGTTGAAGAACGCGTTATGGACTCTAACGCACTGGAACGTGAACGCGGCATTACTATTTTGGCAAAGAACACGGCTGTAATGCACAACGGCACTAAAATTAATATTCTCGATACCCCGGGCCATGCCGACTTCGGCGGCGAAGTAGAACGCGTGCTCACCATGGTTGACGGCGTGCTGCTGCTTGTAGATGCTTACGAAGGCCCTATGCCGCAGACCAAATATGTTCTGCGCAAAGCGCTTGAACGCAATTTGAAACCTATTGTTGTTATTAATAAAATCGACCGCCCCGACCAGCGCGTAAACGAAGTTATTGACGAAGTTCTGGATTTGTTCATTGAACTGAACGCCAACGACGACCAGCTGGAATTCCCGGTTGTTTTAACTTCTGCCCGCAACGGCATTGCCAAACTTTCCATGGAAGATGAAAGCGACAACCTGGAACCCTTGTTCCGCGTAATTTTAGAGAACATTCCCGCACCGGACGTTGATACCGAAGCTCCGCTGCAAATGCTTGTTAATACGCTTGACTACGACGATTATGTAGGCCGCATTGTTGTAGGCCGTGTTGTACGCGGTACCATTCACAACGGCGAAAACATTATGCTGATGGACAATAGCAGCAACCGCAAGGCTAAAATCGGCCGCCTGTATACCTATCAGGGATTAAAGCGCGTTGAAGTTGACGAAGTTGCCGCAGGCGATATCGTTGCTTTAATCGGCCTTGCCGACGCTAATATCGGCGATACCATTGCCGACGCCGAAAACCCCGAAAAACTGGAAGGCATCAGCATCGACGAGCCTACTCTTTCCATGGTATTCTCCGTTAATACCAGCCCGTTTGCAGGCCGCGAGGGCGAATTTGTAACAAGCCGCCATCTGCGTGAGCGCCTGTTTAAAGAAGTTAAAACCAATGTTGCCATGAGGCTTGAAGAAACGGAAAGCCCGGATTCTTACATTGTTAAGGGCCGCGGCGAGCTGCACCTTTCCATTTTAATTGAAACCATGCGCCGCGAAGGCTACGAATTACAGGTTGGCAAACCGAAGGTTATTACCCACCGCGACGAAGAAGGCAATTTGCTTGAGCCTATGGAAGCGCTGACCATTGACGTGCCGCAGGACTTTATGGGCGCTGTTATGGAAGGCCTTGGCCTGCGTAAGGCAGAGCTTCAGAACATGACAGAAATGGCAGGCTACCTGCGTATGGAATTTTTGATTCCGGCGCGCGGCCTTATCGGCTTCCGCAACCAGTTCTTAACCGATACCAAAGGCAATGGCATTATGAACCATGTGTTTGCAGGTTATGCGCCTTATAAAGGCGATATTCCGGGCCGTACCCGCGGCAGCCTTGTTGCTTTTGAAGCCGGTGAAACCACTTCTTACGGCATCAGCAACGCACAGGAACGCGGCACAATGTTTATCGTGCCGGGCGAACAGGTTTACGAAGGACAGATTATCGGCGAAAACAGCCGTGAAGACGATATGGACGTTAACCCCTGCAAGAAAAAACACGTCAGCAACATGCGTGCTTCCGGCAGTGATGAAGCAATCCGCCTGATTCCGCCCAAAACCTTCTCTCTGGAACAGGCTCTGGAACACATTAACGATGACGAACTTGTAGAAGTAACACCCAAGAGCATCCGTATGCGCAAGAAAATCCTCGACAGGGTTGAACGCGGCAGACTGCGTGCGCGCAACAAACAATAAATTTTTGCCAAAAGCAGGATTTAAAAATTTTTTGTAGAAGTATTAACAGTACATTAGCTGAAATATGAATTTGGATGGAGGCACAGGAGATGGATTTAAAAAACACTGCTTTAAAGTTTTGGCATACAGATACTGAAGAAGTTGGCTACGGCGGGCCTTGCCTTGTAAAATCCGGGCATATGGATATTCTGGTGCGTACACCGCGCCAGTTCAGCGATGTGCGTGAATATGCAGATGCGCTGATGAGCGGCTCCACGCTGATGATTTCTTTTGAAGCCGTGGACTGCGTAATGCGCAACCGTATTTTTGATTACCTTAACGGTGTAAGCTATATTATCGGTGCGCGCGTATCCAAAGTGCAGGACGATATGCTTTTGTATGCTCCTTCTTCCGTAGAAATAAACAAAGAAGCAGGTAAAAAATCTTCCCGCTCCTGGCTTGGCAGATAATAAATAAAACTTTTAACGCCTGACGGTTAATGCCGCCAGGCGTTTTTATGTAGGTTTGTTTTTGTAAAGTTTGTAACTGTATGCGGCAGCTTTTGGCGGCGATATGCAAAAAAATTGCCGCTGTTTATGGCTGCGGCAGGTATTTTGCATAGTTTAAGCGAATAATATACTTTATAAGTTTATTTAAATTTTTGATGGGAGATGATGATATGCCGTATTTGCTTTTTACATTAATTATCAGTATTATTGTGGCGGTATTTGCAGTGCAGAATGCTGCTGACGTAACGGTTGGCTTTTTGATGTGGACGGTGCAGACCAGCCTTGTTGTGGTAATTTTGGGCGCTGCGCTTTTGGGTGCGCTGGCGATGGGCTTTTTTACGCTGATGCTGAAAGCCAAGCACTATTTGTATAACAAGAGCCTGAAATTTGAAATTGACCAGCTGAAAAAAGAAAATGCCAAATTAAAAGAAGAAAAAGAAATGCTTATGCACAGCCAGCGCAATAAAGAGCTGGAAAAACCTGCGGAAGAAGCTGTTAGCAAAGCATGAAGAAACATAAAATATGGCAGTTTAACGAATTTAACAGGGAAGAAGCGGAAAAGCTGGCGCAGCAGGCAGGCGTTTCGCCGCTGGTGGCAGGCATTTTGCTGAACCGCGGCATAAAAGATGCCAAAAGCGTGCGTGAGTTTTTATACGGCAGCGCCGAGCCTTACCACGACCCGTTTTTAATGAAGGATATGCCCAAAGCGGCAGAACGCATCTGGCGCGGAATTGATGCCGGCGAGCGCATTACGGTTTACGGCGATTACGATGTGGACGGCATCAGCGCGAGCTCGCTTTTATATTTGTTTTTAAAAGACTGCGGAGCAGACGTTAACACTTACATACCGGAGCGCAAAAGCGAAGGCTACGGGCTGAATATTGACGCGCTGAACCATCTGGCGGAAGCCGGGACAACGCTTGTGGTAACAGTGGACTGCGGCATCAGCGCGGTAAAGGAAATTGCAGGCGCGCCAAAAACGCTTGATATTGTGGTAACTGACCACCATACGCCGCCGGAGGTTTTGCCGGAGGCTTACGCGCTGGTAAATCCGCATCAGAAAGACTGCAATTACCCGTTTGAGCATCTTTCCGGCGTGGGCGTGGCCTTTAAGCTGTGCCAGGCGCTTTATAAAATGCGCTTTCCGGATAAGCCGCTGTGGGACGGCAATACCGAGTTTGTGGCTTTGGGCACGGTGGCCGATATTGTGCCGCTGTGGGGCGAAAACCGCGCGCTGGTTAAGCACGGGCTTAAAAAGATGGAAACAACGGAAAACATTGGGCTGAAGGCGCTGATAGAAAAGAGCCGCTGCCCGGTTAAGGATATAACTTCCGAAAATATAGGTTTTATACTGGCGCCGAGGCTTAACGCCGTTGGCAGGCTGGAGCACGCGCAGCTGGCGGTTGAGCTTTTAACGGCGCAGGATGAAGCGCGTGCGGCGGAAATTGCCGAAGCGCTGAACGAAGAAAACACGCTGAGGCAGAAAATAAGCCGTGAGATTTTTATGGATGCCGAAAAAATGCTGGCGCAGTATGAACATATTGATACGGCGATTGTGCTGGCAAAGGAAGGCTGGCACGCAGGCGTTATCGGCATTGTGGCGTCGCGCCTTGTAGATAAGTACCATTTGCCGGTAATACTTATAAGTATCGACGGCGAGGTTGCCAAGGGCAGCTGCCGCAGCATACCGAGCCTTGATTTGTACCGTGCCATTGATGCGTGCAGCGGGCTTTTGGTGCAGTTCGGCGGGCATCATCAGGCGGCGGGGCTGACGGTAAAAACGGCAAATATTGAGGAGTTTAAGCGGCAGTTCCGCGCGGAGGTGGCGCGTACCTTAAAGCCGGAGGATTACCTGCCGGTGCTTAACGTAGACCTTTTGGTAGATAAGGATTATGTGCTTGATGTGCCGCTTTTAAACGAACTTAAGCTGCTGGAGCCATACGGCAGCAGCAACCCGGCACCGCTGTTTGCGTTTAAGGGCGCTGCGGTGCGTTATGCCAAAATTTTCGGTGCGGAAAATACACATCTGCGTTTTTCTGCTTTGTACGGCGGGCAGCCTTACCAGTGCCTGATGTGGGGCGGAGCGGAAAATTACCCCTGCATGTATAACGGCGCGGAGGCAGACCTGGTGTTTATGCCGAAAATTAATGTATGGCAGGATAAGGAAAACGTTAATTTGCAGGTTGTTGATTTTGCCCAGAAGCTGGCAATTTACGATTACCGGCACGAAGAAATTAACAAGCAGGCCTTTGTAAAAAAGCTTTTGCAAACCGAAAGTGATATACTTATTTATGTTAACGATAAAAAAGCCTTTTTGGAAAATACGGATATAGACGCAGCGTTTGTAAGGGAATACGGCAGCGGCGGCGCGGCTCGCACCGTGGTGCTGTATGATTTGCCGGAGTGTGATGTTGCCGAACTTGCAGCCTCGTTAAAAAAAGGCAGCCTTGGTTGCAGTTTATTTCTGTTGTATAATAATGTTGATTACGATAATGCGGTTGAATCGCTGTTCAGGCGCTGCCCCAACCGTCTGCATCTGGCGGAAGCCTATAAAAAAATGGCCTGCCGCCTGAAAAAAGAAGTAATTGCTGATGAAGCCGTGCTTATTGCCGAATGCGGCATGGAGGAAATTTATTTAACGGTGTTTGAAGAACTGAATTTCATCAACCGCAGCGGCGGCAAGGTGAGCATGGCCGCCGTCAGAAAAAATAATCTGGAAAATTCTCCTGCCTTCAGGCAGGCTGAAGAAACCGGCCGTAAGATTTACAGGCAGTACCGTGCCAATATGCTTGCCTCTCCGCAGGTAATAGCGGGCGGGCACGGAATTTGATTGGGTAAGGATGTGGTTATATGCCGGAAACACATGTAATTAGCGTCGAAGAATTCTTCGAAATGATAAAAAAATATCTTAATGATAACCAGGTGGCATTTGTACATAAGGCCTATGACGTAGCTGCCAAAGCCCATGCCAATCAGCGCCGTAAATCGGGCGAGCCGTATATTATTCATCCGCTGGGCGTGGCCACGATACTGGCAGAGCTGCAAATGGACGAAACCACGCTTGCCGCAGCTTTTTTGCATGACGTTGTTGAAGATACCGAAACTACGCTTGACCAGTTAAAGGAAATGTTCGGCGTGAAGGTGGCAGACCTTGTAGACGGCGTTACCAAGCTCGGCAAAATCGAATATATCAGCAAAGAGGACCAGCAGATTGAAAACTACCGCAAAATGTTTCTGGCTATGGCCAAGGACATACGCGTTATTATGATTAAGCTGGCCGACCGCCTGCACAACATGCGCACCATGAAGTATATGCCGGTGCATAAGCAGCAGTCCATCTCGCGCGAAACAATGGAGGTTTACGCTCCGCTTGCGCACCGCCTCGGCATTTACACTATTAAGTGGGAACTTGAGGATTTGGCCTTCCGTTATATGGAGCCGGAAATTTACTACGACCTTGTAGAGCAGGTTAAGGTAAAGCGCCGCGAAAGGGAAGCCATGATTCACGAGGCAATGGCGGAAATTAAAGAGCATTTGGACGAGCAGCACATTAAGTGTGAAATTCAGGGACGCCCGAAGAATTTTTACAGCATTTACAAAAAAATGCAGCGCGACCATAAAGAGCTCAGCGAAATTTACGATTTGCTGGCCATCCGCGTGCTGGTTGATACCGTTGCGGACTGCTACGGCACGCTGGGCGTTGTGCACAGCCTGTGGCGCCCGATTCCGGGGCGTGTAAAGGACTACATTGCCGTGCCTAAATCCAATATGTACCAGTCGCTGCACACTACCGTGCTGTACCATAACGGGCAGCCGCTGGAAATTCAAATCCGTACTTTTGAAATGCACCGCATTTCTGAGTTCGGTATTGCGGCGCACTGGCGTTATAAAGAAAGCGGCGGCAAGAGCAATATGCCGTCCGGCGGCGACAAGGACTTTGAGGCCAAACTTTCCTGGCTGCGCCAGCTTTTGGAATGGCACAAGGATATGAGTGATTCGCGCGACTTTGTAAACACGGTAAAAATGGATGTTTTTGCCGACGAAGTATTCGTGTTTACGCCGCGCGGCGACGTTATTGACCTGCCTGTCGGCAGCGTGCCGATTGACTTTGCTTACCGTATCCATACGGATGTAGGCAACCGCTGCGTTGGTGCGAAGGTTAACGGGCGCATTGTGCCGCTCGATTACAAATTAAGCAACGGCGATATCGTCGAAGTTATCACTTCCAAGCAGGCCACCGGCCCGAGCCGCGACTGGATGAACATTGTCGGTTCTTCCGATACGCGCAATAAAATCCGTTCGTGGTTCAAAAAAGAGCGCCGCGAAGAAAATATCGCCAAAGGGCGCGAGATGCTTGAAAAAGAAACCAAGCGCCTTGGTTACGATATTAAAGTGCTGCTTAAGGCAGACAAAGTTAAAACCGTGGCTGCTTCGTTCCGCCTGGACAGCGAGGAAGCGCTGTATGCCAGCGTGGGCTACGGCGGCGTAACGCTTAACGGCGTTATGAGCAAGCTGGTTGAGCTTTATAAAAAAGAGCAGAAGCTTACAGTTACCAAAGACCTTTCACAGCTTCTGGCAGAACTTAAACCGCGCCGCAGCAAGGCCAAGGCCAGCCACGGCATTCTCGTTAAAGGCGAGGAAGGCATTATGGTCAAACTGGCGCGCTGCTGCAACCCGATTCCGGGCGACCCGGTAATAGGCTATATTACGCGCGGCAGCGGCATTTCCGTACACCGCACGGACTGCCCCAATGTTTTAAGCAACAATCCGGACGAGCAGCGCCGTTTGATTGAGGTATCGTGGGATATTACTACCGATGCCGTTTATAAAGTTAACATTGTTATCAACGCTTCCGACAGGCCGGGCATGATGGCAGACATTATGCAGGTTACAAGCGAAGCCAAGCTGAACATTAACGCGCTTAACTGCCGCACCAACAAGCATAAAAACGCTTACATCACCATGGGGCTGGATATCAGCAATCTGGAGCAGCTTGATAACATTATGAATAAAATAAAACGCATGAAGGGCGTTTACAGCGTTGAACGCCAGGTTTCTTCAAGCGTGCACCACCTTTAATAAACCGCTTTACAGGAGGATTTAGATGAAAATTATCGCAATGGAGGTTGGCTATATTGCCACCAACTGTTACATTGTAGTTAACGAAGAAACGCACCACGGCGTTATTATCGACCCGGGCGGAGACGCAGGCCGCATTATGGAAGCCGTGCAGAAAGAAAACCTTACCGTTGACGCCATATTTTTAACGCACGGCCACGGCGACCATATTATGGCGCTGGCAGAGGTTGCGGAAAAAACCGGCGCGCCGGTGTATATCAGTAAGGAAGATGCGCCGATGCTGACCGACCCTGTGGGCAGCCTTGCCGCTTATATCGGCGGGGGGGGGCTTTAAAAAGCAGCCGATAAATTTTATGCCGACGGCGATGAAGTGGAAGCAGCCGGCATTAAGTTTAAAGTGCTGGCAACACCGGGGCATACTCCCGGCGGCGTATGCCTTTTAACCGGCGGCGTTGTGTTCTGCGGCGATACCGTTTTTGCCGAATCAATCGGCAGGACGGATTTTCCCGGAGGTTCATACAAACAGCTTTTGCAGTCCATTAAAGAAAAAATTCTTCCGCTTGACGACGACGTTAAACTTTTGCCGGGCCACGGGCCTGCTACTACGGTAGGATGGGAGAGACGCAGAAATCCGTTTCTGCAGTAACAAATGATTAAAGATTTCAGCACATTACGCAACAGCACCGCTTTTAAAGTGGATGTGGCGGCATTTATATCGTTTATATTTTACCTGTTGGGCAACTTCCTGCTGCCGATACTTTTGGCGGTGGGGCTGGCATTTTTGCTGCACCCCGTTACCAAGTTGTTCGGCAAAATTACGCTCGGGCGCGGCACAATCCATCTTTCGCGCGTGGTAACAATTTTAATGGCGTTTGTGGCCTTTGGGGTTATTGTTTTCTGCGCCGTAACCTTCATTATTTTGCCGCTGTTCGGGCAGATTAACGCCCTTGTAGGCAAAATACCTGACTATACCACCAAAATGGATGCCGCAACTTTTGACTGGCTTTTGGAAGACCCTGCCAATTACCCGCGTCTGCCGCATAATATAGAAAGCCTTTTCGATTATATTACCAGCTGGCTGATGGGCTTTGTGGCAGCGGTTTTGCGCAACCTGTTAAAATCGACGCTTGACATTATTGCCAACCTTGTCGGTCTGATTGTTGTGCCTTTCCTGGCATTTTACTTTTTAAAAGACTGGCGCGACCTGCGCGCAATGCTGATTAACTTTTTCAGCTACGAAGCGCAGCCGCGTGTAGCGCATATTATTGATGAAATAGGCATAACCTTAAGCTGCTACATTCAGGGGCTGGCACGCCTGAGCCTTATTGCAGGCTTTTGCATAGCCGTTGGCACAACGATTTTGGGTATTCATTATCCGCTTGTTTTTGGCCTGCTTGCCATTCTTGCGGAAATGGTGCCGGTTGTGGGGCCGCTTATCGGTGCCGTGCCTGCGGTGTTCATAGCGTATTCGCAAAGCCCGCAGTCGGCATTTTATGTGGCGCTGTTTTATCTGGTGTTCTACCAGTTTGACGCCAATGTTTTAATGCCGCGCATTATCGGCAGAAAGATTGATTTGCATCCGGTAATTTTAATTTTAAGCCTTTTAATCGGCGCCAAGCTGTACGGCATTTTGGGCATGCTGTTTGCCGTGCCGGTTGCCGCTGTGTACCGCGTTTTGTATAAAGAGCTGTGGCACAGCACTGACGAGGCACTGGAAGAAGCAACTCCCGCGCAGTTTGACGAAAGCCGCAGAAAATAAAATTACGGTCTTAACGGGCCGTATTTTTATTTTTAACCTTATTTTTACACCGCAAACCAAAGTTTTTGCTGTTGGTGTTGAATAATGCGCCTTAATTGTGGTACAATATTTAAGTATGTAAACTTATGGATTTGCCGCAGAAGGCAGTGAGGAGGAATCAGCTTGCTTACTACTGCGCCAAGAGGCACAAAAGATATACTGCCGCAGGAAATAGAAAACTGGCGGTATGTAGAAGCCGTTATGCGCCGTATTTGCGCGCAATATGGCTATAAAGAAATAAGAACGCCGGTATTTGAGCATACCGAGTTGTTTAAACGCGGCATTGGCGATACCACCGATGTTGTTGAAAAAGAAATGTATACTTTTACCGACCGCGGCAACCGCAGCATTACACTGCGCCCGGAAAATACGGCGTCTGCCGTGCGCGCTTTCTGCGAACACAAGCTTTATGCAGAACCTGCACCGACAAAGCTGTATTATATCGGGCCGATGTTCCGCTACGACCGTCCGCAGGCAGGGCGTTACCGCCAGTTCCACCAGTTTGGCATTGAAGCGCTGGGTGTGGATACACCGGCAATTGACACCGAGGCAATTTTACTTGCCGTTACCATTTTAAAGGAACTGGGCTTAAAGGATTTGCACTTGAAAATCAATTCCGTGGGCTGCCCCAAATGCCGCCCGCAGCACAGAGCCAAATTGCAGGATTATTTCCGTCCGCATCTGGAAGAATTGTGCGACGACTGCAAATCGCGTTTTGAGCGCAACCCGCTGCGCCTTTTGGACTGCAAAGTACCGCATGACCACGAACTTGCAGCCGGTGCGCCGAGCCTTGGTGACTGCCTGTGCGAAGAATGCCGCGCGCATTTTGAAGGCGTAAAAAAACTTTTAACTGCCGCAGGCATTGATTTTGAAGTGGACAACACACTGGTGCGCGGGCTTGATTATTACACCAAAACCGCGTTTGAAATTCAGTATGTGCCGCTGGGCGCACAGAGCGCTGTATGCGGCGGCGGACGCTACGACGGCCTTGTTAAGGAAATCGGCGGGCAGGATGTTTCCGGCATCGGCTTTGCCATGGGCATGGAACGCATCCTTCTGGCGCTTGAAAGCCAGAACCTTTTGCCGGAGCATAAAGACGGCATCGACGCTTTTATCGTCTGCCCCAATCAGGATAATTTTGAACTGGCCTTTAAAACCGCTATCGCTTTAAGGCAGGCGGGGCTTAAAACCGAGTTTGACTTTATGGCGCGCAGCATGAAAGCGCAGATGAAGCAGGCCGGGCGCCTGAACGCCAAATTTGCCGTTATTTTTGGCGACAGCGAACTGGAACGCGGTGCCGTAACCTTAAAGGATATGGCAAACAGTACACAAACAGAAATTCCTGTTGATGAAATAGTAACAATTTTACAAACAGAGGTGCAAAAGTATGAGTAATTTGAAACGCAATCATTATTGCAGCACGCTTGCCAAAGCCGACAACGAAAAAGAAGTTGTGCTTTGCGGCTGGGTTGCCAAAAGACGCGACCACGGCGGACTGATTTTTATTGACCTGCGCGACCGCAGCGGCATTGTGCAGGTAGTGGTTGACCCCGACCACGCCGGTGAAGATTTTGCCAAGGCAGAAGCTATCCGCAGCGAATATGTTATTAAAGTGCACGGTGTTGTACGCCTGCGCAGCGAAGAAACTATCAACCCCAACCTTGCTACCGGCGAAGTTGAAGTTGTAGCCAAAGAGCTGGAAGTTTTAAACAGCGCCAAAACCCCTCCGTTCTACATTCAGGACGGCATTGACGTTGACGAAAACCTGCGCCTTAAATACCGTTACCTTGACCTGCGCCGCCCGGAAATGCAGCGCAATTTAATGCTGCGCCACAAAGTTACCAAACTGATGCGCGATTACATGGACAACCATGATTTCTGCGAAATTGAAACCCCGATGCTGACCAAGAGCACTCCGGAAGGCGCACGCGACTACCTCGTACCGAGCCGCGTTAACCCCGGCAAGTTCTATGCTCTGCCGCAGTCCCCGCAGATTTTCAAACAGCTTTTGATGGTAGCAGGTATGGAACGCTACTTCCAGATTGTACGCTGCTTCCGCGACGAAGACCTGCGTGCCGACCGCCAGCCGGAATTTACCCAGCTTGATATTGAAATGAGCTTTGTTGACGCCGACGATATTATGGATATGACCGAAGGTTTAATCCGCCACGTATTCAAAGGCGCGCTTGGTGTTGACCTGCCGGAAAAATTCCAGCGCATGACCTGGGACGAAGCTATGGACAAATACGGCAGTGATAAGCCTGACCTGCGTTTCGGCATGGAACTCATCAACATGACCGAAGCCGTTAAAGGCAGCGAATTTAAAGTATTTAACGATATTATTGATAAAGGCGGCATTGTTAAAGCCATTAATGTTAAAGGCGATGCCGGTATTCCGCGCCGCGAACTGGACGGATTAGTTAATTTTGTTGCCATTTACGGCGCCAAAGGCCTTGCCTGGATGCAGATTCAGCCGGACGGCAGCGTAAAATCCCCGATTGCCAAATTTTTCAGCGAAGAATACCTTGCAAACATTCTTAAAACCGCTGAAGCAGAACCGGGCGATCTGCTGCTCTTTGTTGCCGACAAGCCTTCCGTTGTTGCAGCCGCTCTCGGCGCACTGCGTATCGAAATGGCAAAACGCCGCGGCCTTATCGACGAAAACAAACTGGCCTTCACCTGGGTTGTTGACTTCCCGATGTTTGAATACAGCGAAGAAGAAAAACGCTATGTTGCAATGCACCATCCGTTCACCTCTCCGCGCGAAGAAGATATTCCTCTGCTTGCTACCGACCCCGGCAAAGTATATGCCAAAGCTTACGACATGGTACTTAACGGCACCGAAATCGGCGGCGGTTCCATCCGTATCCACAGACGCGACGTGCAGGACGCAGTATTCCATGCTATCGGCCTGAGCGAAGAACAAGCACAGGAAAAATTCGGCTTTATGATGGGCGCGTTTGAATACGGTGCTCCCCCGCACGGAGGACTTGCTTTCGGCCTTGACCGTTTGGTAATGATTATGGCAAAACGCGATTCCATCCGCGACGTAATTGCTTTCCCGAAAACCCAGAGCGCAAGCGATTTGATGTGCCAGGCTCCGAACGACGTAGAAGAAAAACAGCTGCGCGAACTGCACATCCGCACCGTGCTTGTAAAAAAATAAGCTGATTTATTTTAACGTGCTGTAATTTATGGCAGCGCACAGGCAAATTAAAAAATTAAAACAGCAAAACTAATAAATACCGGCTGCTTAACGGCGGCCGGTATTTTGCGTTGTAAGCATTTTTAAGTTATAATGAAGTTAATTATAACTGTACGGAAAGGAGCATGTATATGAGCCTGAAATATAAATGCCCTGTTTGCGGCACTTCATTGGGATACGAAGGGCTTTGCTGGAAGTGCAAAGCGGAAAAAGAGCGCAGTGAAGCACTGGCTTGGACAGCAGAAGAAATTGCAGCCAAGCAGCAAGTGGTTATGCGTAATATAAAAGCTCTTGATGATTTTAATGACCCGGAATATACGTATTTTTGGCAGCTTCTTGCTTACCATAATGCCATTACGCCGGAAATGCAGCGTAAGGCATTGGTAGAAAAAGTTTTTTATCCGTCTGAAATTTATTACAAGGCACCGGAAGATGTTTGCGATAGCTTGATTGCAAATTTAATGCGAACAAAAGATTCCGGCGAAGCGGCAGTTTTGATGAGCTGCCTTGCCATGCAGGGCAGTGATAAAGCATTGGTAGCTTTGCTGGAACTTGAACGCAGCCCGCGCCCGTGGCGTAAAAAACTTTATGTTGACCCTTCTGTTTATGCCCAGGGCGGAGGATGGACTTTTGATAAAGAAGGGCATAGAATTGAGCTTAATTTTAAAACCTGCTATCCGATGGTGAAAGGCGGAAATTCTGCGGCATCGCCGGTTAAAATAGGGCGTATGCGTGATGATGCCTGCCCGCACTGCGGCGGCAGAATGTTTGATATGCTGGTGCTTGACGGCAGGGATGAAAGAATGAAATTTTTAGGTATTGACGGCATACTTACCGCTTCCTGTTGCCCTAACTGTGTTCCATTTTTGTCGGGCGGGGCATTTAACCGTTATACTTTGGATGGTGGCACGGAAATTTTATCATCTGAATTATTTGACGGCGAAGAAAAAATGGAAAACTATTTCAAAAATAACGAATACGGAGAACTTGCCGGCAACAATCTTATTTTGGCAGAAAAACAGGTACCGCTGTTTTACGGAAGCCATGATAGTGATATCTGCACTATCGGCGGGTTTGCCAACTGGGTACAGGATTGGGAATACGCAGTTTGCCCGGAATGCGGCAAGCCTATGAAATATTTGGCGCAAATTCCCTGGGATGCTGTATTGGATTGTTCTGAAGGTACGCTTTATATTGAGTTTTGCCCGGATTGCCGCATTGTTTCCATGCAGCACCAGCAAACTTAAAATTAAACATAAAATAACATATAAAAGGAGAACACTATGGTAAGCTGCGCATTGCTTTATAATTTTACCGGCAAAAAAGCCGAAATGACAAAAATGGTCTGCATGATGATGAACATCCGCTTTAAAAGCGTAGGGCAGGAGGATTACCACCAGTCGCTGGGCGCATTGTTAGGCATGGAAGATGTGCCGTTGAAGGAAGCTAAAGCCGATAACGCGCCAATGGCGGAAGAAATGCTTTTGCTGCACGGCTTTGGCGCTGATAAGCTGCAAAAGTTTTTAACGGCACTTCAGCGCGTTGGCGTGGGGCGCATTGATTTAAAAGCCATGCTTACGGAAAACAACCGTACCTGGAGCGGGCTTGATTTATACGAAGAACTGTGCCAGGAACGAGATTATTTTAAACAAAAGGAAGAAGAAAAACGCAGGCAGCAGGCCGAAGATAAAAAATAACAGCGTAAAAAGCAAAAATCCCTGAAGTTCCAACGAATTTCAGGGATTTAGTATATTTATAAAGAGTACTAATAAATTTTACACGCCGGTGCCGTCAAATTTGGGAATGAAATCCTCGCAGGCAGAATCATCCTCCTGCACAAAGCCGTCCTCAATGCCGCTGTCGAACAGGTACTGCTCAACTTCCTTATATTCTTCTTCCGTTACGCGGCGGTTAATTTCGGGGTAATCGGCGGCGCGCCCGCAGGGAATGTACTGGTGCATTAAGCTGAACATTACTTCGCCGGGCTTAAAGGTTTTGGCAACCCAGTCGATAACGCCTTTGGTGTTTTCAACCATGCCGGGCATTAACAAATGGCGGATGATGACGCCGCTCTGCATAATGCCGTTATCATCAAGCTTGTAGGGGCCAACCTGCTTGTACATTTCTTTAATGGCGTCCGTGGTAATGCGGAAGTAGCTGGGTGCGTTACTGTATTTTATGGCGGCAAGGTCGTCGCTGTATTTTAAATCGGGCAGCCAGATTTGCACTTTGCCTTTTAACTTGCGCAGGGTGTCCAGCGTTTCAAAGCCGCTGGTGTTGTACACAACCGGCACTGGCAGCGGTTCTTTAAGGCTTTCCAGCACGGCGTGGGTAAAATGGGTGGGCGTAACAAGGTTAATGTTGTTTGCGCCCTGGGCGATAAGTTCAAAATAAATTTCGCGCAGGCGTTCCACGGTGATTTCTTTTCCTTTGTTCATGCTGCTGATTTCGTAGTTCTGGCAAAATACGCAGTGCAGGTTGCAGCCGCTGAAAAACACGGTGCCGCTGCCTTTTTCGCCGCTGATGCAGGGTTCTTCCCAAAAGTGCAGGGCGGCGCGGGCAACAATGGGCTTAATGCCGCAGTGGCATGAGCCGAAAATTCCTTCCGCGTGCATATCGGCAGGGCGGTCAACGCCGCAGCGGTGCGGGCAAACATAACATTCCATTTATAACACTTCCTTTTAATTGCTGCTTTTTTATATTGTACCACAGAATGAACGGGTTTGTATGTTTGTTTAACAGCGGCATAGACAAATCTGCGCCCATAAAAACTATACGGCAGTTTAATTAACAAAGCTGACACTTGCAGCGCCTGCGGAACTCGCTGCGCTCAGACATCCTCGGCAAATGCCGCAAGTGTCAAACTTATTTGATAAACTGCCGTTAAATTTTTGTAGGAGCGGTTTTATTGTACCGTGCTTTTTCGATTTACAATTTGCAGCAGCTATAATTTGACAAAAAACAACTGCAACTATATAATTTAAATATAAAGGCCATATAACTGACGGAAGTGGGTTAACCACATGGAGTATGGCCGGATTGAAGCCGACCGTCTGGGCAAACATAGTCCGGAAGTGCCGGCATTTTTAATTTACAGGGAGGAATTAACGTGAAGGAACTGCAATTAAAGTATGGCTGCAACCCTAACCAGAAAAAGGCACGTATTTTTATGAAAGACGGCGAACTTCCTATTGAAGTGTTAAACGGCCGCCCCGGATATATTAACTTTTTGGACGCATTCAACAGCTGGCAGCTTGTAAAAGAGCTGAAAGAGGCAACAGGGCTTCCCGCAGCGGCTTCTTTTAAACATGTAAGCCCCGCAGGCGCAGCAGTTGGCCTGCCTTTAAGCGATACCCTGAAAAAAATTTACTATGTTGACGACCTTGAACTCAGCCCGCTGGCAAACGCTTATGCCCGTGCGCGCGGTGCGGACAGAATGTCGAGCTACGGCGATTTTGTAGCACTCAGCGATGTTTGCGATGTGCAGACCGCTAAAATGCTGGCGCGCGAGGTTTCCGACGGCGTTATTGCTCCCGGTTATACCGACGAAGCACTGGAAGTTTTAAAAACCAAACGTAAAGGCACTTACAACATTATTAAAATTGACCCCGATTACAAACCGGCACTGACCGAAACCAAAGAAGTGTTTGGCATTACTTTCGAGCAGGACCGCAACGAAGCCAAAATTACGGCAGAGCTGCTTGAAAACCGCCCGACCAAAAATAAGGAAATTCCCGAAAACGCTCAGCGTGACCTTTTAATTGCGCTCATTACCTTAAAATACACGCAGTCTAATTCCGTATGCTACGTTAAAGACGGCCAGGCAATCGGCATCGGCGCAGGCCAGCAGTCCCGCGTACACTGCACGCGCCTTGCAGGCAACAAAGCCGATATCTGGTGGCTGCGCCAGAACCCGAAAGTTCTGGCACTGCCTTTTAAAGAAAACATCCGCCGCCCGGACCGCGACAACACCATTGACGTTTACATTTCCGACGATTACGAAGATGTGCTGGCAGATGGCGTATGGGAAAACTTCTTTACCGAAAAGCCGGAACCTTTAACCCGCGAGGAGAAAAAAGCATGGATTGCCCAGCTTAAAGGCGTATCGCTCGGCAGCGACGCATTCTTCCCGTTTGGCGACAATATCGAACGCGCGCAGCGCAGCGGCGTTGAATATATCGCACAGGCAGGCGGCAGCATCCGTGATGACAATGTTATTGAAACCTGCGATAAATACGGCATTGCCATGGCATTTACCGGGCTCAGGCTGTTCCATCATTAATTTAAAATTCAGCAAAAATTTAGATAACTTTGTTAAAAGTTGTTGAGCAAAAGCCGATTTTGTGGTACAATACTGAAAGTGTAATGTCAAAAAAAGCTACAGCTTTTAACATAAGGAGGACAAAATGGAATTTGCATTAACCGAAGAACAACTTGAACTGCAGGAAATGGTAAGGGAATTTGTTGCCAAAGAAATTACCCCTTACGCTGCTGAAATGGACAGAGAAAACCATGCCAGAGAAGGACTGATGGAAAAAGCTGCCGATATGGGGCTTTTGAACGTAGTTGTTCCTGAAGAATATGGCGGAATGGGCCTTGACAGCGTTACTGTTGCCGTTATTTACGAAGAACTTGGCAAAGGCTGCGCAGGCGTTGCTACTTCTATCGCTGCAAATTCTCTTGCGTCCTATCCGATTCTGCTTGCAGGCACCGAAGAACAGAAAAAAGCTCACTGCGACCTTTTGAACGAAGGCAAGCTTGCAGCTTTTGCTCTTACCGAACCGGGCGCAGGCTCTGATGCAGGTGCGGTTTCCACTTCCGCAGTTAAAGACAAAGAAGCAGGCACATACACCCTTAACGGCGCCAAAGCATTTATTACCAACGGCGGCATTGCCGATACTTACCTGGTATTTGCCAATACCCGCAAAACCGGCGGTATCCGCGGCTTAACCGCGTTTATCGTACCGAAAGGCACTCCGGGCTTTTCCGTTGGCAAAAAAGAAGACAAAATGGGCATCCGCCCGTCCAATACCTGCGAACTGATTCTGCAGGACGTTGTAATTCCCGAAGCTAACCGCGTAGGCCGCGAAGGCGAAGGCTTCCGCATTGCCATGAACACTCTTGACAATGCACGCCCGTTTGTTGGTGCTGTTTCCGTAGGTTTGGCACAGGCTGCACTTGATTGCGCAGTTAAATATGCCAAAGAACGCAAACAGTTCGGCCAGCCGATTGCTTCCTTCCAGATGATTCAGAACATGATTGCCGATATGGCAATGCGCATTGAAGCTGCCCGTATGCTGGTTTACAAAGCCTGCTGGATGCGTGACCAGGGCATGGAATTCAGCAAGGAAGCTGCTATGGCAAAATGCTATGCAGCCGATACCGCTATGGAAGTAACCACCAACGCTGTACAGATTATGGGCGGTTACGGTTACAGCCGTGAATATCCGGTAGAAAAAATGATGCGCGACGCAAAAATTATGCAGATTTACGAAGGCACCAACCAGATTCAGCGCCTCGTTATCGCAAACAAAATTATATTCTGATTTTAAGCATACTGCCCGCTGCCGCTATGACAGCGGGCTTTTGTAATTTATGGCTGATTGAAAATAATTAAAGAGTAGTTTATAATAAGCATATAGCTTTATGTATAAATAAACAGTAAAGGTGAAACTATGTGGCTTTTTGTGCTGCCGCTTGCAGTAGTTATTTTAGACCAGTTTTCCAAATACATTGTAGTGGAAAACATGGCGCTGGGAGAAAGCATTCCCATTATTGAAGAAGTTTTTCATTTAACGTATATTTTAAACCCCGGTGCGGCATTTGGAATGTTCGCCCATAACCGCCTGTTTTTTATTGCCATTGCCGTTATTGTAATCGGCATCATTATTTGGGCGCGCAGGGAAATTTTAGCGTCGCCGTGGGAAGTTAAAGCCGGCTGCGGCCTGTTTTTGGGCGGGGCAATAGGCAATTTAATTGACAGGGCGCGGCAGGGGCTGGTAATTGATTTTTTCGATTTCCGCGTCTGGCCGGTGTTTAACATAGCAGATATTGCAATTTGTATTGGAGTTGGACTGATAATATGGAATTTACTGAAGACGGAATTGAAGCGGGATTAGAAACCGTAACGGCAGAAGCGGAGGACGCCGGTACAAGGGCTGACGTGTTTCTGGCGGCAAAACTCGGCGTTTCGCGTAGCAATATGCAGAAGCTTTTGGAGGATGGGCGCGTAAAACGCGGCGAAAAAATTATAAAAGCCAATTACAAAGTACGCGCCGGCGAAATGTTTGTGATGGATATTCCCGAACCGGAGCCGATTGAAGCCGTACCGGAAAACATTCCGCTGGATATAATTTATGAAGATGACGATGTGGTAGTGCTTAACAAAGCGCGCGGCATGGTGGTGCATCCGGCGCCGGGCAACTACACCGGCACGCTGGTAAACGCACTGCTGTACCATTGCAGCAACCTTTCTGGCATTAACAGCGCCATCCGCCCGGGTATTGTACACCGTTTGGATAAGGATACCAGCGGCATTATGATTGTTGCTAAAAATGACGCGGCGCATATTTCGCTTTCGCAGCAGATACAGAGCAAAACCGCTGTGCGCACTTACCTTGCCGTGGTGCGCGGCAATATTAAAACCGACAGCGGCACGATAGAAACGCAGATTGCCCGCGATAAAACCGACCGCAAAAAAATGGCTGTGGTTAAAGAGGGCGGTCGTGACGCCATTACCGATTACGAAGTGCTGGAGCGCTTCGGCAAGTATACGCTTGTGCGCTGCAAGCTGCGTACGGGGCGCACGCACCAAATCCGCGTGCACATGGAATATCTGGGCTATCCGCTTGTGGGCGACCCCAAGTATTCGCCCATGAAAACGCCGTTTGGCATAAAAGGGCAGGCGCTGCATTCGCACACGCTGGAATTTACGCACCCGCGCACCGGCGAACGCATGAAGTTTGAAGCGCCGCTGCCTGAGGATATGCATAAAATAATTACCCGTTTACATAACGGTCAATTTTAAATTTGGGGTGAAAACAATGAGCAATATTGTTAAGAAAAATGTTATTATGGACAGCGAAGCCATCAGAAGGGCGCTCGTCCGCATTGCGCACGAAATTATCGAGAAAAACAAAGGCGTTGAGGACGTTGTTATCGTCGGCATCCGCACACGCGGCGTACCTTTGGCGCAGCGCATTGCCGCCGAAATTAACGCTATTGAAAACTGCGAAATGACGGTAGGCATGCTTGACATTACCCTGTACCGTGATGACCTTTCCACGCTTGGTTACAACCCTGTGGTGCATGGCACCGATATTAACTTTGATTTAATCGGCAAGCACGTTGTACTGGTGGATGACGTTTTATATACCGGCCGTACAATCCGCGCTGCCCTTGACGCCGTTATCGACATGGGCAGGCCTAAAACAATTCAGCTTGCCGTGCTGGTAGACCGCGGCCATAAAGAGCTGCCCATCCGTGCGGATTATGTTGGCAAAAACGTGCCTACTTCGCAGAAAGAAACCATTGAAGTTGTGCTTAACGAGATTGACGGCACCGATGAAGTTTACATTGGTGAACGCGTAGATTAAAGGCAGTTAGTTACAGAGGAGGGGTAACTATGGCTAAAACACCGTTTGAACTTCGCAATGAAGTACTGGCACAGCGCGTTGTAAAAAATTTGCAGCGCCGTGCTTTTGACGCCTGCTATTGTGCAACAAAGGAAGAAGCACTGGAGAAGGCTTTAAGCCTGATTGACAAAGAGCAGTGCGTATCCTGGGGCGGCAGTATGACTTTGGAAGAAATGGGTCTTTTGGAAACTCTGCGCACGCAGGGCTACAACATTATTGACCGCGATACCGCAAAAAGCCAGGAAGAACGCCTGGAGCTTCTGCGCAAGGCGCTTACCTGCGATACCTATTTTATGAGCACCAACGCCATGAGCGAGGATGGCGTGATGGTAAATATCGACGGCACCGGCAACCGCGTGGCGGCAATGGTATTCGGTCCTAAAAGTGTAGTTGTTATTGCCGGCATCAACAAAGTGGTAAAAAGCTATGAGGACGCTGTGGCACGCGCACGCAACCTGGCAGCGCCGGTTAATGTACAGCGCTTTGCCAATTTTAACCCGCCGTGCAAAAATAACGGGCACTGCTTTAACTGCACAGCGCCCGACAGCATCTGCAACTTTATTTTAACCACCCGCAAAGGCAGCACCATGAACGCTCCTGCGCCGCGCATTAAAGTAATTCTTGTCGGCGAAAGCCTTGGTTACTGATAAAAATAGCATAAGGCAAGTATAAAATCCCTGCATGAAAGTGTGGGGATTTTTTGCTGAAAAAAATTAAAAATTTTTGCAAAAAAGGCTTGCATTTTTGATAAAGCTGTATTATAATAACTCTTGTGTTCAGGAGAGCTGAGCACAAGGTAACTCCGGGATAGTGTAATGGTAGCACAAATGACTCTGGATCATTTTGTCTGGGTTCGAGTCCTAGTCCCGGAGCCATTTTTTTACGGCGCTATGGTCAAGAGGCTAAGACGTCGCCCTCTCAAGGCGAAATCACGGGTTCGATTCCCGTTAGCGCTACCATCGTACTATATATTTTAATTTTAAAATCTACTGATAAATTTCCTTGTTTGACTTCTATTTTGCGCACAAATAAGTCGAACAAGGTTTTTTTATCGGCAATATCAAGCGTTTGTGCTGCAACTTCATAAAGATATTTTTCTACCATTGTTATATCAATACCGGCTTGCTTATTTTGCAGGCCGGATTTTGTTTTTAAGCAAACTAAAAGCAGCACCATTCAACGGTACTGCTTTTAAAGTTTATGTAAGTTTCAGTTAATGTATTTTTAATTCAGCGGTATTATATTTTATTTATTCCAGTTCCTTTAAAATATCGGGAAAGGGCTGAAGCGTGCGGCGCAGAATGCCGTTAATATAGGCAATGGCAATGCCGTAGTTGGTAATGGGCACGCCCTGATTTTTGGCGCAGCTTATGCGGTGCTGCATTTCTTTTTCGTTAAGCATGCAGGCGCCGCAGTGAATAATCATTTTGTACTTGGTTAAGTCTTCGGCAAAGGCAGTGCCGCTTGTCCATTCAAAGGCAGGTTCCGCACCGGTAAATTTCCTAATCCACGCCGGCAGCTTTACGGTGCCGATATCGTCGCACTGGCGGTGGTGCGTGCAGCCTTCGCTGATTAAAATGCGGTCGCCGTCTTTAATATGCTTCAGCATGTTTACGCCGCGCACTGCTTCTTTTAAGTCGCCTTTGTAGCGTGCAAATAAAATGGAAAATGATGTCAGTAAAATGTCATTTGGCACCGTTTTGGCAACAAAGCCGAAAACCTGGCTGTCGGTAATGATGATTTTCGGTTTTTCTTTCAGGGCGGCAAGGCAGCTTTCAAGCTGTTTGTCCTGCGTTACAAAGGCCGTTGCCCCTGCGTCCAAAAGCCCGCGTATAACCTGCTGCTGCGGCAGTATAAGCCTGCCTTTAGGAGCGGCGCTGTCTACCGGCACAACCAGTACGGCAGTATCGCCGGGGTTTACCAGGTCGCCTACAAGCTGCTGCGTACTTTTTTTATCCGGCACAAGGGCGGCAAGGGCAGTGCGCAGTTCTGCAATATTTCTGCCGCTGACGGAATTTACGGCCATACATTTTACGCCGAGTATTTTTTCGTAATTTGTCAGGTCTGCTGCGGCTTCCGCTTTGGTAAAAACAGCTATAACCGGCAGCTTTTTTTCTGTAATGCGCACAAGCAGCGCCGTATCTTCCTTATCAGGCCCAAGCGTGCTGTCGATAACGAGAATGGCAATATCGGTTTTGTTAAGTACCTGTACTGCTTTTTGTACACGCTGCGTGCCGAGTTCGCCTTCGTCATCAATACCCGGGGTATCAATAATCATAACTGGCCCAAGCGGCAAAATTTCCATGGCCTTGTAAACGGGGTCGGTGGTAGTGCCTTTGGTGTCGGATACTATGGCAAGGTTTTGCCCCGTAATGGCGTTAATAAGGCTTGATTTGCCGGCATTGCGTTTGCCGAAAATGCCTATGTGGATGCGTTCCGAGGATGGGGTAGCGTTTAAATCCATAATAAAAGCCTTCTTTCTTATAAAAAAAGCACTGCATGGCGCAGTGCTTTGGTGTTAGTCAACAAGTTCCAGACGCGGATTCGGCAAATGCCTGCGTCCCTGTTTGGCACATTCTTTGCCGTCTACCATAACGATGTCGGCGGTAAAGTTAATGTTGCCGTCAAACAGGCTGCTGCCAACCGCATAAGTGTCAACCGGTACGCCGGCTGCTTCAAATTCGCGGATGCGTGCCGGGTTAAAGCCGCCGGAAACGATAATTTTTACATAATCAAAGCCTTCGGCGTCAAGCGCGCGGCGCACGTTCCATACCAGCTCCTTGCATACGCCGGTGGGGTTAAACATGCCAAGCTGGCCAAGCAGGCTTTTGTCTACCATTGTTCCGCTGGTATCAAGGCGTACGCCTGCAAGATTTCTGCCAAGTTTGCGGGCAACGGCAAGGGCAGTATTCACGCAGTCGTTGTCAAAATCAACCAGTGCAATGCGGGCAATTTTCGGGTCAACATATTTGTCAAAGGCTTCGGTTGCGGCAACGGTATTGCCGTTGTATGAAGCAATTAAAGCGTGGGGAATTGTGCCCAGCCCTTTGCCGCCGCTGGCAAGAGCGTTGGCGTCGGTGGAAAAGCCTTTAATGCCGCCGATTTTGGCTGCATAGCCGTCGCATTCCTGGGTCTGCCAGGTATCGTAACGCGCGGGGAAGAACAGCACCGGCTTGCCGTTTGCAGCTTCTACCGTGCGGCGCACGTTGGTGGCAATGCGGCTCTGGCGTGCCAGAATGCCGAGGTAAACAGTTTCCAGATGGGCAAAGTCGGCAAGGTCGCCTTCAATGGTCATCAGGGTTTCCCAGGGCTTAACCTCGTCGCCGTCATGCAGGGCATGAATGGTAATGTTTTCGGGATTGTGTGCGCAGGTTTTGATAAGCGCTATAGTTTCGTCAATGCCGCATACAACGACATTTTCGCGGGTAAACACCTGCATCATAACGCGCGGGTGATGGTTATCGCCGTTTAAAATTTCTTCGGTACGCAGAAAATAGGCGTCCGAATAATAACCGGATTTAATTTTTTCAACCGGAAAATGAAAATGTTCAACAGGTAAACGTTTTTGCATAATAGCCTCCATTTAAAATTACAAATATAAAATTATGGTTAATTTCTTTACTAATTGTTATTTATGATATATGATTTTGATAACAGGTTCAAGTTTTTTTACAAAATTTTTTCAAGAGGTTCGTTAAATGGCTGCATCAGCATGCAAATATACAATACTCCTGCTTTCGGCTCCGTGCAAAAAAGGCACTCCCGATAAAAGGAATGCCTTTTGGACGTTATTCAAAGAAT
>ENA-OPYE01000459-OPYE01000459.1-human-gut-metagenome-genome-assembly--contig:-NODE-459-length-31561-cov-5.699010_pt1 | contig 31561 bp, 29 predicted proteins | sample MGYA00241063_ERZ501442 | MGnify/ENA primary metagenome ERZ501442 (study PRJEB25962, sample SAMEA1967055) | human gut metagenome | biome: human gut; feature: human-associated habitat; material: faeces... | reverse complement strand
CGTACGTCAGTTTAGCAAACTGGTGGTTTCAGCCACTCACCCAAACTTCCTTAGTAACCAACATTTGTTCTCAAATGCGGTGCAAATGTATGGCAAACTTTTGGACTATGCAAATCTTTCCCGCATATTTTTTTCAGTATTTTTGCAGGAAAAGAGATAACACACTAACACTCAAAACACAATACGCTGTTTAATTTTTCTTCAAAAAGTATTTTCTCAGACACCTTTTAGAGTATCCCCGTTCAGTTTCCCTATCTTTACCGGTACACACCCCGTTTACTTCCCATAAAGAAAACCGGACTTTCCTCCCCAAGCATTATCTTATAAAACTCTTGCTTGCCCATTTCATGCTGTACCAACGGCGCACAAAAATAGCCCCGCGGATATTTTCGTCCAGCAAAAACGCTACCCACATGCCGCAAATGCCCCAACCCAACGGAATGCCGAACAGATAGCCAAGCCCTACGGCTACACTCCACATCACCACCAGCCCTACATAGAACGGATAATTCACATCGCCTGCCGCACGCAGCGCATTCGTCGCGAAGATATTGACAGGACGCCCTATCTCCAGCACAATATCGATAACCAGAATGGTAACCCCCATCTTTATAATCTCGGCATTGGACGTCAGCCAGCCGAAAATAACATGCCCGAAAAGAGCAAGAATACAAGACAGAATCACGGTTATCATCACAGATTTCTTCATTACATATTTCCCCATCAGGAAAGCCGCCCGCGGTTTCTTTTCCCCTATCAGATGCCCGATGCATATCGCCCCGCCCTGTGCCATGGAAATGCTGAACAGATAAGCAAACATGATGATATTGACACAATAAGTACGCGTGGCAAGCGCTTCCACTCCCAGCATATTAATGAAATAAGTAATCACCACCTGCGACGAACTGTAAGAAAGCTGCTCGCCGGCAGAAGGCAGCCCCACCTTCATCAGATTCTTCAACTCCACCCAAGGGAACGGACGGAAGTAAGCCGGCGGGAAACGGTGGATATGCTTGCGGAACAAGATTACAAACAGGATCACCATGGACACCCCTCTACTGAAAGCCGTAGAGATGGCCGCCCCCTCCACTCCCAATTCCGGAAAGCCGAAACGCCCGAAAATCAAGGAATAGTTGCCTATTATATTCAGCACATTCACCACCACCGTCACCAGCATCGGATACACCGCCTTGTTGGCGCTGCGCAACGAAGCAGAAAGAGTAAGCGACAACGCCTGGAAAAAGGCAAACGCCCCTACAATACGCATATAGTCCATGCCGTCCTGCATCAGTTCGGGCCCCAACCCCATCAGCCGCAGGATAGGCTCCGCACACCCGAACAGCAGCATGCTGATGCCTACACCCACCGCGAAGTTCACCAGAAGGGATACCCCCACCACCTGCACCACCTGTTTATGCAGCCGTGCGCCGAGATACTGCGAACACAGCACGGAAGTACCGAGATTAATCACCTCAAACACCAGAAAAGTCAGCATGATAATCTGATTGACCACCCCTACGGCAGCCACACTGTTGTCCGAATGGCGGCTCAGCATAACGGTATCCACCGCGCCAAGCATCATAATTAATAATGTCTCTATGAAAATGGGAGCCGCCAGTCTGGCAAGCCGTTTCTTCAGATTCTCCTGCTGTATCATTGTTGTAGAAGCGCTATGATAAAAATCGCGCAAAGATACGGAAAGGAAAGGGAGAACAACTTGACACATATCAAATATTTTTTGCTACCTTTGCCACGCTAAATGACACCCAAACCTGCATAACCGTTATGGACACATTACTCAAAGAAACAGTGAATGCAACCGTCAACTCCCGCTATCCCGGCATGGCGCCCGAAGGCAGACGGCAATTGGAAGAAATCCTGGTCCGCAAAGAAGTGGAAAAAGGCGAACTTCTACTGAAAGAGGGACAGGTAAGCCATAATATCGTACTCGTCGGCAAAGGCATGCTGCGCCAGTTCTATTACAAAAGCGGAAAAGATGTCACCGAGCATTTCTCCTACGAAGGATGTATCGCCATCTGCATTGAAAGCACCCTCAAAAAAGAGCCTACCCACCTTATGATTGAAGCGCTCGAAGACAGCGTGGTCTACCTGCTGCCCTATGACAAGCTGATGCTTCTTACCGAAATATCGTGGGAAATCAATATGTTCTATCGCAAGATACTCGAATATTCCCTTATTGTTTCACAAATCAAGGCCGATTCCTGGCGGTTCGAGACTGCACGCGAACGCTACAGCCAGTTGATGGAGCAGCAGCCGGAAGTCATCAAGCGCGCCCCTCTGTCTCACATCGCCTCCTATCTGCTGATGACTCCCGAAACCTTAAGCCGGGTACGTTCGGGCATACTCTGATTTTTACGGGAATGCCCGGACCGGTCATAATCTGAATCCATATAGAAATTTACCCTTTCTATATACGGAGTCCTTTTAAATTTTCTTCAAGAAGAACTTCCCAAAGAAGCTGAACAAAATTTAAACAGGCTCTTAAACCCGTCTTATCTCAAATCTTTTTTTGAGATAGCTTGTTATCAAGCTCATTATCCAACTTAAAATTCAGATTATGACTACCATATACACTTTTGCGCAAAGCGCAATCGAAGAAGCCAGAAGCGCCGGCCGCTACGGCACAGCCAACCTATACTCCGGCGCCATCAACAGTTTCCGGAATTTCACCGGCGACATCCCCCTTACCTTCAAGGAAGTGACGGCGGGAATGATAAAACGATACGAAGAAAGCCTGTTACAGAAAGGCCGGCGCCACAACACCATCTCCGCCTATATGCGCATGTTGCGTTCCATATTCAACCAGGCATACCAGCAAGGCATTCCCGATACGATACCTGCCGACGAGCTGTTCCGCTTCGTTTTCACCGGCTACGAGCCTACCGCCAAACGTGCCATCTCCCCCGCCCTTATACGGCGTCTCTCGCAACTGAACCTGGAACACTCCCCCAACCTGCGCTTCAGCCGCGATTTATTCCTGCTCAGTTTCTACCTGAGAGGCATTCCGTTTGTCGACCTGGTCCATCTCCGCAAGACGGACATGAAGCACAACACCATTTACTACTACCGCCGCAAGACCCGCCAGCAGCTATCGGTCTACCTCGAACCGTACGCCGCCGAGATTCTGCGACGCTATGCCGACAAGCACTCCCCCTCTCCTTACCTTCTGCCTATACTCTCATCGGTCGGTCCGGAAGGCTACCGGCAGTACAAAAGCGCCCTGCGTCTTTACAACCAGCACCTGCACCGGCTATCCAAGATGTTGCGCCTCAATGTGCCGCTCACATCCTACGTGGCACGCCACAGTTGGGCCACCACCGCCAAAGAAGAAGGAGTGGCCATTGCCATGATAAGCGAAGGCCTGGGACACAGTTCCGAAAAGGTGACACACGTATACCTCGCATCTTTTAACAATAATGCAATGAGTAAAGCCAACCGGAAGGTTATTTCCACGATTCATTCCAAAAAGAAAAAGGGAAAGATAAAAAAATAAAATGTAAAGGTATATTATCGGAATATAAATTTGTTTCAAAAAAATTTCATTCTCTTACTTACAAGGTAAGAGAATGAAAAAGCAGAAAGAAAAAACGTTTTATAATAACATATGGAAGCGTTTTTCATATTGTGGCTCTTACCCTTCCGAACCGTGGGAGACAGAAAATGAAACGGGATGAAAATTGTTAAAACAAATGAGATGAAATAATTAAAAATGTAAACATTTAAAAATAAAGAAATATGTTTTATACCTTTTTATAAGTCGTTATAGCAGATATTTGAAGATAAAAAATAAATATTTTTTGTTTGTGTTGGTGATATTTTTTCATACCTTTGCCAGCGTAAATAATAAATCTCTTACCTTGTAAGTAAGAGAACCGTGCTTTCCATTACCTTGTAAGTAAGAGAACCGATAAACAAATAAAGCAAAAAGTCAATCATTTTTCAAGATAAAACCAAATGATTGGCAAGACATTACGAAAAGCATGAAACAAGTTTTGCGTTTCAATAAAGTAATCAAGAGTATCATCATTGCAGGTGATTTATGCATCCTCAATGCGGTTTTTATCACCGTATATTATATGATGAATATCACTACTCTCGGTATAACGTTTGCCAATTCACTGCCGCAATTATCGGTTTTGTTGAATTTGGTTTATCTTCTCTGCAACTATTCCAAGGGAATTGTCCTGCACCGCCGTCTCGTGCGTCCCGATCACATCATCATGCGTGCCGTCCGCAACACATTTTTTCATGCGGTCGTATTCATCAGCCTGATAAGCCTGGCGGACTTCGGGAATCTCTCAGCCCGGTTCTTTGTCCTGTTCTATTCATGTTTCCTGATAATTCTTATAGCCTACCGTTTATTATTCAGGCACCTACTGAAATCATACAGACGTCGGGGCGGTAACTCCCGCACGGTGGTTCTGGTAGGAAACGGAGAGAATATGATAGAGCTTCATCACGAACTGACCGATGACCCTACCTCCGGCTTCAATGTCATCGGCTATTTTGCAGATACTTACTCTACGCACTATCCGGATACATGCAGGTATCTGGGGCAACCGGCCGAAGTCGTTCCGTACCTCGAACACAATAATACAGAACACGTATATTGCGGCCTTACTTCCTCGCACAGCAAGGAAATCGTGCCCATCATCAATTACTGTGAAAACCATCTGATTCATTTTTACAGTGTCCCCAATGTCCGCAACTACCTGAAACGCCGTATGCACCTCGAACTGATAGGCAACGTACCGGTACTCTATATCCGCCGCGAGCCATTGGCACAGCCCGAAAACCGACTGATAAAGCGGTTGTTCGACATCGTGTTCTCACTGCTGTTCCTATGTACGGTATTCCCTGTCATCTACATCATAATCGGTACGGCAATCAAGATTACCTCACCCGGCCCTATCTTCTTCAAGCAGAAGCGCAGCGGCGAGGAAGGCAAGGAGTTCTGGTGCTACAAGTTCCGCTCCATGCGTGTCAACAAAGACAGCGACAAAGTGCAGGCCACCCAAAACGACCCGCGCAAAACCCGTCTGGGCAATTTCATCCGTAAGACAAGCATCGACGAACTGCCGCAGTTCATCAACGTCCTGTTGGGCGACATGTCCGTAGTGGGCCCCCGCCCGCACATGCTGAAGCATACCGAAGAATACTCCAAGCTGATTGATAAGTATATGGTACGCCACCTTGTCAAACCCGGCATCACCGGCTGGGCGCAAATCAACGGTTTCCGCGGAGAAACCAAAGAGCTGTGGCAAATGGAAGGGCGTGTGGAACGGGACATCTGGTACTTGGAGCACTGGACGTTCATGCTCGACCTGTACATCATATATAAGACCGTGCGAAATGCGATAAGAGGAGAAAAAGAAGCCTACTGAGGCAAGTTGAGAGTTAAAAATTAGAAACACATGAAAAAAGGAAGTCTCATATTTTTATTATTACCTCTGCTGTTGGCAGGATGCCAAAGCTACAAGAAAGTGCCCTATCTGCAGGACGGCTTGCAACAGATTGCCATGACCGATACAAGCGCACACAGCACGCCCCTGTACGATGCCCGCATCATGCCGAAAGACCTGCTGACAATCGTAGTGAGCTGTCCGGAAGAACCGGCATTGGCGGAGCCGTTCAATCTGACCATAGCGACTCCCGTCAGCAACACCGGTAGCAAATCCCTCACTTCCCAGCCCGCATTGCAACAGTACCTCGTCGACAATGACGGAAATGTGGAATTTCCCATATTGGGTACTATCCACTTAAGCGGACTCACCAAGGGGGAAGCCGAACAATACATCAAGGACAAGCTCAAATCGCAATTCCGTGAAACGCCCATTGTCACCGTACGCATGATAAACTATAAAATTTCGGTTATCGGTGAGGTAGGCCAACCGGGTACCTTTACCATTACCAACGAGAAGGTCAACATCTTCGAAGCCCTCGCCATGGCAGGTGATATGACTATCTACGGCATTCGCGACAATGTAAAGCTGATTCGCGAGGACAGCACCGGCAAGCGGGAGATTATAACACTCAACCTGAATGACCCGAACATACTGCAATCGCCTCATTATTACCTGCAACAAAACGACATCCTGTATGTTACCCCTAATAAGACCAAGGCAAAAACATCCAATATCAGCAGCAGCACTACCATCTGGTTCTCGGTTGTCGGCTCATTGGTATCGTTGGCGAGCCTTATTATTGCGATTACAAAATAAGGAGAACTGAAAAACAAACCGAAAATAAAAAATTACAGACGTGAAAGAAGAAACATACGACGACCTGTTCGAAGAAAAAGAAGGGAACACCAACTGGCAGGCTATGCTGTTCAAATATGTTATCCGCTGGCCGTGGTTCATAGCCTCAGTCGTCCTCTGCATGGTATGCGCATGGCTCTATCTGAAGACCATCACTCCGGTATACAACATCAGTGCATCCATCATCATCAAGGATGACAAAAAAGGAGGGAACTCCGGTAGCGACCTCAGCGCTTTCGAGAACTTCGGCATCATATCATCCGCCAAAAACATCGACAACGAAATCGAAATTCTCCGCAGCAAGTCGCTCATCAAGGATGTAGTCAGCGAACTGGGACTGTACATCAGCTATTCCGGCGAAGGCAGATTCCAGCAACCCGATTTATACGGTTCATCTCCGGTACTCGTACATTTCCTGCCCGAAGATGCCGAACGGCTTAAGGCTCCCATCCTGTTGAATATCAACTACCATTCCGGCAACCGGATAGATGTAACGGCAACCGTCAACGGAAATACCGTCAACAAACGTTTCACGGAGTTGCCCGCCGTCCTGTCCGGCGAAGCGGGTACGCTTACTTTCATATCCAATCCCGCCGCCCCCATTACAGGTAGCGGCAGTGTAGATGTAAGCATTGTCAATCCGCTGTCCGTAGCCAAAGGGTATCGGGGTGCCTTATCCATCGAACCGACCAGCAAAACCACTTCCGTTGTTACCGTATCAATAAAGAATACCAATAAAAAACGCGGTGAAGATTTTATAAACAAACTTGTTGAAATTTACAATAAGAACGCCAACAACGACAAAAACGAAGTAGCGCAGAACACCGCCCGCTTCATCGACGAGCGCATCTCCGTCATCAATCACGAGCTGGGCACTACGGAGCAGGAGCTGGAAAGCTTCAAACGCGAGGCGGGGCTTACCGACCTCAGCAGTGACGCCCAGCTCGCCGTCAGCGAACAGTCCGCCTACGAAAAGCTTTGCGTAGAGAACGGTACCCAGCTCAATCTGATCCAATACCTCTCCGAATATATCCAAAAACCGGAGAATACAACCGCCACTCTTCCTGCCAACGTAGGACTGAACGATGAAACGTTATCCGGTCTCATAGCCCAATACAATGCCCTGATTCTGGAACGTAACCGCCTGCTGCGCACCTCATCGGAAAGCAACCCGGTGGTACGTCGTCTCGACAGCAACATACAGGACATGCGTGCCGGCATCGTCACAACCATTGCCAGCGTGCGCAAGGGGCTGCTTATCACCAAAGCCGACCTCGACCGCCAGGCAGGCAAATACGCCGGACGCATCAGCAACGCTCCCGCCCAGGAACGCCGCTTTGTCAGCATCCAGCGCCAGCAGGAAATCAAGGCAGGACTCTATCTCATGCTGTTGCAGAAACGCGAGGAAAACAATATCGCGCTTGCCGCCACCGCCAACAACGCCAAAATCATAGACGATGCACTGGCGGATGATTTCCCCGTATCTCCCCAAAGCAAAAAAATCTATATGATAGCGTTTGTTCTCGGTTTCGGCATTCCGGTCGGAGTTATCTACATACTGAACCTGCTCAGCTTCCGTATCGAAGGACGTGCCGATGTAGAGAAACTCACCAATGTACCCATCATCGGCGACGTACCTATGACAGAGCCCGAAGCCGGACACACCCACACCATTGCCGTACGCGAAAACGACAATGATATCATGGCGGAGACATTCCGCAGCCTGCGTACCAACCTGTTGTTCATACTGGGCGATCCGGACAGGAAAGTAATCCTCGTCACCTCTACCATGAGCGGCGAAGGCAAAACATTCATAGCTTCCAACCTGGCTGTCAGCCTGGCGCTACTCGGCAAGAAAGTCATTATCCTTGGATTGGATATCCGCAAACCGGGGCTGAACAAAGTGTTCCACATCTCCAACAAGGAGCGCGGTATCACCCAATACTTATCCGCTCCCCACAGTACCGACCTGCACTCCATGATACAGCCTTCATCCGTATCAACCAACCTCAGCATACTGCCCGGCGGAGCCATCCCGCCCAACCCTACGGAGTTGCTGGCTCGCCAATCTCTGGAAGACGCCATCGAAATACTGAAAAAGGATTACGATTACATCGTACTCGATACAGCGCCCATCGGCATGGTCACCGACACGCAGCTCATTGCCCGTGTGGCAGATGCCAGCATCTACGTCTGCCGTGCCGACTATACGCATAAGAACGATTACCAACAGCTTATCAACGAGCTATACAACAATAAACGTTTGCCCAATCTATGTACCGTCATCAACGGCCTGGACATGACCAAGAGAAAATACGGCTATTACTACGGTTACGGCAAGTATGGCAGGTACTACGGCTACGGTAAGAAATACGGATATGGCTACGGGTATGGCTACGGTGATACCGCCAATCCCAAATAAGATATTTACCCCATAAGTCCGGGGGCTTCTACATGCAATGCTGTCCTTGTTTCCGGGCTTATTTTTTGTTTGTTTGCTTGTATGCTGCGGCAGCAGAGCGCTGCTGCCCGGCATACTTTTTAAACCGACCGAACGTAAAAAAACAATGCAGAATACGAATCACATAGAAACAAAAACCAATACAGCACCCCGCCAATGGCTGGTGGCCTATGTACAGTCGTGCCTTGAGAAAAAGACTGCGCAACGGCTTGCCGCTATGGGCATCGAGTGCTACCTGCCCGTCCAGAGCGAGATCCGCCAGTGGAGCGACCGCCGCAAACGGGTAGACCGTCTTGTGATTCCCATGATGATATTCGTGCATGTCACTCCGCAGGAACGGCCGCTCCCCCTGAGCCTGCAGGCGGTCAGCCGTTATATGGTACTGCGTAGCGAAAGCACCCCTGCCGTTATCCCCGACGAACAGATGGACCGGTTCCGCTTCATGCTCGACTACAGTCCCGAAGCGGTGGAAATGTGCAACGCCCCGCTAGCTCCCGGCGATGCCGTGAAAGTAATAAAAGGGCCGCTTGCCGGACTCGAAGGCGAGCTTATCACCGTGAACGGGAAAAGTAAAGTTGCTGTGCGGCTGGATATGCTGGGATGCGCGCATGTGGATGTGCCTATAGGATTTGTTGAGAAAAGGGGGGAGGGAATGGAAGGACAAAAGAACAAAAAGACAAAAGAGATACAGAAGACAAAAGAAATACAAAAGACGAAAGAGACACAGAAGACGAAAGAGACACAGAAGACGAAAGAGACACAGAAGAGGAGGCAACAAGAAGAAAAGGCTGTACGATGATTTTACTAATCACCCTACAGCCTTTTCAGCATCCCGCTATCAGAATTCCTTCCCTACATCAAAGCAGGGACATTGCTTGGTCCACTCCATGGGTTCCACTTCTCCGTTTTCGTTCAGGTCGGGACTGAGGTCCCTGTGCCCCACTACACACGTACCGGGATAATCCTGTAATAACGCTCTCACCAGCACCCTCAGCGAATGTCGCTGCCACTCTGTCCTCGTGTCTTTCGGATTTCCGTAACGGTCCAGCCCACCTTCATAACAGATGCCTATCGAGTGAGCATTGTAGCCCCGCACATGCGCCCCCACTTTGCTTACCGGACGGGTAGCCAGAATTCTTCCGTCACGCCGCACATAGAAATGATACCCCGTTCCGTCGAACCCTATAAGCCTGTGAGAAGCCTCCAGCGCCTGTTCGGTCAACGCATAGTTCTCGCGTGTGGAGCTACAATGGATTACTATCAGGTCAATCGCTCTCATCTCCTAACAGGTCATCGCATTTGCACCGAACACACCCAGCACAGCCGAAGCTACTGCAATTACCACTTTCAAAATCGTATCCCAAAAACCTTTACTTTTTCCCATACTTCTTTTTTTCAATTTAAAAATTTAAAATTCATCATTCAAAACACCTTATCCTTATCCCAACGGGTTCTCTTCCTCACCGCCGGCATTTCCGCCGCCGTTGCCGCTACCGCCCGGCGTCTTGTTGTCGTCGGACACCAGTTCGAAATTGATGTTGTTGGGTGCGCCCTTCGTGGTGGCAACCGAGTCGTTCACCAGTCTGAGCGTAGTGGCGACCTTGAAATTAATCCGCACCTTGTCAATATTCTTCACCGTACAATCCTTGGGATTTTCCGTAGCCACACAGTGAAACGAAGTGCGGAAGATGCCGAAATCATCCAGACGGACACTGTTGCCGTCGGTCAGCTTCTCGCGCATGTTTCTCACAATTGCCTTGCCCACGTGCAGCACATCCTCTGCCGACATACCTCCCAAAGCCTCTATTTCTTCCGAGATGCGTTTCAAATCATACATCTTCGCGTCGCGCGGTTTTCTTTTCAGGATATAAACCAACGGAGACGTCTTGTCGCCAATCTTCTTGTAGCGCTGTGCGCGTACCACCAATGCTGTTGCCATAATTCTTAAGTTTTAATTGTTAATTGTAAATCATTCATCGCTCAATCCGAAGGGGCCCTTTCTTCTGACCGGCGATACAAAGATAACACCTTCCCCACCCGCTTCCGCCCCTTTCCGCTCCTTCGCACATCATTGCACACCATAAAGCGTTTTTCTGCAACTTATGACACCTTACGACGCGATAAACTCTCCTTTTTTCTTTCGCAAACCACTAATATTCACTAACTTTACATCATAAAAACAAGTAATAAAGAACATGGAAAAATCCTCTTTCATCCCCCGCAGCTACAGCAAAAGCGAGCTGGCAATCTTATACAGTCCCAGCATCACGCCCAAGGCAGCCGTCCGCAAGCTCAACCGCTGGATAGCCTTCAAACCCGGACTCCTGGAACAGCTTGCCGCCACCGGCATGCTTCCCAATGCCAAGTGCTACACTCCGATTCAGGTGCACGTCATCGTAGAAGCATTGGGAGAACCATAGCGTCCGAAAAGCCAGGCGTTTAAAAGCCGAATGCCCGGAGTTTGCATCTGAAACTCCGGGCATTCCAGTCTGAAACATGAGGCATTCCGGGAGCAAACACCCGGTCTTTCAAGAGCAAACTCACGGGGTTACCAGCCCCATCCACGGCAGCCTGTCCTTATCCAGAACCTTCCCCTGCATCTCGGTCATTATCTGCTCCTCCGACTCCCGTTCGTCATACCGCCCGCACGGTTGCCTCACAAACAGCACGCTTCCCGTCCGGCACAAATCCTGGTCGCGCACCTTCAGCATATCCAGCCGGGTATAGCACCTGTCCGGCTCCTCGATGCGGCTTATGGAAAAGATGAAATCGGCAAGGTTCGCCCAGTTGGCGCTGCCCGAAATGGTATACATGTCTATCTCCTCCAGCTCGTTCTTCCCGTTCAGCTTTTTCAGGCTGCGGGGATGCGCCACGATAATCACCCAGACACCGTTGTTACGCCCCCACGCCTGCATCTGCGTCAGCATGCCCTTGATGGCCTGCGTCTCCGTGTTGTAGCGTCCGGTTTCCATTTCCATGAAGAGGTACGGGTCAATGATGAGATACTTCAGCGGCATGGTGCGTTTCACCCGCTCCGCGCGCTCTATGATGTTGGCGGGCGTGGGCGAAACCTCGTGCAGGTCCAGATGCACCATGTGCCCGTCCAGGAAAGAGACGATGGGCTGCAACTGTTCGCGGGTGTATGCCGCCGTGTTCACCTTGCCCAGCATCAGGCGGATAAGATTTGCCATGTGCTTGTTCTTGTCGGGAACCTCAAAGGAGAGGTAGCACACGTTACGCCCCGTCTTGGCCATGAGGCGGCAGGTCAGGTCGTTCAGAAAATCCGTCTTGCCACAGTTGGGCTTTCCGGTGACAATTATCAGTCCGCCCTGGTCGGTAGGATGAAACACCCGGTCGGTCAGCGGGCCGTGACCCACATCGTAGCCGTGGTCGTAATTGCCGTTCAGCACGTCCATAATCCCATCCGCACGTTCGCGCACGGTGATGATGTCCGACGTACGGTGCGGGCATGCCGAGCCGATAATCTCGCGCACCACATCGGCGCCGTACGCCACAAGCACGTCGGATATGTCCTTGCAGCCGCCGGGCAGGACGGTGAACAGGCATCGCGTCCCGAAATAATCGGCAAGATGCTTCACAAGCGTCCTCCCGGGCAGGTCGCTGTCGCCGCAAATCACCAGCTCCTGCACCCGGTCCAGCCAGGGGCGGAAAGCCTCGAAACCTTTGGAAAGGTCGCTTGCCGCGCCGTTGGGTACGCTGATGACATACGGGTAGCCCGCCTCGCGCAAGGTCAGCACATCCCTTTCCCCTTCGGTGACAATCAGGCGCGGAATATTCTCTTCGGCAATCAGTAGCGGGTTGATGCAGTCGATATTGTAAGGCGGGCAAGGCGTGGTGGGCGAATCCTGGCTCCAGCATTTGGTATAGCCGGAAGCGGTGGCATCGCACGAGCGGTATTTCACGTTGACGGGCTGCCCGTTGATATAGTTCACATAGGCGATGCACTGGTACATCATTCCCGCAGCATTCTTTTTATCCTTTCCGTCCTTGCTGTCCTTGCCTCCGAAACAGCGGTGCACCAGACAACCGATACGCGCGTCGATGGCTGTTTTCAACGAGATTCCCATATCGGCAAGATAACGGCGGGCGGCAAGCTGTCCGGTATCGGTGGTCTCCGGGTCATCGGTCAGCGGCTTGATTTTGGCGATTACCTCAGGCGACAGCCGTTTGTAGTCTTCGGGAATCATCGATACCTCAAATGCGGCGTTCCCTCCGCCTGCCGATACCATACCGCCCGTCTCTCCTTTCCCGGCACTCCCCTTTGCCACCGGCGAAGCTCCCGCCGAACTCCCGGCATCCTGCCACCCCGTGCTTCTGCGCTCTGTCCAGAAGTCCTTCAGCTTCCCGTGAAAGTCGCACCCCGCATAAAAGCAGCAGTACAATCCCGTATCGCGCGAAATGGCAAGATGTTTTTTCCCGCACTTGGGACACTCTGCTATATAATTCTTCCCCGCTCTTCTACGCTCGGGAAAATCACTCAAATAATAAAACGGCTTCATCCTCCAAAATTTATAATTTATAACTCATAATTCAAAACTCACAACTCTCCCCATGCTCCGCTCAGCACGTTCCACTCCGCTTTCGCCCCCGGCCGGGGCGGCGCATCGTCCGGTATGTTCACCATCCCTTCCAGCGGGTCGTCGTAAAAGCGCAGGCCGCTTTCCTTATCCGTCCACTCAAACTCACAGAGCGGATGATTGTTGCGTTGTTCGCCCCGCATGTCGGCAAGGTTCTGTACCCGTTTCCGCCTTCCGGCATCCGCGGCATCTTTCAGCATCCGCAGTCCGCCGGCGGATTTCAGCAGGTTGTTCAGCCAGCACAGCCGCCCTACATGGGTGGATTTCATAAAGCGTTCCTGACTTGCGAAGTAAGGCACCAGCAGTTCATTCACCAGGTACACCAGGTTGGCGCAGGCATCTTCGCGCGCCAGTCCCTCCTTCTGCTGGAAGCTGTCGATGAGCGGAGTTAAAATCCGCATCTTATCCACCCGATTTTTGTTGATGAGGTGAAAGAAATTCCGTGCGGCTTCCAGGCTTTTTTCCGCAGAAGAAATCCTTCCGGAGGATGTATTATTCTTATTATCCTGTATAGTATATATATTATATATATCCCCCTGCGGTAATTTTACCGGTAAAGTTACCGGTAAAGTTTCCGCAGAATCATCCGTTTTTTCTTTCTCTTTCCAGAGGCAGGAATAGAACGAACTCATCCCGTACACATTGTCGCCGGGTACGATGCCGAACGCTCCGCTCAGCCTGACCGCTTCCACCAGATACCGCGCGTTCTTAAACTTCAGCGCCTTGCTGATATCATAGAAATTCTCCACGGGATAAACCGCATCCTCGTTCATGTAGGCGGTCATCCCCAACATCAGTTCCAACAGCTTTGCAATGGTGGAATCCGTAATTTTCCGACTTTTCCACTGCCCTATGGTCTTTTGCAGCTCCCGCACGGAAAGAGTAGTTTTATGTGCTTTCATAGCATTTATATTTTAAATTGTTTTAAAAACTGTTGCAAAGGTATACCTTTGTACCCATATTACCTGTACCCACTATGTAGGTACAGGAATCAAATATTTCTATTTTATTAACTAAAACAAATTTATTATGAAATCGAACAGATTTATTTCCGATCATCCGGAATTCGGTGCGTTCCTCAAAAAAGAACTGAAACTGCTTGGTATCCGAAGAGAGGCATTCCGTTCCACCTGTCACATGAAGCAAAACTATCTTGAGGACATAAAAAAGGGCTCCATAATTATGAGGTAGACAGCTACGAGGTCATTCTGAGCGCATTTGAAGAGTTCACAACGCCTGAAAACGCACAACGCATCTATCGGGAAGGGGTAAATTTCTTGTTTCCTAAGCTGAAAGAATAAGGTTCTGCTGTGGTTTTATGAAAGAAAATATCATTCAATTTTCTTCATAAACTTTGGCATATTACAACTTAATTCGTAATTTTGCCACGCATTTATCAATTACTATTGCTTTCGCCTCTTCCGGATTTTGGGAGGGGCGAGAGCGTAGCGCACTTATCATTATCTATCCAATCAAAAATTTTACCATATTCGAATTTTAAAATATTTTCATACAAAATATTTTAAAGGTTCTTTATGCATAAACCAAACCACCTCTTTCCCCTTAAAACGAGTAAACTTTATTAATATCAATATGGCACAAGATATTAAAATTGCAGTAGCCGGAACCGGCTACGTCGGACTAAGTATAGCAACTTTACTCAGTCAACATCATCAAGTAACTGCGGTAGACGTAATACCCGAAAAAGTTGAACTGATAAACAATCGCCAGTCACCTATCCAAGATGAATATATAGAAAAATTCTTAAAAGAGAAAAATCTGAATCTACGCGCTACACTTGATGGAGCATCTGCTTACAAAGATGCAGATTTCGTTGTAATAGCAGCTCCCACCAATTATGACCCGGTAAAAAATTATTTCGATACGAGCCATGTGGAAGAAGTCATTGACTTGGTATTGGAAGTAAACCCGAATGCTGTGATGGTCATTAAGAGCACAATCCCTGTAGGATACTGCCAATCGCTTTATACCAAATATGCAGCAAAGGGAATAAAGAATCTGAACTTATTATTCTCACCGGAATTCCTTCGCGAAAGCAAGGCTCTTTATGACAACTTATATCCAAGCCGTATTATCGTAGGAACAAAAACAGACAACGAACAACTTACAAAAGCAGCACATTCTTTTGCTGCCTTACTGCAGGAAGGAGCCATAAAGAAAGATATAGATACTCTTTTCATGGGGCTTACCGAAGCCGAAGCTGTAAAGCTTTTCGCCAATACTTACCTCGCCTTACGTGTCAGCTATTTTAATGAACTGGACACATATGCCGAAATGAAAGGACTTGACACGGCGGCTATCATCAATGGAGTATGCCTTGACCCTCGTATCGGTACACAATACAACAATCCGTCTTTCGGCTATGGCGGTTATTGTCTGCCCAAAGACACCAAACAACTTTTAGCTAATTATAGCGATGTCCCTGAAAATCTGATTGAAGCAATTGTAGAAAGTAACCGTACCCGTAAGGATTTCATAGCAGACAGAGTGCTTCATCAAGCTGGTTATTACGATTATTATAACCGGGGCGATTTCAATCCGTCAGAAGAGAAGCACTGCGTAATCGGTGTTTACCGATTGACGATGAAATCAAATTCTGATAATTTCCGCCAATCATCTATTCAGGGGGTAATGAAACGTATCAAAGCCAAAGGTGCGGAAGTTATTATTTATGAGCCGACGCTGGAGGATGGAAGTACATTCTTTGGCAGTCGTATTGTAAATAGTCTTGATGAGTTCAAAAAACAGAGTAATGCGATTATTGCGAATAGATATGATGTTTGCTTGGAGGATGTGAAAGAAAAGGTTTATACGAGGGATATTTTTAGAAGAGACTAATCTAGGTTTCTGTCCTCTACACTGTATAATTTTTATCTAATATAATAATTTAAATATAATTCAGAGATAAAATATAAAGAGAAAACAACTTCCTATTTATATATTTCATAAGGCAAGATAAAAATGAACTGCATTTATAAAAATAAAACAGCGATCATTCAATATTCTTATATTTACTTAATGTTATCTTCAGCAGGAATGGTTTTCCCTGCATATATAGGAAATGACCTTTTTATTATATTATTGTTATTCATGGGAACATATTACTTTCTTTTTAAGAAATCTTTATATAATCTCCAAAAACAATATACATTTTTCATAGGAAGTTTATTTCTTTCAATGATTTTAATCATTATTGGTTCTACATTAAGTTTAGGCACAGCACTCAGCATAACATCAATATTGTTAATCATATATGCTACATATAAAATAGATCCACTCCATTATATCCAAAGATTAATAAAATTAATTTACTACATTTCTATAATTAGTATTATCCTATTCTCTATTACTCGCTTATTTGGCTTTGATTTTTTTTCCGCTATCTTTCCTCATTTATACCCTTCCATTTATAGAGAAAATCAAATTTACAGTTACGGAGGATTTATATATCGTTTTGTAACACTGCATAGTGATAGGAATTGTGGACCATTTAGTGAACCTGGACAATATCAATGTATACTTTCTGTTGCCCTATATTTTACATTATTCCGTGCTTATCTTTTTAATCCTAAAGACAGAGTTCGATATTTAGTTGTATTCTTTATTACTTTAATTACAACTCTTTCTACAAGTGGCTATATCGGAATGATAATATTAATTACATGCTTCCTGTTACACTCCTCAAAAAACATAGATAAACAAGTCAAATATGCATTTATAACAATGATTATTGGAGTTATCCTCTTTATATCAACAACAAAACTCGGTAATGATTTTATAAATACGGCCATATTTGATAAAATTTACGAGAATGGTCAATTAAACTTATCTAATAATACAGGAGGCGCCCGTACAGCAAGTATAATCGGAGTGCTATCTACTATATATCATCACCCTATTACTTTGTTTGGAATCGGTTATGATGAGTTAAATAATATGGGATTAGAAGGATGTGCAGGTTTTTTATATCTACTTCTAGCTATTGGAATAATTCCTTTTTCCATTTTATTTGGTTTTTGCTTTTATCAAACATTTAGATATAACAAAGGAATGTGGGATATCATAGTTCGGATATTATTGGTAATAAACATGGGACTAGGGCAACCCCATATTATGAATTTTGCTCTCTTTACCATGATGTTATATCCTTATTTTATTATTAATAGCTTAAAAACAGCAAGAATTCCTCATGTCAGAAATTGCTAATAGAGTACTAAAAAATAGTGGATACCTATATTTCAGCATGGGATTATCCATGTTTGTTTCCCTATATTCTACCCGCTTAATCCTCAATGCACTTGGAAGTTCTGATTTTGGTATATTCTGTATTATAGGGGGGGCAATAGGCATGCTAGGATTCTTAAATGCAGCTATGTCAACTACAACCCAACGCTTTATTAATTATGCAGAGGGAGAAGGAAAACCTGAAAAACAGAAAAGCATCTTCACCGTTAGTATAAGCATCCATTTTTTACTATCATTAATAATGATTGTCATCTTTGAAATAGCTTATCTTTTCTTCTTTGATGGTATCTTAAATATTCCTTCAGAACGAGTATCCTCTGCTAAATGGATTTATCAGCTAATGCTTTTATCAACTGTATTAACTATCCAAACAGTACCTTACAATGCTATCATTAATGCTCATGAAAATATGCGATATTTAAGCATAATAGGGATTTTTCAAACACTAATGAAGTTAGTGATTGCATTAATAGTAGTCCATGTATATACAGACAAATTAATTCTCTATGGTATTCTCACCACTTTTGTTTCATTCATATTTATGATCATTCTTCGTATTTACTGCCATCAAAATTACTCTGAATGTCAATTCTGCATCCGAAAATATTACAATAAAAAATTGATGAGAGAAATGACTTCATTTGCAGGTTGGGGATTTATAAACTCCTCCTCGTCAATGTTTGCACAATATGGAATGGGAATTATATTAAATTCATTTTTTGGTACAATATTAAGTGCAGCACAAGGTATAGCCAACCAAATATCTGGTCAATTAATGGTATTTTCACGTACTATGTTAACAGTAATCAATCCTATTATTGGAAAAAAAGCAGGAAGTAATGAAATAGCTAATATGATACGTATCTCATTATTTAGCTCAAAAATATCTTTTCTCATCACCGCTTTTTTTGCTTTCCCTTTTATTATAGAAACTCCTTATATTCTTCAACTATGGCTAAAAAATATTCCAGAATGGAGCGTCTGCTTCTTTAGATTTGAAATAATACGAAATATGTTAGACCAATTGACAGTCGCATTAACAGGTGCCATTAATGCAGAAGGTAAAATCAAACACTACTCTATATTACAAGGATGTTCATATTTCCTGCCATTACCAATCAGCTTATTACTTTTTCATTTAGGATTTCCACCTTATTGGTTTTATATAGTATGGATACTCTCATGGAATGGAATAGGAAGTCTTATAATACTATATTATGCACATAAAAATTGCCAAATGCAATATCTTGATTTTTTTAAAATAGTTATAATACCCACTATAACCACCACTATATCACTGCCTATAGGATATTTATCTACATTATATATGGAAGAGTCATTTATACGACTAATAATAGTCGGAAGTATCACAGCTCTTACCTTTCTTATATCAAGTTGGCATTTTGCACTTACTAAAAAAGAAAAAAATATAATTATACCCGCATGTAAATTTCTTATACAAAAGATAAGAGATAAAAGTGATATTATAAGAAATTGATCTAAAAATTTTGTATCGAATATAAATGCTTAGATTGCTTACTTAACAAAATAATTTTCCATTAAATTATCTAAAAATTACAATAATGAACTATTTAATAGACAAAATTCTACGCGGAGCGCACCGACTCTACGTTGATCACTATGGTCCATACCTAAAACCACTTGACTGTATAATGGATCCCAATGAAGCATCTGATATTATATATCAACAATTAAAATCAGATTCACCTTCTATGATTGCTCGATATGGGAGTACAGAATTATTATGTGTAAATAACTATTTAGGAATAAATAAATATAAGCATAATATCAAAAATTATATAACAGATAAAACGCCCCAGTTTTGGTGGAATCAGATTGGTCTATACAACATGCAACATCTTTCTGGTTTTTTTCCACTCACTGAACAAAATCTAGAAAGGTTTGGGGAATTAATGATTGAAGATTCAAAACAAATTGACATATTAGGTTCATGGCGTTTAGAGGAACGTAGATTGATTGATATAGAAAAAGTAAAAACTATACAACTATTACTTTTAGAACCGTATCATGCAAAACATCCGTGGTCAAGAATTCTTAAAGAAAAAAAGGTATTAGTCATACATCCTTTTGCAGAAACAATACAACAGCAATATAAACAAAAAAGAACACTATTGTTCAAAAATCCAGATGTGTTGCCTGATTTTCAATTAGAAACATTTAAGGCTGTTCAAAGCCTTGGTGGACAAAGTTCTTTCAATACTTGGTTTGATGCATTGCAATATATGAAAGATGAGATTGATAAACGAGATTATGACATTGCACTTATTGGATGTGGTGCATATGGATTTCCTTTAGCTGCTCACATAAAACGAGTAGGGAAAAAAGCCGTACATTTAGGTGGAGCTTTACAGTTATTATTTGGAATCAAAGGAAAGCGGTGGACTAATCCCTGTTATGGTAAGGTATTTCTTCCATTTTTAAAAGAAAATTACTATAATAATTTAATGAATGATTTTTGGGTTTATCCATCAGAATCAGAACGTCCCTCAAATGCAGCTAATGTGGAAGGAGCTTGTTATTGGTAATTCTAAATACAATATACGTTATTTTCATAATATGTCACCAAATATTAAAGTGTTATATATAACAAAGTACAATCAAAAGGAAATTGTAGATAAACCTGATAATTTTGCTTATTACGTTAAAAGTATGATAAATACTAACTTTGTCGATATACAACTGTTAAATCCCATATCTTTTAAAAAAGCAAACAAATTTTTATCGTTAGTTAATATAATAAAAACGATTAAAAGCATCAATCCTGATATTCTATATTTAGATAACCTACAAGGACTCAACAAGTTGGTAGTTCTAAAGAGAATCGGAATTCTGAAATGTAAAATCGTTGCATGGAAATACACCTACTGTAAAGAATACTCTAATACAATCAAAAACTGGTGTACCAAATTCTTTTATTGGAAAGGGATAGACAAAATCTATATGATGTTTGATAACCACACACATCATGCACTCACCCACAATATTGTAAAAGCTCACCAAATAACAACACTAAGTAGAGGAGCTGAAATAGAATGGTATCAAAAATATCTTAAACCTCAAAAAGACAATTTTTTAGTAATGGCAACAGGAAAAGACAGCCGAGACTACCAAACACTCAGCGAGGCTTGCGAACAAACTCGAACCAATTGCCACATCATTACCCGCCGTCATGAAAGCAATATCAAAGTAGCAGAAAAATTCAAAAACAGTCAATACATAAAGTTTACTTTTATGGAAGACTTGCATATTGATAATGAATATGAATACATTATGCAGCAGCAAGGACAAGCATCTATATTAGCTATTCCCTGTGAAAAAAAGAAATATGGAGTAGGATATACAAATGTGGTGGAAGCATTACCATACCATATTCCAATTTTAATGACACATAACCCTGATATACATATAGATTTAGAAAAAGAAGGCATTGGCTATTTGATAGAACCTTACGATGTTAAAACATGGAAAGAAAAAATCATTTACCTCAAACAACATCCGGAAGTTATAGAAGAAATGAGCAAACAAGCAAAAAAACTGACAGAAAAAGAATATAACGCAAAAACCACCGCTTCTTATATAGTGAATGATTTTATCCAAATCGCAAAATAATATGAATTTCAAAACATGCCGTCAATTAATCTACGAAGATTTCCACAAAGTATTAACACAGCAACCACATGGAAAACTATCTGAATATCTATATGTCCTAAGATATTTAATCACTAACAACTCATTCAAATTTTGTTTTTGGTTCAGGTTGGGTAGTTGGTCAAGAGGAAATAAAAAGTTACTTCCCATTTATATGTTTTCATGGATGATGCATCGGCATTATATGTTCAAATTTGGAATTCAAATGCCATTAGGTACACCTGTCAAAGGGGGATTAAGTTTTAATCATTTTTCATGCATTATCATAAATGGAGCTACTCAAATAGGACGTAATTGTACTATATTTCATGGTGTAACAACAGCCCTAAAAATGGGGGGGGGTAATGCTGGAGTGCCCTCTATTGGCGATAATTGTGTATTAGGACCAGGGAGTAAAATATTAGGGTCAGTTACTCTTGGGGACTATGTATTTGTGGGAGCCAACGCTGTAGTAACACATAATATACCATCAAATAGTGTAGTAGCTGGAATACCTGCAAAAATAATTAATATGCATGGAGTAGAAAGCACTAAATTAATAAGATTACATAAATGATATATGAAAGAAAGATTGAATTATATTGATTTCATGAAAACTAGTGGCATATACCTTATTGTTTTAGGTCACATGTTCCCATCCCCAGGTACTAATTTCATATATTCTTTCAGTGTTCCTTTATTCTTTTTTATCAGTGGATTCCTTTTTTATCAACAGAAAAACTTCAATACTTTTTTTATAAGAAATTTCCATTCCCTAATCATCCCATATTTATTTATCAACTGTATTTCTCTTATTTTTGTTGTTTGCTTTAGTTCATCTTTTTCTTGGAAGCAATCTGTTCTAACCCCTTTATTAGGAGTATTAATTGAAGCTAATCAAGGAAAAATGTCTGTTTGTGCCATAACTCGCCCTACTTGGTTTATTTACACACTATTCATTCTCAGAATAAGTTGTTTCTTCATACCTTATAAAAAAACAGTGCTATTCTTTGTTATCTTCTCTTGTATTAGTATAACTTTAATATTAAACAACTTAGAATTACCTAATTTAGCATTTTTAAATTGTTTTAGTGTAGCTCCTCTTTTCATATTAGGAATCTTTTGTAGAAAAAAAATATATATTATAGAGAAGTATACAAAAAAAATCAATCGTTTACTTTGTATAATAATAACATTTAGTCTATTAATACTTTTGAGCCAGTATAATGGATATGTACAATGTTATGCTCATAACTATGGTAATAACATTATACTATTTTATATTAATGCAGTTTTAGGCATATATACACTATTTTTAATTACAACTTATCTCAATAACTTATCTTTTAAATGGAACAAGACAATATCTCAAGGCACAATATTGATATTAGGCTTTCATTATTTATTTATAATATTTTTCAATGAAATATATAAAACGAATAATTTAGGGATAACAATGTTATATGCATTATTTATTATTATTATTTTCATTCCTATCATTCAATTCATTCACAACTACTTTCCATGGATAATAGGAAAAAACAAAAATACTAATTAATATGAAACTTACATTTAAAAAAGTCCTGATTACGGGCGGAGCAGGCTTTATTGGCTCTAACATTGCATCAAAATTGGTTGATAAAGGGATTAACGTTACTGTATTAGATTCACTATCCGAACAAATACATGGAAAAAATCCAGAAGAGACATCTCCTCTTTATCTGTCTATAAAAGATAAAGTCAAATTTATCAAAGGAAGTGTTACATCACGAGAAGATTGGCAAAAAGCTATTGAAGGGCAAGAGGCCATTATACACTTGGCTGCTGAAACCGGTACAGGACAATCTATGTATGAAATAGAGAAATATGTAAATACCAATATTGGTGGAACAGCGTTAATGCTAGATATTTTAACCAATACCAAACACAATATTAAGCGTGTGATTGTAGCCGAAAGTCGTGCTATTTATGGAGAAGGTAAATACTATAGTCCAACATTAGGAAAAGATGTTTATCCAGAAGAACGTTTAGACGAAAATATGAGCAAAGGAGAATTTGAATGTACCTATCCTAATGCAGGAAAACTACAATTATTAGCTACTACCGAAGACTCTAAAATACACCCTACTTCTGTATATGGCATAACCAAACAAGTGCAAGGTCAATTGGTACATTTGGTATGTCCTTCTATCGGTATTGATGCTGTTTCATACAGATACCAAAATGTATACGGACCAGGACAATCACTCTCCAATCCATATACAGGAATTTTATCTATATTCTCTACCAGAATAAAAAATGGTAATGGGATCAATATCTTCGAAGATGGAAAAGAAACAAGAGATTTTGTATTTATTGAAGATGTAGTAGACGCAACTATCTTAGGCCTTGAAACTAAAGAGGCTACTGGTCACGCCTTCAATATCGGCACAGGGGTCAGCACTGATGTTCTTACAGTAGCAAATACATTGTGTGAAAAATACAATATTAAAGTTCCCATCACAATATCAGGAAATTATCGTTTAGGAGACATCAGACACAATTATGCAGATATAACATTAGCACGTAAGATCTTAGGTTATGAACCAAAATGGAATTTTTCTGATGGAATTGGTGAATTCTGTAAATGGGTAAACACACAGAACATACAAACAGATATGTATGACGCCTCCATCCAGGAAATGAAAGAAAAAGGACTATATAAATGAAAATCCTAATAAATTACGCAGATAAACAATACGAACCTGCCCGCAAATGGAACACATTAACGGGCAGGTATATTGCTAAGTTTGATAAAGTATATGAATATACTCCTAATGACATAGACCAATCGTTTGCCAAACTACATCATGACATCCTATCACAAAAGAGAGGAAACGGCTTGTGGCTTTGGAAACCTTATTTTATAAATAAGGTCTTATCTAAAAGTTCTGATGGAGACATCATATTTTATTGTGATTCAGGCTCTTTCTTTATAGGGGGGGGGGAGATAATTGGAAATCTTTCCGAGAAACAGCCTCTATTTGTCTGCGATATACCATTACTTGAATCGTGTTTTACGAAACCTATATGTTTTGAGAAGATGGGACTTACGGAAGAGAAATATAAAGTAAGTAATCAAATCATTGCAACTTATTTCTGCTTTCTTGTAACTCCTACCACACGTAATTTCATAAAAGAATGGTTATCATTATGTTGTGATTTTGAATTATTATCACCAGCTGGATTAGGAAAATTTGATATTCCTACAAAAAATTTGGGAGAATCATTCGTTGCTCATCGTGAAGATCAAAGTATTTTTTCGTTATTATGTAAAAAATATGGAGTTTCTCCTCACCGGGACATTAGTCAGCGTGGAAAGTACCCTGAAACTTATAAATCGCCATTCTACGCCTATAAAGTTCCATCACACCCAAATGATAAGTATAAACCTATAATTTTCCTACACAAATCACCTCGTTTGAATTTTAAATGGTTTATACGATATATATACCACAGAATAAAATCAAAATATAGTTCTTTTTAATAGTTACAATATGAAATGTATAGCCATACTTTTGACTGTATTTAATCGTAAGGAAAAAACCATAAAGTGCTTACATAATATAAAAGCACAGTCGCTACCTACTGATACCAAACTCGACATTTATATAGTAGACGGTGGTTCTACTGACGGAACAGTAGAAACCATAAAAGCACAATTTCCTTATGTCAACATAAAAACTGTAGATGGAGTATTTTGGAATCGTGGTATGATAGAAGCATGGAAAATGGCTGAAGAAAAGCATCGAAGTGGACAGAAATATGATTATTACCTTTGGCTGAACGATGATACTTTCATATATGAAGACTGCATTGCATCTTTGCTACGTATAAGCCAATCAAAAGAAGACAAAGCTATCATTCTTGGTTCTACATTAGACACTCAAACACGAAGTAAACTAACGTATGGAGGAAGAGATGAAACCGGAAATGTAGCACGTCCATCCTCTGATGATAGTCCTGTACGAGTAGTTATGATGAATGGAAACATAGTATTGGTTCCACACAACGTATACGAAAAATTGGGAACTCTTTCCTCCTACTACACACATGCTCGCGGTGATTTCGACTATGGCTTGCGCGCTCGTAAAATAGGAATTGAACTATGGCAAGTCGGACATCCACTTGGCGAATGTGATTTACATGAACATATTGATGCGTGGTGTGATCCGGAAATTCCTTTAAAAAGACGTTGGAAACTTATGCATCGCCCCAATGGAATGCCTCCTATGGAAATATTTCATTTAGAGAATCAACACTATGGATTAAGAACAGCTATTTTCCATTTTATAACAATTCATCTGCGATGCTTATTTCCGAATATTTGGATAAAATATAAAAAATAAAACAATTAGTAAGAATACATATCTCAAAACTATGAAGTGGAAAGAATGCAAAAGTCTCATCTCATCAGATTTAAGCAGATTAGCATCTATTAACAAATGGGGGGGGGTAAAATACCTCTTATTTAACGCTTCATTTCGAATTACTTTTTGGTTCAGAATAGGTTCCTATCTAATAACCAAGCACCATTTTATAGCTAGATTCTGTTTAATATGCGTCCAACTTATTCATAAACATAATCAATATCTCACAGGTATTCAAATTGGATTTGGTACCAAAATTGGTAAAGCACTAATGTTTCCACATTATTCATGCATTGTTATTAACGGTGCAGCTATAATTGGAGACAACTGCACCATCTATCACGGAGTAACAATAGGAAGTGTACGTGGCCCTAAAGGTGGAGCCCCTCGTATTGGCAATAATGTTGTGATAGCCTCAGGAGCTAAAGTAATTGGTAATGTCACTATTGGAAACAATGTAATGATTGGCAGTGGAAGCATTGTTGTAACAGATATTCCTGATAATTCAGTGGTAGTAGGAATTCCCGGTAAAGTAATATCAAAAGAAGGTTTAGAACACACAAAATATTATAGCAAAAATTATGATTCCTAAAATAATTCACTACTGTTGGTTTGGTGGAAATGAAATGCCGCCATTAGTACAGAAATGTATTAATTCATGGAAAGAGCATCTTCCTAATTATGAATTTAAACTTTGGAATGAAGAAACTTTCAATATAAATTCTAGTGAATGGTGCAAAGGGGCTTATGAAAATAAAAAATATGCTTTCGTAGCGGACTATGTACGTTTAATAGTACTTTATGAAAACGGCGGAATCTATTTAGATACAGATGAAAAAATGGAAAAAAGTCTAAATCCGTTTGTAGAAAAAGATATAGCTTTCATGGGGTTTGAAGACGGAAAAGTTCTATCAATGGGAGTAATGGGATTTCCACCTAAACATCATTTAATAGCTGAACTTTTAGAATATTACAACCAGCCATTTTCAATGGATATTATCCAAGAAAATGTGTCAAATGCTGTGGCTGCTACTAACTATTTAGTAAAAAAATACGGTCTAAAAACAGATAATAGTGAACAGATAGTAGAAAACGTACATATTTACCCACGTACATACTTTAATGCAATGGATTTCTTTGGAAATTGGGATAGGTCTTTAAATACTACTACTGTACATTTATATATGGGTTCATGGCTTCCTGATACTGAAAAGAAAAAATTAAACCGTAGAAAAACATTATATTGGAAATTTGGTAAATGGATATGGGTACACACTGGATTGCAGAAAATTAAGGGGTACATTATAAGAAATAGCTAAACACATAAATAACCAGCAAATCTTTGCAATTATTTCATATTTATAGCAAGAAAAAATTATAAAATGAAGAATTTTATAAAATCTGTATTAAAGCATTTAAAAATACAGATATATAGACCAACCGAGGTTGACAAGTATAGGAAACAGGGGGTTACCATAGGAAAAAATTGTAATTTATATAGTGTATCCATTGATGGCTGTTTCCAGCATTTAATAAAAATTGGTAATAATGTCACTATTACACATTCCTCAATTATAGCTCACGATGCAAGTACACACAATGAATTAGGTTATAGTAAAGTAGGAAGGATTAACATTGGTAATGATGTATTCATAGGTTGGGGATGTATCATATTAGGTAATGTTACAATAGGTAATAAGGTTATTATCGGAGCCGGAAGTGTCGTTGCCAAAAATATTCCAGACAATACCGTAGCATGCGGTAATCCACTCCGATTTATTTGTACATACGATGAATACATAAATAAAAATCGAGAAAATATGAAAACAGCATATATATCAAATGTCCTTTTTTCAGAAAAGACTACATTAGATAAAGAGATACAATGCCAAGAATTGTTAAACAGGGGGGGGTATGATTTATAATTGTTAAAAACAAAAATTCATGCAAAAAAAAATACTTATCACATTTTTATTTAAAGAAGGAGCCGGACCCGTATTTACCTTAGAAATGGCTCGTGGATTAGCCCAAAACGGTTGTGAAGTCCACGCATTACTTTCTTCTAAAATTTCTAACAAAAAGGATTGGGAGAATGAGAAAGCCTTTAAAAGTATTACCTTTATAGAAACAGGGACACGCAAAACAGCTGTTCAAGCTACTATAGATTTCTTTTTAATAAAAAGACACACATTAACAAGAAAATTTCAAAACCAAACTTTCGATTATATCATCAGCACATTTTATCATCCTTGGAGCACAACTATATTTAAGTGTTTCAAAGCAACAAAAAAGATAGTAATCTGCCATGATCCAATACATCATTCAGGCGTTGGATTGTTGGAAAGATGGCTGACGACCCATTATATTAAAGCTGCAAGTGATATCATTGTTCTTACACAAAGCTTTATTCCAATCGTAGAAAAACGATTTGGTTATAGCAAAGAGCATATTCACTATATGCCACATGGAAGGATGAGCATTTATAAGCAAAGCACAATCACTCCCCTAACCGACTGTAAAAATATTAATTTCCTCTTTTTCGGACGTATTGAAGAGTATAAAGGTCTATTCATCTTAGCTGAAGCTTATAAAAAACTCACACAATCCTACTCTAATATTTCATTGACAGTAGCAGGAAGTGGGGATTTTAGTAAATATCATGCAATTTTCAAAGAACTTCCACAAGTAAAAATTATCAACCAGTATATTGCAGATACCGAAATAGATGATTATTTCAGCGTACCTAATACAATTTTAGTGTTACCCTATTTAGACGCCAGTCAATCAGGCGTTATTCCTATTGCTTTAGAGTATGGAGTACCGATTATTGCCAGCAATACCGGTGGATTAAAGGAGCAAATGGACAATGGTAACTTGGGACTTTTCAGTACTCCAGGAGATGCTGATTCATTGATGAAACAAATGGAGTATTTCTTAATACATCCTGATTTTTATATAAAAGAGAAAAAAAAGGCATCTGTATATTTACAAAGTCTAAATTGGGATACTGTTACTCAAAAAATTATCCAAATTTAAATAGAAAACAAGCTTATGAATATCGGATATATTCACTTAGATTATGGGGAGTGGACCAATGGTAGCTACAATAGTCAAGAAATAGGATTAGCTAAAGCATTGGAGCAAATGGGACATCAAACCACTATTGTATATTGGGTATCATCCAAAGATGAACGCTGTAATACTAAAGTAAATATAACTCCAAACATCAAAAAAGTATATTTACCATATCGAATGAGATTGGTTCACCATATTTGGCCGAATTTATCCTTACTATCTTCACTTAACATTGACATATATCATCTACAAAGTGACAATTTACTCTGTGTACCGGAAGCTGTAAATTTTTGTTTAAATCATGGTTGGAAACATTATTGTTATGTAGGTACTGTGCATAGTTCATCTCCTAAGGCCATTTCACGATGGATAATGGACAAACTTAGCAATAGGAATTTTACTGCATTCAGAAAAACCAAAGTATTTTGCAAAACACCGGCTGTAGTAAATGAATTGAAACTGAAAGGCGTAACAAGTGCTGAATGGGCACCGGTTGGATTAGATACAGACATCATCCCACCGACAATAAAGCCTAAAAGTTTACTAAAGAATGAATTAGGACTGCCTCACAATAAAATTATTATATTCCTAGTATGTGCATTAAGACCGGACAAACATCCCATGGATATATTTCCTTTAGGAGAAGTATTAGGAGATAAATACTTGTTAGTACATGCGGGAACACCCTGGATACAAACAGAGGAATATATGAAAAAATTAAAATCGAACGATATATATAGCAATATATTGTTTGTTGGCAAAATTCCTAATGAAAAAGTTCATGCATATTATGAAGTTGCCGATTATGTAATAAACTTTAATCCCAATGAAATATTTGGAATGGCTATTCTTGAAGCGATGTATCATAATGTAACAGTAGTAGCACGGCATGCACCCGGCCCTGACTGTATCATTGAAAATGGAGAGAGTGGTTTTCTGTGTAATTCGGTAGAAGAAATGGCCCAAATAATACATTCCGGTAAAAAAGTTCAAAATGCACGAAAACGAATCATAGAATATTTTACATGGGAATCAACTGCTAAAAAGTTTTTGGATTATATACAACACTAAAAATTACTGGCATATGCGTATATTCCATATTATCACTCATTTTGATATAGGAGGAGCAGAAAGGGTAGCTGTTAACATAGCCCAATCACCAACTGTAGGGATGGAATATCATCTTGTAGAAGTTGTTCGAGGAAATGGAGAATTCAGTCAATCTTTTATTAAAGAATTACATGACTGCGGCATTTGTTTCCATCGTTCGTATATTACAAATAATAAAATTGCAATAATATTATTTCCTCTATGGTTCATATATCTATCGCTTAAATGGAAACCGAAAATAATCCATACACATACAGAAATACCAGATCTCAGTATATATTTATGGTATAAAATGTTTGGGTGGATATTTCCAGGTATAAAATATGTCCGCACAATCCACAATACAGAATTATGGAATCAATGGCCTCAAATAGGCTGTAAAGTTGAATCTTTTTTCCAAGAAAAACATGCAAACATAGCTATCAGCCAATCGACACAACTATATTATAAGCAAATTTATGGAGAAAAGCCACAAATTATATTCAATGGGCTACAATCTGTCAAACAAAATAAATTTAAATATATCATAGCAAACAAAATAAATATTTTATTTGCCGGAAGATTAGAATACCAAAAAGGAGTAGATCAACTTATAGAAGTTGTAAATGCATTAAAATATAATTCTAAGTTTTATTTTCACATAGTAGGTAATGGCTCTATGAAAGAAAAAGTACATAAGGCTTTAGGAGCATTAACTAATGTATCTTTTTATGATAAGATTTTTGGATTGAATCAATATATAGGAGATTTTGATTATTTATTTATGCCCTCAAATCACGAAGGGCTTGCTTTGATGCCTATCGAAGCAAGTTTAGCACACACACCAACCATTATCAATAACTGCCCCGGTTTAAAAGATACACTTCCGGAGAAATGGCCTTTGAAAGTAAATAACAATAATGTTACTGATTTTGTCCAATTAATCTTATCACTTGAAAACACAACACATTATGAAGAATATGTGAATATAGCATACGAGTATGCAAAAACAAATTTCTCTATTGAGAAAATGCAATATGAATATGAACAAATATACAAAAAGCATGACAAATAAAAAGATTTTATTTATCCTTCATCTGCCCCCACCTGTACATGGTGCATCTATGGTGGGGAAGTACATACATGATAGTGAAGTTATAAATAACACTTTTGACTGTCACTATTTAAATCTTGCATTAGCAAAAGACCTAAACGACATAGGAAAAGGTGGAATGAGAAAGCTGAAAGATTTCTATAAACAGCTGAAACAAATCAGTTTACTAATAAAATCTATAAAGCCACAACAATGTTACGTGACCCCTAATGCAAAAGGTGGTGCATTCTACAAAGATTTTCTTGTAGTTATGCTCTTAAAAATAATGCGACAAAACGTAATAGTTCACTACCATAACAAAGGCGTTGCAACAAGACAAAACAGATGTTTGGATAACTTATTATACAAAATGTTCTTCAAAAATCTGAAAGTTATCCTGTTATCAGAGAATTTATATCAAGACATAAAGAAATATGTAGAGTATAAAGATGTCTATATCTGCCCTAACGGAATACCTATTCACGAAAATCTACCTACAGTTCCTCAAAAAGAATTCAACATTCTATTTCTATCAAATATGATGGAAGAAAAAGGTGTGTGGGATTTATTAGAGGCATGTACGATATTAAAGAAAAAAGGGAAACCTATAAAATGCCATT
>ENA-OPYE01000438-OPYE01000438.1-human-gut-metagenome-genome-assembly--contig:-NODE-438-length-32467-cov-6.195051_pt1 | contig 32467 bp, 23 predicted proteins | sample MGYA00241063_ERZ501442 | MGnify/ENA primary metagenome ERZ501442 (study PRJEB25962, sample SAMEA1967055) | human gut metagenome | biome: human gut; feature: human-associated habitat; material: faeces... | reverse complement strand
CTCGTCAAGAACATATATGAGCTTAGGGAATGCCGGTGTGATATATACACCCTTTTCGTTCTTTACACCCTTTATTCTCTGGTGCAGCATCTCCTCAATGATTGCGGCAAGATCTGCCTTTGTCTGCGGATCGGATACCTCATTCAGGTACATGAATACTGTGATAAACGGTGCCTGTCCGTTTGTAGTCATGAGTGTGATGACCTGATACTGAATCATCTGCACACCACGGTTGATTTCCTCCTTGACACGGAGCTCTGCTACCTCGTTGATTTTTTCTTCATCTAAATCAAGGCCTACGCTCTCGAATTCCTTTTGCACCTGCTTTCTGAACTTCTCACGACTGACCTGTACAAATGGTGCCAGATGTGCAAGCGAGATACTCTGTCCACCATACTGTGAGCTGGCAATCTGTGCGATAGCCTGTGTAGCAATGTTGCAGGCTGTTGAAAAGCTCTTTGGTGTGTCAATCATAGTCTCACTGATTACTGTGCCGTTCTGAAGCATGTCCTCAAGGTTTACAAGACAGCAGTTGTGCATATGCTGAGCGAAATAATCGGCGTCGTGGAAATGTATCAGACCTTTTTCGTGGGCTTCAACTATATCGTCAGGAAGCAAAAATCTTCTTGTGATATCCTTGCTCACTTCACCTGCCATATAATCCCTCTGAACTGAATTGACAGTAGGGTTCTTATTGGAATTTTCCTGCTTGACTTCCTCGTTCTCGAAGTTAAGAAGAGAAAGTATCTGCTTGTCAGTAGTATTAGCCTGTCTGACGATAGAACGCTCATAGCGGTAGGTGATATAATGCTTTGCCACTGTATACTTGCCGTGGCGCATGATATCGGCTTCCACCCAGTCCTGAATAGTTTCAACGTCCATAGCCCTATTCATTTCAGAGCATTTGTCCTCTATATTCTGTGCTATCTCTCCTATTTCTCCCTCAGAGAGCCTATCCTTTTCCTCCACAGTGATATTAGCTTTCGCAACGGCATTTTCTATCTTTTCCTTATCGAACGTATTCTCAGCGCCGCTTCTTTTTATTATCTTCACCTATACTCTTCCTTTCATTCTATCCTGCTCAACCACTATATATTGTGGTTGACTTCTTTTATTACAACATAATATTGAACATTTACTATTATACCACAATCAGAATATAAGTCAAGGGCATAGAATGATAAATAATCTACAAAAATTCCGGTTAAAAACAGAGCAGTTTGCCGAAAAAGTATTACAAATGATTACAAACACTTGATTGACAAAAAGTGTGAAAAACAATGGCATTTAAAGGGTGGATAAAGGTGTGAAGCTACAAGAAACGATGTGAACATTCTGTAAAATAAGTGGAGAAATTCAATTAACTTGTTGACAAGGGTGCTTGCATATGATATAATATTAGAGTTGAATGCGCCAGTAGCTCAGCTGGATAGAGTGACTGGCTACGAACCAGTAGGTCGGGGGTTCGAGTCCCTTCTGGCGCACCAATCATTTTTGATACTCACAAAGGAAAATCCACAGGATATAAAAATGTGGACTTTCCTCAGCAAGTATCTTTAAGTATTCTTGCTGAGCATATATGAAAGCTTGTAGTAACAAGCTAGGATATGTTTTGTGACATTTGTTTCGTTTCGCTCTTAGACCTTGTCAAGGCAGCTGCACATTGTGGAGCTTGAGCGAATCATCTGATGTTAATCCATAGTGGCGTCGGCACATAGGCTTGCAGTTAGCTTAACTGTTACTGGCTGGTTCGTGTTCATGTTCCGAAATTAAGAATGCCTGATCGGCGTGATTGAACAGTAACGAACGTCATGGCTCTAAGCGACTTAAAGACAACTCAATGTCTTGTTGTGCTTGTGTTTCACATCAGTTGACCTCATCTCAATCTTATTTGAGGACTTACGATATTCGATTTTCAAGCTGCATTTTTGATGAGTTGAATCAGCAGCTAAAAGCAAAAAGAGCTTTCCAGATGTTTGACATCGTGAAAAGCCCTTGACAATCTATTTCCAACGTGCTATAATAGAGCACGAGGATAGCATTCTCTGAAAGCTCACAGTTGCCTCTTACATCTGTGCTGCTGGGCTTATAATCTCCTGCAAGAGATTGTAAGCCTTAGAGGGTGCAATTTTTTATGCCCTCTAAATTTCCTCTGTACATTAATTATACCACCATTTTGTCAATTTGTCAATACTTTTGCGGAAATTAATGGTGGGGAATATATCTTTTATATATAAATGCAAAATGACCCCTAGTGTGTCACCGTGACACACTTTCTTGGTCTTGACATTTTAGAAACTTTTTTCGAAAAAATATTTTTCAAAAATGGAGTTGTTTCTTATGGTTATCCTTGAGGTTCCTGAATTTCAATATGATATTGTCAAATCCAGAGGTGCTGTCTGGGACGATAAAATCAAAAAGTGGTGTGCTGATCGAAAACATTTAAATGCATTATGCGAATGGATACCGTACTATAAGGAATCTTACTACTATGGAAAAGAAGGTCAGGGTATAAATACTATTGAATTACAAGAGTTTGATAAGTTCTTTGATAATAATATAGATATTATTAATCAATATTTGTATCTATGTATTGCGAACATCAAGTGTCCTCATTGCTGGGAAGAAACGCCTGTTGTGTTTAAAATATCTTGTTATGAATATTATATAGACGATGGTTCTAATGATTTTTTTCCTTTTAGAAACTTTTCTATCCTGCCCTTAAAAGACATAATGGTTATGAATAAATCAAATCCGGTGATTTCATATCTGTATGAATATCTTCATGACAAATTCGGGTATGATATGCCCGTATTTATAACTGAGTCCTATGATGATAAAGGCAATTTAACGTATAATGACAAGGATTATTTGTGCTACAACACTTGTCGTAACTGCCACCGCCGCTTAAATATTGAAGATGAAAAGCTGTCTTTATGGTTTAGTGATGTCTTATTTGATTTTTCCTTTGATGTTTTAAAAATTGAATTAAAGTATGATTTGATTTATTCGTATTACGCAACTCCTGCAATTATAGATTTAAAAGAATATTATTATGAGATTCCCGATGAATATAAGAATTCAACAGACCCCCTTCATAGTAATTCTCCGTTTTGTACTGAGGCTTATAAAACGTGGGAAAATGAAGGTTTTTACAAAACGGAGTTTTTTGCTAAATGGAAACAAAAATTAAAAAATGCAGAAGTGATAAGATTTACATTTTAATTCATATAGCGATTTCGTATGTTGATATACTGTGCAAGTGTTTGATTGCAAATAAAAACTCCCTATGTGTCACGATGACACATAGGGAGTTTTTATACAAATTCTATTTTAAGTTTTTTGCCTAAAGCGGCGGCAAGTCTTTGAAGCGTTTTTATTGAAGGATTGGCATTCCCTGTTTCAATGTTGCTTATATCGCCTTGTGCAATTCCAGTAAGCTTTGAAAGCTCACTTTGTGTTATGCCGCTCTTTTTACGAGCGTCTATCAGTGTTTGAATTATTGTGAACTCAGGTTCAAGTGTGTCATATTCCGCTTTGAGCTTAGGATCTTTTAACTGTTCATCAAGAAAATCATTAAAATTTGTCATAGTGCTATTCCCCTTTCTGAGTGCGTTTTAAGTAATTTGAGCGATATGTCTTTGCTAGTTCGATTTCCTCCTTAGGTGTTTTCTGCGTTTTCTTTACAAATCCATTTGTAAGTATGGCTTTTCTGCCAACTACAAAGAAATACATTACCCTTGATATGTTTGACCCCACTTTTGCTCTTAGCTCCAGTATTCCATCACCGATCGGTTTGGAATATGGCTCTCTTAATTCATATCCATTATGCTGTAGCATCTCAATAGTCCTAAGCATTTTGGCTCTCATTTTTATGTCAAGGCTTAATAAAAATTCTTTGGCTGGCTCAGTGCCGTCTTCTTTATCATAAAATATTATTTCAAATTCCTGCATTTGTATTCCTTTCAATATAGGTTTTATCCTATATTTATTATATATCAATTTGTTTTTTTTGTCAAGCTTTTTTGTGTCACGGTGACACATTCACATCTTTCATGTAATCTTCAATAGTGTTAGCAACGTTAAGCTTCTCCTGAAATGTTAAGTGAGTGTAGATATCGCTCGTCACTGCCAAACTGCTGTGTCCAAGCCATGCAGATACGGCTTTCATGGGAACGCCATGCTGAACGAGCAGGGAAGCGCAAGTGTGGCGAAGATCGTGAAAGCGGCATCTGAGGTGCATTTCGTTCATTAGTCTGATGTAACGGACAGAAAGTTCATCTGGCTGTATAAGAATGCCCTTGCTATCAACGCATATGTATTGTAAATATTGCCGTGAATAGCTGCCCCTGTTAGCTGCATAAGACAAGCACTGCTTGTGTTTGAGCCATTTCAAATAGCTGTATACACTGTCAGGCAGCGGAAGTGTGCGGCGGCTTGACCTTGTTTTAGGCACGTCTGAAAATATAAGCGTAGTTTTATGGTTTTTGACGCATTTGACCACAGTATGTTGAATGCACATCGTGTGCTGCTCGAAATTGATATCCGACCAACGCAGTCCCAGAACTTCACTGCGCCTAAGCCCCATTGTTCCTGCTATAAACACAGGTGTGTAAATTGCAGTGTGTTTTATTTTGCTGAGAACAAGATCAAATTGCTCTGTGTTGAGAAAGTTACCACAGAACTTGTCGCAGGAGGGAAGTTCTGCAAGAAGTGCGGCATTTTGGTCTGTCAATCCGTTCTTTACGGCAAATTTCAGCGCCATCTTGATGTTTGAATGATGTTTCCTTATGGTTGAGCCTGATAAGCCTGATTGAAGCTTTGTGAAATAATATTCTTCAAGCACTGCTGGCGTGAGCTGAGAAAGCATTGTACCCTTGCTGCGAAAATACGGCACAATGTGGCGATTGACCTGGGTGCAGTAAGCTTCATATGTGTTGGCTTTTACAGACATTTTTTTGTTGTGCAGCCACGTTTCAAGCAGATCGGCGAACGGAGTGTCACTAGCTTTTTTAGCCGACAACTTGTCTTTAAGCTGTTGGTTTTCTCCTGCAAGCTGTATCACAAGTTTTTCAAGTTTTGTTTTTTCGTCAATTAGTTCTTCGATAGTCATAATGATCCCCTTTTTTGATATAATAAATTAATTATATTACAAAAACAGGTATTTTGACAGCTTGAATTGATATCTGTCTGAAAGAAAAAAGCGAATTTCACATAAAAACAAATACTCATCAATAACTTTGATAATAACTAAGTATATAAACCAAAATCAATTATTTGATTTCAGACAGATAATCAAGAATGGGTCAGTTATAGACAGTTCATTTTACCCACTACCCCTTTTTAAGAAAAAAATCTCCGAAAGCCGCATTTTTTTCTTAAAACCTATTGACAAATCCGATTTTTTGTTATACAATGAACTTGTGTTTTTGATGGTTGTGTTCATTGTATAGCAATGAATGCCCTGCCTCCTGCTCGAGCGGCGGGAGGCTTTTTTTATTCTGCTGTGAGGAACATATATGCAGACAGTATATGTGTTGTCTGTAAAATCACCTACACGAGTTCTGATTTTCTTCTTACGAATGAATTTGCCTTTTACAAGCTTTTCTATCGTCCTGAGAACGTCCTGACGGCTCATGCCAAGAAGCTTAGATAGATCATTATAGCTTTGGAAAAAACTCTTGTGCGAGCTGTCAGCCAGCTTACAGCACACTGCATAAACTCTGAATTCATTTCCATTCAATCTGCTCACAAGCTTTTTATCCATGGTGAAATATTTAGAAGCTGTAGATACGGCTTCAATAGTGTATGTATATGTGCCAAGCTTTCCAGGAGCATTTGTTTGGCGCTTCTGGGACTTGATAAATCCACTCTTGAGCAGTGAGCTTGCCGCACGCTTAACAGTGGATACTGAAAAGCCGCATAGTGACACAAGAGTTGTCTGCTTGACTGTGATCTCATAGCCAAGCAGATTTCTTTTTGTATTCTTGTGGATAAGACTATAGAATACACAGGCAAGCTTCAAGTCTGATGCCTGTGTAAAACGTGTAACAAAGCTGTTAGGTATTCGCATTTTTCAATTCCTCGTTATTTATGTATTGTTCCAGTGCCGTCCATTCATCGGCAACAAAATTGCTGCGTATATCAGGACGTTTCTGTATTTTCTTTATGTAGCCCCTTGCAGCGGCATAGTTCTGATCTGAAAGAAATCCTCCAAGCTCGCTGCCTACAAGTCCGTTGATCTTATATAGCAGGGCAGTGATATCCACATACGGACCATCGTCTGGGTATTCTCCCGGAAAATAGAGCTCGTCCTGATCGGTGTAATCATCTTCTTCGTCTGAGCCGCTTGTTCCATATGCCTCTGCAAAGATCTTTCGTGCCTCGTTTGCACGAAACTCATTGAGCTTTTGTACCTGTTGCTGATATTCTATGACTTGCCGTTGAGCCGCACCGGCATTTTTCTCAAGTTCAAGTGCAGCCTTATACATACTTTCGGACACAGTGCTGCCGTCTGACTTTATCTGATCTATCTTGCCTAGCTGCATATAGTAGTCATTCATAGCACGTTCAGCGGTCTTTTTGAGGCTGTCTAATCTGTACTGATAACCTATTACGCCCAGACTGTCCCAAAGCTCGTCATATGGATACATTGCTGCGGAAAGGTCAATGTTGCGTGATTTTATCGGCAGTTCGTCTATAGGTATGCGTGGCATTTTGTTAGTTAGCAGATGATATGGTGTAATATTGGTCTTTATTGGTTCACATCGCATTTTTTTGACAATAGCAGTGCCGAACGGCAGCTTTGAGAGCTGTGTTGTATCGAGCAGCGCCTTGCTGTCAACTCGTTCACCTTGGTGATCTAAAAATCCATACAGGCTTCCGCTGAATGTAAGATAGTTTACGGTCTCGTTTCCTATCATTTCGGAAAACGCTTTGTTTGTGTTTCCGTTAAGAGAGAGTATGTATATCTGAATATTGCAAGCACCCTTTATGCCGTCCTCTTCTTTATCATACTTTTTGATCTGACCATAGTCCTGCAGAAAAAGATTGAACAGAATATTAGCTCCTGGAGAAGCGTTCATTTTGCTGCTGAGGTCAGGAAGCTTTGTCATTTGACCGAACTCGTCATACATATACTCTATTTTCCTTGGCAGCTTTCCGTCCGGATACTTTCTTGCCTGTTTTGCGAGGTGCAAAAATGACTGATCTGCGAACATCGAGGCGATAACGTATCGTGATTTTTCCTCATATGGAACGAGCATATATATTATGCAAGGCTGATCTTCATTGATAAGGTCAGCAAAGTTTATTTCATTTTTAGATGTCAGCTTTTGAACGCCCATATCCGTCATGAATATCTCAAGGTCTGCGGAGAGAACAGTGTATATTGAAGAACGTGTATCACCCTGGGAGAACTTTGACGTTGAATAGGATGTTCTTGCAAGACAGCCCACAGGCAGCGCATTGAACAGTTCATCAAGTGCGTTGACTTCTTTTTTGTTACCGCTTTCGTCCTCGATCACCGTATTGTATACGCCAAATTCAGTAAAGAATGTTGTTATGCTGTACATATTAACGTTTGACATATCACCTTTTTCATAGCCTTTATCAAGAAAATAGTATATCAAGGCGCTTAAAAGTGACCTTGCAGAGTCTGTCCATATTGCTTCACTTTGTACATCGTCTGTAAGACAGTGGGCAAACGAGCTGACAAGCTTTGAAGTCTGCGACAAGTCATTGTTACCGTGCTTAGCTGTGAGGTACTCATCTATGATAAGCTGAAGAGGATTCCAACAGTCCGAACGGTCAGTATCGATAAGGTTAAGAGTAACTATCTTGTAGCCGTTTCTGGCAAATTCCTTATAGGTCAGTTCAAGCAGTTCGCCTTTCATATCATTTACGATAACAGAGGGCTTTTCTTTTGCATTCGCCATAAGCCTCAGGCTTGGCAGCACGTAGCATTCACCCTTGCCGGAACGTGGTGCACCTACGGTCATTGTGTTGTATGTGCCCGGTTCGATGTAGTAGACACCGTTGCTTTCTCCTATGAGCATTCCTGCCTTTTCGGCTGAAGTGATGTTATCCATAGGCACTGCCAGAAAATGATCCAACAGTTCGTTGTCCTCCATAAACTTGTTGTCACCTTTAACATTCTTGCTGTCATTTTTCATTCGGTAGAGCGTATGCAGCTTTACCGTTATTCCCAGACCAACTATAAGAGAAAGAATTATCTCAAAAATGAACATCATAAATCCGGGTGGAACAATGATATTCCACGGCATAAAGTGCGTTTTTGAATAATCTGCACTGCCATTGACGGTGCTTATACTTCTCAATGACTTTATAACATAGATGAAAATGCTGTTAAAGATCACATATAGTATCGATGTAGCTATTGCAAATTGTTTTATTCTGACATTTCGGCGGTCTTTGTCTTTTTCAATAGGTGTTTTGTTTACTGCATTAAGAACACGCATAGCCCGATCATAGATCCAGCCGAACAAACATAGTATTTTTGCTATAGCAGCATTGAGTATACGTTTTATTTTGTCTATATACATATAATGTCCTCCTGTCAAACGCTACGGCTTTTTTCCTTGGCTTTCGCCATTTCCTGCTCGATCTCAAATTCTCGCATAAGACGTGCTGTCTTTGCCTCCTCTGATTTTAATGCTTTACGCAGCATATTTGATGATTTATGAAGAAGTGTCCTCTGCGCCTGCATACAGCCTGCCAGTCTGGACTCAAATGGTATAGCAGTAGTATGCCCCTGCAGTATCTTTTGTGCCGTGTCATTTCCTGATTTAGCAGACTTTCGTATCCATTGAAATGCAGCCTTGTTCTGACCGTCACGAAGCAGCATTAAACCATAAGCGAGCTGTCCACTATTGTTGCCGTTTAAAGCGCACTGACGGAAGCACTTTTCAGCCATTTCGTTTTTGTTTTCAGACAGATACACTTTTCCAAGAATATACTGTGCATTTGGATCGTTGTATTCAAACGCAGAACGCTTAAGGTATTCTTTAGCTTTTATATTATTGAATGAGCTATAATATTTGCCCAGAGTGTATATCGCAGGCTCAAAGTCCTTATCTGCGGCTGATGAAAGATAGCGTATCCCTTTTGAAACTTCTGTTGTTTTTTTGCTGTCAAGAAGAATTTTTCCTGCAGCATACATTCCAGGTATGCTATCTTTGTCAGCGGCATTCGTGAAATACTGCAATGCTTTTCGTCTGTTATTTTCAGACAGATACAGCTTGCCAAGGCGATAAGCTGCTATACCCATAGTATCGTCTTTGTGATCGGCAGCTTGAAGAAGGTATTTCTCAGCCTGTGTATTATCGTTAAATTGCTCTTGATACAGTTTTCCGAGAGTGTATGCTGCATAGTAATTATCTTTTGCTGCTGAACGTTCTAAGTATGATACCGCCTTGTCGTATCTCTCTTGTGAAAGATACAGCTTGCCAAGACTATATTCACACAATCCTGCTTTATCCTGTGTGTTTTCAGCACCATTTATAAGAACTTTTTCAGCCTTTTGAAGATCTTTTTTGCTGTCGCTCTGATAGAGCTTACCGAGCATATATTGTGCTTTATAGTTATTGGAGTCCGCCGAGAGCAGCAGATATTTTTCAGCACATTCAAGGTCTATATCCGTTCCTTTGCCATTCAGATACATCATACCTATCTTGTAGCTGATATTATCGTCATGGTTTTTCGTGAATACTTTCTCTAAACCTTTTAAAGCTTCAGCGTAAAAATTATGCGCACTTGATAGGTCTTTTTCTACTCCTTGTCCAAGTTCATAAGCTTGTCCTACGGCATAACTTGCGAACGGCATTCCGCCTTTGCTGCTTAGTGAGCGCATATAATAGTCAAATGCTTTGGCATAGTCTGTTTCAACACCAGAGCCGTATTTGTATATGTTTCCGAGAGCAAAATAAGCATATTTGTTTTCAGACAGCTTATAATGCTCTATGGCTGAGTTATAGTCTTGAGTAACGCCAAGCCCATATTCATACATTTTACCTAAGCGATAGTTGAGATATGACTTTGTCCAATTATCACGTTTGTCATTACTCATGCTTACTATGGATAGCAGCTTGTGAAAATCCTCAAAGGCTTTGCTGTAATATTGCTGACTTAGTGTATCGCCGTCATTGGATTTTAGCATTTGGCTGTCATAAAGCTTGCCTATGTCATATGTTGCGATAATATTTCCGCTTTTGCTTTCTATTGAGAGTATTTCAAAAGCTTTTTCGGGGTCTTTCTTTATGACTGCTGATTTGTTCTGTTCATTTCCGTACATATAGTCGAGAGCAAGCTTATAGTTCTTGCTCCAATCTATGCGTAGACGTTCCACTGCCTGATCGCTTTTATCATTTTCAGACAGATACATATTTGTGTCCTGTGGTTCATAATAGCTGTCTTGCAAAATGTCAGCAGACTCTAAGAAACCTTCATCTTCATTTTCAGGCAGATACTCGTCTGATTTTTCTGATATGTTGTTTATGCCGGTGTCAGTCCACAACTTCTCAGACACAGGATCGCTTGCTTTTTCAGACAGATACATTTTCGGCTCTGGGATGTTGTTGTCGATCTGTATGTTCTTGTCCTTTGTCATATAGTATTCTCGGCAGATGTTCAGAAACGAATTGCCGACTCGTGAATAAAATCCGTCTTTGCCGTCTCCGTTTTTGCCATTAAGCTCGTTTTCTTTATAATTTGCCCACCTTGAATTTTGTCCGTACCTTTTGCGAAACAACGTTGCTTGTATTTCGTCAAGCTTATGGAGATATGTGTCGAACATAATACTTAATGTGGGATTTTCAGATATTACAGACCGTATGCAGCTCTGAATTTCGTTTTTTATGGGTTCACTTTGTTTTGCATACCACCACTGATTGCCGCTGTTTTTTAGGTCATCAGGAAGCTTGTCGATAATTGCGTTTATTTTTTGAATACTTCCTGCAAATTCACTTTTGATGCTCGGAGCAAGTACATCTCTTTGAAATCTTGTAAGCTCTTGTGCTGCTATGCTCTTGTCAATGCAGTGTGTCATTACTCTTTTTAGTTCGTCTAATGCTGCCTGCTCAACCTTGTCTTGACCTCTGTTCTTGTATGTAATGCGTCTGTCCTCAAGTCTGTGATATTCCACAAGCTGATAATGTATGTGCACGTTGCCTGTGTTTACATGGATAGCACCTACCCAGTAACAGTTGTTGGCGTCAAGCTTTTGTGATTTATCTATCATAGCGTTAATGCCTTTTCGTGCAGCGTCCACAAGTGCTTGTCTGTCTAGCATATTCCCTACAATGAAATCATTTTTTCGCAGATATGCATTATCAAATGATATAACACCTGCATACTTAGGGCAGCCCTCTGAACGGCTTGCTCGTTCCTGCTGCCGTATCTTATCCAGATCAGCGGCGGTCAAATTATCTTTAGTGCTTGTAAACGCTCCATAGGATCGTTCTTTTTTTATATCCTGTGCCTGACTCTTTTCGTTTGGTATGAACTCCGAATATACATATTCCATTTCATCAGCGTGCTTGCTGGGTTCGAAAGCCTCTGGACGCAGCATATAACTGAGAAAGTCAAACAGCACAGTGCCGCCGTCACCGCTTATACGCCAGCTGTACACGAATTCGCATTTATGAAATATATTTGGGGTCATTCAGTGTCATTCTCCTCATTGTCTTGATCTTGCAGTGCCGAAACACCTTTGTCAATCGATCGCCGGTGCACAAGTTGCTGATAATTTTCAGCAGACTTATTAAGCACGTCATGAGGCTTGCTGTCTGTCAGTCGCTTGTCTGCCGATTGGTATTCCTGCACCTCGTAAAAATGCAGGAGCGTGTTGACTCCGTCACGCTCCTGATATATCATACTCTCGCTTTCTCGTGCGATCATCAGCAGTTTATCTACATTTGCTGCGATCTCTCTCAGCTGTGTATCATCGGCGGTTTTATCGTGGTCACTATTGTATGCGTCATTTATCAATGCCGTCACGCAGCCGCTCGTTGTTGTAATTCCTCGCAAGCGTTGTATCTCTTGCAGTTTTTGAAAATTTTCCTCTGTAAGTGTAATTAATTTTTTTACAGGCATTTTTATCAGTCCTTTTCTGATTTTGAATTTAATTTCTATTACTCTAAGTTAAAATCGGTTGCTCAAGAGCATAAAGGCGTGACCCCCACGCCGTTTGTAAACCTCGGTAAAACCGAGGTTTAAAGTGTGCTGCCATGACCCCCATGCAACTTATAAGTATATCTTTTTGATATACGTTTTTTGGTAGACATTTCAATTATATATCCTTTTTATATCCGCTTTTTTGGTCGATATATCTTTTGGATATATTAAATATCCCTTATTATGTAAGAATATATCCAAAGTATATACTTTTGCCACTGTAATAATCTGTATATATTTCTGTTGTGTAAACAAAACCGCCCTATTTATGAATTATCTTTGTCTGAAATTTCGAGTATTCTCAAAATTTCATCATTTGTAATTGAGTTTTCTGTTGAATTTTTAAGCGTTTCTGTAAGCAGATTATCAATTTTTTCTGTTGTTTTCATCATTTTTTGTGCTGCAATATACACATTATTTATCGTTGTTTTTGCTCCCTCAGATAAGCGTTCAAGCTCGCTGTTTACAAGCGAGCGAACGATAGCAGGAAGTATGTTTATAACAAAATCGTCATTGCATTTGACATAGTCAGAAATGATTTTATTATAAAGGGTGTTTTGCGAAACACCCTCTTGTTTGGCTATTTTGTCTATCTCGCTTATGACCTGTGGAGAGATATTTCTTATTTTTATATCCATTTTTAATTATTCCCCTCGTAAATTCTGTTGTAATAATCATCTTCATCACCATATTTTTTTACTATCTCTTTGCTGTTTGTTTTGCAAACAGCAGGCAGTATTTTCTGAATAGTAAAAAGGAAAAAGCCCTGCTCAGGTGTATCCTTATTCAGCTCGAACAATATCGGCTTTCTGCCCTCACGTTTAATACAGACAGCCGTATAACTTTTATCTGCAAAATGTATTTCTTCTATTTCACTATATGCAAAGGTGTGTGTGCTTTTTTTGTCTTTATAGTAAGCAAGCTGCAGTTCATTTTCTGTAGCTTTTATGTGCAAAAGATGCTTAGGATACCGCACAAAAATCTTGCCTGTTATCATTGCGATAAACACAAAAAGTGCTGTCAGAAAATAAAAAATCAGTTCTGCTTTTGCAAAAAATGCAGATAAAAAATACATTGTCAATGCACAAAAAGATGATATCATCACGGCATATTTAAGCTTCGTTAGCTGCTTTTTTAACACCTGAAATTCTTCATCTAATGAACTGTTTTCTTCTCGTACCGGGTATTCAAAAAGAATATTCTCCAACGTTTTCACCTCACTTGTTCTGTGACGAAATGGTTATATCACTGCTGCATATCTTCACTGATTTGTCCGTAAAGGTTCTCAATTCTCCCCTTACAACTACTACACAGCCTTTGTGCAAATGATTTTTTGCAAAGGAGATCGTGCTTGCCTCGTTGGCATATACAGTGAAAACATCATTAAATCCTTGCTCTCCTTTTTTGACTTTTCTCGGTATGGCTATAAGAAATTCTATTGCATAGGCATTGATGATTTTTACTTCTGAAACTAAGAATCCTATGATTCTTATTTTATTTGACGAGTTGTTAAATAGCATTTTTATTACCTCTTTTCTATTCCTTGACGGTCACCATACAGCTTGCCTGCAAGCCCTTATCTTCTGTTACTGCGGATATGATAGCTTTGCCTTTTGCAACTGCTGTGACCCTTCCATTGCTGTCAACTGTTGCTATGTCCGAACGGTTGCTTTCCCATTTTACGTTTTTATTTACGGCGTTATCGGGTTTGACTTCTGCACGAAGCTGAGTGTGCTCGCCTATCTTGATCTGAACGTCATTGTACTCAAATTCTGTTGTGAGTTTTATGGAATATACCCTTGCCTGTGTTGTGGTGGTTTCAGCTTGTGCAGGCTCATTATGTGTTGCTGCTGTGGTTTGCGGTGGTGCATATGCAGGCTCTTTATGTGTCGTGCCGGTGGTCTGCGGCGGCGCATATGCAGGCTCATTGTAATCCCTTGTTTCGGCAGGCTGCGTGTTCATTTCTGCTGTTGCAGGCTGTCGTTTCTCCGTGGTAGTCCTGCTCGTTTGAGATGCTTCGGCAGCCTTTTCACTCAGATCATGTGTGGTTGGTGCTGTAGCTTGTGTTGTCACTGCTACAGCTTGTTGGCTCGTGATTTTAGATGTTTCAGAGTTGTATAAACTGCTTGTTGTGTTCGCATTTGAGCTTTCCTCAGAGTACCCCGGAACTATTTTCACGGCGTGGGTCTGCATATCTTTTCTGTCTATAGTTACTCTAAGTGTGATAGTTTTCCCTTTTTCGGTGTGCGCCGGTATCTTCTCACCAAACTCGTCATATGCGTCATCATATTTTGTGTCAGGCATAGAAGTTTTAATAACCACACGCATTATTTTGAAATTCGACGGCGGATTTTTTACTGTGATCTTTCTTGAATAATCGTCATACTTATTGCCTGCTGTGAACTTATGATCTGTAAGGTCGTCGTCAAAATTTACAGCCGTAACCTCAGGATATGTAGCTCCAGTGTCAGACCCTGAAAGGCGGCACTTTATGACAAATTCGCATACATTGTCGTAATACGCTGCGTCTGTCACCTTGATATTATAGCCGTTAAGTGACATTGTTTTGTTATAGCCGTTGCTTTTGCTTTTGTATGTAAGTGAGGCTATCCAACTGTTGGATGTGAGAAACAAAACAGCCAGAACAGCAGTAACAATAGTGAATATCTTATATATCTTACTGCTCGCTTTTGGACTTACTACTTTCATCTTGTCGCCTCCGTTCCAGCTGCCTGAAGAAGTTCTTTTATAAGATTATCAACCATTTGAATGATAACAGTGTCGATATATTGGCTTATGTGCTGTTCGATTTTTAGGTAAGAATATGTTTCTGCAAGAAAGCATTTTCTGAAATAATCAGCGTCCATTTTTCTCAGCATAAGACCATATTCCTGCTTAGTGTGCTCGTTGTAATAGAGCGAAAAGCAGTTGTGTATGATCTCGATCCTGTCCTGAGCATTGCCCATATACAATAGCTGTCTTGCTCCGACTATTCTTCTGCAATGGAGCTTATCTCTGTCCGAGTCCAACGACAAAAGCATTTGTCCCGGTTCAAATGCTGTGCTTTCTCTGAGCTCTGCATATGAAAAACGAGGAAAGGCTTGATGAAGAATTTCAATGCTTTCCGGCGATTGTTTGAGTATCATTTTGTACTGGACAAGTGAGAAAATAACCTTGATCGAGCCAGCTGCCGCAAGATTTCCGTCTGGGATAAAGTCAAGTATCGACTGCGTTGCGAACCATAGCCCTGCAAAATATTTTCGTGTACGGCGACATAGTTTTTCTATAAACTCCGTTACCTGAGGGTATTTTATGGAAATGAAACGGTGTGCTTCATCAATAAGGCACACAACGTTTCGCATATCCCATGGATTGATAACGTTTTGATTATATCCTATGTTTTTGCATATGGTAGCCCACATTATAGTGAGTATGTTGAACAACTGTGCGTTATAAACATTGTCAGCCATTTCACTGATGCTCTTAACATCGAAGATGATAAGATCGTTGCTTTTTACATCAATGTTCGTTGCCCCGTCAAACATACCGGCGTATGCACCCTTGCCGCAAAGCTGCTTTATGTATACTTGTATATTGCAGTATGCGTCATATTTTCTTTTAGGCAGTGAATCCGTTTGTGACAGCTTTTCAGTGACTTTGTTGTTCACATCGGTAAAGCAGGGAAACTTATCAGGCTCTAAAAGTGTTATATCTGTTTCGGGGAAAATGCCCTTGTCGGATAGACATTCTGTCACAAGATCCATGAAGATTTCCATAGTATACATATCTATTTCAGGTATATACATAGACATAAATGTGCGTATTCGTGACATCTCTGTGGCAAAATTCTCTCTTGCCTCGTCCTCAGGTGAGATCTCATCATCAACTCTTGCATCGACCACCTTGCATATTTGAAGGGGATTTATTTTTGAGCTGTTGTTGATTTTTATTGTCTGACCGTCGTAAACTTTAGCCATAGGCTGATATTCACTTTCGATATCGAGTACCATTACTTTATTGCCCAAAAGAAGCTGATCCTCAAGCATTGATTTGAAAGTAACTGATTTTCCGCCGCCCTTCAGACCGAACGCAAGCAGATCGAATGAGTTACGGTTCTTTGTCCTTTTAAACGTGTTTAGAATATTCAAACCGCCTGTTTCCGTGAATCCAAAGAAAAGTCCTGTATCATCGATATGTGACTGATAATAGAAAGGAAACTGCCTTGACAGTGTATCAAAAACAGGAAACGGTGTCTGAATAGTGTTGCTTTTATCATCGATAACAGAAAGAAACTCATGCTGTGTGGTATTTGTCGGTATATACGCAGACAGACCGCTGAGCTGCAGTTCGTGGATAAGCTCTTTTGAACGCTTGCTCAAAGAGCTAAGTGAGGTGTCTTTCAGAATGTACCTGAGCGTAACATAATATATCTGCTCATTGCCGTTTTTTATGTTCTGATAAATGATCTCAAGCTTTTGATACTCGGTATTTGTATCTATCTTATCGGCAGCGTCTTGAATAATTCCTCCTCGTGACTCTAACTCACGCAGGGATGCACTTATCTCATCTATGACTTTATCCTTTTCAGATATGCTTATATCCCATACTATGGTATCATCAGATTGTATTACCATTTGAGCCAGCTTGAGGTCATCGATTTCCGCTGCATAATCATAAACAACTATCGTCTGTGCATATACATCATTTACTTTGTAGTAATTAGGTCGAAAAGTTATCTTCTCAGGTAAAATGATCTCATTCAGGCTGCCTTTTTCAGATAGCTGCTGATTTTCTGTATTCAGACAGATAATCTTGTTAAGCGTGACGATTATTTCATCATCGGAACACCACGATACGTCTATATCTCGCATATGGCTGATAAAACGTTGTGCACCGTTATAGATTTTCTTCTCGTCATCGGAGTATATGAAAAGATACGCCATCCTGTCAAAATGGCTGCTCTCAAAGCTGTCAAACAGCTCGTACTGTTCGTTGAGCAGATATTCGGAATATCTGTTTATGCTTTGCTGACTTTTGTATTTTATAAAAGCTTTTTGGTTAGCAAGATATGGCGTTTTTGATGTGAAAACATACTTGTGACCTGTGCCTATGGATAATGTTGCTTTCGCAAAATTATTGAAAACAGTGTTGCGGTCATAGTCATTAAGGTCAAATATATCCATTCCCGATACTGCAAGCACGCCCATTTTGAGCGGCTTGCCTTTTACTTTCAGCTCGACTATTCCGTTATGTATGCTTTCAAATGACAGACGTGACATTATGCTTGACGGATCATCTTTCAGCTTTTTGGTCTTTTTTTCTCTCGTAAAGCCTTTGGAAGTTTCGATTTTACTTTTCAATGTCGATGACTTCTTTTTCATTATTTTGTTCTCCTTCCTTGTGCTTATGCAGCGTTTTATTTGTCATAAGATAGCTGAGCCACTCAAGCCAAGCCTCTGCAAAGCATTTGCAGGGGTCAGAGGGGCTTTTGCCGCTCATAATAATAAACACTGCGCCACAGAATATGATAAAAGGAATGCCCAGCTTAGAGCTGACCAACATTCCCGATAACTGCGAGGCTACCAAAAGAGTAACTATAAAGCCAACTATTTTGGTAAGGTTTATGTGTCTAAATATACGCTGCTCCGCTTTAGTTTTTTTCGGTACTACTCCCATAGCTTAGTTTTCTCCTTCCTTATTGAAGCCGCTGCCGCTGTTATTATTCGGCTCACTGCTGTTGCTGCTGTTTGTCGGTTTTGGAGCGTCAGAGCTGCTGCCGCCGTTTCCTGCACTGGCGTTATTGCTGCTTGCAGGATTTGGAATATTAAAACCGCTGCCGCTCTTGCTTGCGGCATTGTTGCTATTTTCACCTGATGGTGTTGGGGCGTCAAAGCCGCTGCCACGAACTGTCTGAGTTGTGCTGTTGTTATTGTTCTTTGCGTCATTTCCGTTTGCACTGTCATTTCCGTTTGCACCGTCTTTTCCATTTATGCCTTGCGCACCTCTGTCACCTTTAGCTCCATTCATGCCGTTAGTGCCATTTAAGCCGTCCTTTCCGTCAGCACCCTTTGAAGCGCTGCCTGCGCCGCCTGATGAAAAGCCCTCTCCTACAGACTCTTTTACGTTATTGGCAATGTTGTCTTTTGCATTTGAGAATGTATCTTTTATTGAGCTTGGATTTGTTGCTGCATAAGCTGCCTTTGCTCCTGCGTCAGTGTGTCCGAAAGCACCTCCGACCGCTCCTGCAACAGTACCTGCCGACGCACCGCCTATGGCTTTTCCTATCTTTCCGGGTACAGTTGAGCCTCCTTGTACGCCACCGTAAATTCCTCCTGCAAAGCCTTTGGCTGCACCAACAGCACTGCTTGCGGTATGCTTTGCAACACTTCCAGCACCGTGGATAACTGTGCTGCCTGCACGAGCAAGTCCCATTGTGGCATAACTGCCCATTTGCATTGATTGATTTATTGCCATCATTGTGGCTGCACCTGATTTAACTCCTGCGTCAATGCCAAACAGCTTTGTCAACACCTCTGGACCGTCTATAACAAACTTTGCGCCTGCTATTATAACTATGAGCATTACCGCAAAATTGCTGCCGTATTCCGAACCTTTTATGCCCCATATAACGGCTATGTATATTCTTAAAAGAATTACAACTATCATAAGAATTATGTTTGAAAGCAGCATATTCTGGATAGCTTTTTTAGCTCTGCCTGAGCCGTTAAGGTCTGTTGCTATGATAAAGGGTGTAATGAGCTGTGCAAACATTATTTCAAATAGCGTAGTTGCTATTTTTATTCCGCTGAAAATAAGGCAGATAGCCACTGCAAGCATAAGCACAAAGGTTGACCAGAAGTCGATATGATAATAATATAAACAGTCAACCGTGTAGCCGCTGGTTATATTTCTGCGTATGATCTGCTCTACCGAATTAAGATCATCATAATCTTCCTCGTCAAAAAGAGGAAAAGATTGATATTCTGCATTTACTGGTTCTGCATCTTTGGCGGTATTTGTATTTGCCGCTATGTTAAGCTCCCTTATAACATCATCTTTGATAATGTCAAGTGCTTCCTCAACAGTATGTGCGTTTGCTCCTACCTCCTGCGTTTTGCCTGCGGCAGCTACAGCAGGGTGGTTTGCTATAAGGTCACGAAGATATGTATTATAGTTAATGACATTTGTTATCCTGCTGCCGTCTGGATAATGCAGATCTCCAAGTGTAGCACCATAAGGACAAGCGTCACCAATAGAAGCTGACAAAAATGTTTCATAATCTTTTTCAGACAGAACGCTTCCGTATATTGAGCCTGATGTGCTGTATACAGAACAGTATACCTGCATATTTGCACCATAATCTGCACTGAGTATAAGCTCTCCATTTGCATTCTTTAGAACATTATATTCATTTTCAAGTCCTAAAAGGGACATCATATTCTCTGTGGTTAGACTATTGTACTTTTTCTGCTTAGGATATACGTCATGTATATCTGTAAGATAACGGGTAGTCCAAGGCTTGCTATCGTCAGGCTCAATTCCACCTGTTATCTGAATGTCCTTTACATTTCCTGAACTGCTCACAGTATCGAGGTAAGTCATCATCTTCTTATTATCAACGCTGTTTTCAACGTCATATATTCCCGACGCCAGAAGATCCTTGCCCAATGTTCCGACAGTGACTGTGCCGTCTTTGTCGACCGTTGTTTGTTCAGATTGATCATTGATCTTTATGTTCTGTGCTGTTGTTATACCCTTGCTGCGAAGTGAGTTGCAAGAAGATATGAACGCCGGAAATGCTACAAGCAGTATAGTTGAGACCAAAATACTCATCAAAAAATCAGACACTTTGATCTTATTTCTGAATATCACGAGAGCACACGCTCCAAAAACGAGTGCAAGGCTCATAATAGACAGAATAATCGTTTGCATTTGACTTAGGCTAAACTCACCTGATAGGTAGTCGAAGAAATTGAGTTTGAGTAATGTTTTGACAGCCTTATCAAAGTAATCTATCACATCACAAAGAAAACTCAGTATGTTAAATTCTATATTTATCAACAGATCACGAAAATGGTTCTTTATTGTTACCATTTTCAAAATCTCTGAGGAACACCCTGTATATCCCAGTTCTGCTGCACAAGCCTGTATACTGCCGCAGCCGCTCATAACAATGGCGGTGATGAATATAAGCTGATACCATACCTTTTTGCTTTTCATGTACTTCAAAATAATACTCCTTTCTGTCTATCTGTGTATGCCCGTAAGAACGCTAGGGATAACGCTTTTACGGACACACACAAATATGTGTCCGTGCAGATCAAGCTACATATATTGAGTCAAGGAAAGCGTCACCGAAAACGAGCAGGGCAGCAGCCACGCCAATAGCGATAAGCCAGCCCTTGACTGAGGATATGCCGTTTTTGCCGCTTGCACCGAGGCATATAACAACGCCGACAAGACACAGTCCAAGCAGTGCTTTGGCTGCAATGGAAAGCCCATTTTTGTTTTTGGTGATCCAGGTGGCGACCGAAGCCCATACACCTGAGGTTGCGTCTGTTTCAACATCGGCAAAGGCTGCAATGGCTGATGACAGACAAGCTGTCATAATTCCGAATATACGAGCACTAAGCTTTATGCTCTTTTCTTTGATTTTTTCTTTCAGTTTCATAATTCATTCCTCCGTTTTTGTTTTATCTGTTTGTTTTGAATGTGCTGACACCACAGCCTTGAGTGTATCGTTCCAGTCTTTGCCGTAAGGCGGTATGCTGACTGAAACAGTATACTGCTGTGAATATTTGTTCATAAGCTTTTCCGTTGCCTGCTGTCCTGTTTCGTCATTATCAAGACAAAAGACTATCTGTGTGATACGAGGATCATCAGATAGTCTTTGCTTAAGTGCTATGTCAGAGCAGCCTGAAAGGGATACTCTGTTTATGCCAAGCCAGCAGTCAGGACGGTATTTGTCCCCTTGACCGATAGCTGAGCATTGTTTTCTCATTGAAAGCTGCATTAAAGCGCCGTGTGACAACAGGTCAATGGGAGCCTCAAACACATATATCTTTGCAGGGTCATATCCATAAGAGCCGGGCACTGCGGAAACATAAAAACTATAATCCTTAGTACTGCCTTCAATATTCTGCGGATAGTATTTGTTAAAGGTGTTTGTGATCTTCGCCTCTGCAAATCGCATTTTTCCTGTCTTATCGTAGCCGCAGAATATAGCTCGCTTTTTTACATCAAGATAAATAAGCTTGTTGCTGACGCAGTATGAAATTATATCGGCAGGCAGCTTTCTTGTGATGTTGAGGTAGGCGTAAAGCTCACGGCATTTGCCCTGCATAGGCTGCGGCGGTGTAAGCTCAGCTTTTGACTTCTTAACTTTTTTTGGATAATGCTGCTCATTGGCTTTTAAATCGGGTGAGGCTCGTATACTGCAGCTATCCCCTATGAGTCGTGCTACAGCATCTTTGAAACCATATCCGTCAACTTTGCAGAGCCAGTCGATAGCACCTTTTCCAAACAGATCTCTTGAATACCAGTGCCATGTATAGCGGTCGGGGTTGATTTTAAGACTGTCATGTTCGTTGCATATAAGCCAGCCGCCTGAGGTCTTAAAGGAAAAGCCTTCGTGCTGCTCAAGAAATCTTACAATATCGGTGTGCCTTGCTGCTTCAATCTCTTCTTTTGAATACATAACGAACTGTTTGCCTGAGTTATATCGTCTGTCTATCATATACCCTCACCTCCTCTCATTATGAGTCGTGCTACAGCATCTTTGAAACCATATCCGTCAACTTTGCAGAGCCAGTCGATAGCACCTTTTCCAAACAGATCTCTTGAATACCAGTGCCATGTATAGCGGTCGGGGTTGATTTTAAGACTGTCATGTTCGTTGCATATAAGCCAGCCGTCTGAGGACTTAAATGAAAAACCCTCGTGCTGCTCAAGAAATCTTACCATGTCGGTGTTCCTTGCTGCTTCAATCTCTTCTTTTGAATACATAACAAACTGCTCGCCAGAGTTATATCGTCTGTCTATCATATACCCTCACCTCCTCTCATTATAATCTCAGACCCTTAGGCTGGAGCTTTTCTACTATGCTGTTGTTTTTACTTGAATTGCTGACGCCGCCGTTGATGACAAAGTTTCGGAACTCATCGCTTTCTTTTTCAGACAGTGTATAAATTTCTCGCCCAACGGCAGCAGTAAGCTTTCCGCCTTTGTTAATGACATCAGCCCACATGGATCTATCTTCTGAGCCTATATCCGCTTGATACTTGCCGTCTTGAAATCGAAACCTCACGGCTTTTTTTGTTTCAGTTATAGGAGCTTTGCTCGGAGAATTTCCACTGAGCTGCGTATTGACGTATTCAAGCCGTTTTGTCTTTTCGGCTAATTCTTGTCCATGTTCAAATGGTTTGAGCATATTTTGCTGAGCTTCTGAGAGATCTTTGTTTGCTTTTTCAAGCTGTTCTTCAAGAGAACATTGCTTCTGATTTATCTGTATTCCTGCAAGATTTTCAATTCTTCTGACATTTCCCACGCCATTATCTGTGGCAATGTCACATGAATAGGTGAGTTCTCCGTGGAGAACAGCGATACAAGGTTTATCAAGATCAAAAAATGTATTTGCTGACGGATTTCGTTCTATTGTGACTTTAAAGCCACGATACGTTCCAAGCTCTATAGGCTCACCTGTGGCAGTACATTTTGCCATTGCCACGGCAATTTGTTCTCCTGCATTTTCTCTCTTATCGTATCTGACGCCGCCTATTGTCATTTCAAACTCCTTGTTCAACGCCTGATTTTTTTGATATTTAGACATATCGTTCCTAGCTTTTGTGAGAAGTTCAGAGTATTGTGTTATCTGTTTCGGCAAAATTTTCTCTGCCAACTCCTGCATTTTGTAAATTGATTTTTTGTGTTCTGCTTCAAGGGTTTTCAGCATTGCAACATCATTGTCAAGCTGTATTTTCTCTTTTATCATAGGATTACCGCTTGCTATAGCCTGCATTTCGGAGTATGTAAGTACCATTTCGTCAACATCTTCTGAAACTCTTGCAGGGCTTTTTGAGGTCAAGATCTGATTTATGAATTTCGCCTTGTTTGTTATAATGCCCATCATGTATGCGTCAAAGGTTTCCTCTGTAAGATAGTGATATATTCCGACTTGCGAAAATCTGTTGCCTTGTCTTATGCCACGTCCGTCCTGCTGAGTGAGGTCAGAGGGCTTCCATGGTATGTCAAGGTGATGAATTGCGCAGATCCTATCCTGAATATTTGCGCCAGTTCCAAGCTTTGAAGTGCTTGCGATGATAAAACGTTTTTCGCCTTTGCGCAGGCTTTTGAACATTTCGTCCCTTGCTTTATCTGTCTTTGCGTCGCCTGCAAAGCAGATTTCTTTTTCTGGTATTCCACGCTCCATAAGTGCCTGCTTTATCGCTTTGTAAACAGAGAAGTGTGTTTCGTCCTCGTTGATCGCTATATCACAGAAAACGATCTGTACGCCCTTTTCTGCCATGGTTTTTCTGTAATTCTTTTCAAGGTTATCAATAAGCTTCATCACTTTGCTGTCTGGTGCAGGCTGAGCGTCTTTGAAGATACATCTAGTGTCAAGACCGAGCAAGCGTGCTTCATGAGTTATTTTCAGCATATTGTCCTGCCGTGGGTCAACTGTGCCGCTGTGTATCGTTTCAGAACGTGTGGCAAGCTCTTTCATGTATGCTTTTTGACGTTCGTCTGGCTTTGAGGTCACTACTATCGGCTTGCCTGTTTCAAGCTTTGGCACAGGAAGTTTCAGCATATCCGCTGTTTGAATATCAGCGAATTCCTTATACATCTGCATAAGCTCAGGTATGTTTACGAATTTGCTGAAACGATTTTTCATTTGAAAGCCGTTTCCTGCAGGCTTTATTTCCAACTGTGATACAACTTCACCAAATGTGCTTGCCCAATCGTCAAAGTTCTGCAATCCTGCTTTCTCAAGAAGATCAGGTCTGAGATAACGCTGCATAACATAAAACTCGACCATTGAATTGCTTATAGGCGTTCCTGTAGCAAAAAGTATATTGTTGCAGCTGTACTTATTGTTGAGGTACTGAGTTTTCATCAGCATATCCTCTGATTTTTGTGCTGCTGTTGTTTGTACGCCTGCCACATTTGACATTTTTGTAGAAACAAAGCAGTTCTTATAGTTATGTGCTTCATCGCACACTAGATAGTCAAAGCCGAGCTTTTCAAAACACAATGATGAGTCTTTTGGAGAAGAAAGCAGCTTTTCAAGCCTTTCCTCTATGTTTTTCTTCTGACGTTCAAGGGCTTTTACTGATGATTTATCCCTCTTTCCTGTTTCTGATATCGCACTCATGATATCGTGAAGTTCTTTTTGCATGAACTGCTCTTTATACTCGTCTGACATAGGTATTCTTTCAAACTGAGTAAATGACATTATCACGGCGTCATAGTCACCAGTAACACATCTTGCAATAAAACGCTTTCTATTGGCTTTGGTAAAGTCTTCAGGTTTTGCCACAAGCAGTTTTGCATTTGGATATAGCCGCAGCCACTCACTCGCCATTTGCAGCGTAAGGTGCTTTGGTACAACTACGCAGGCTTTGTTTATAAGACCAAGACGTTTCTTCTCCATTACAGTTGCAACCATTTCAAAGCTTTTTCCTGCACCAACTTCATGTGCAAAGAGCGTGTTTCCACCAAGCTTTGCACGCATTATAGCATTTGATTGATGTTTCCGCAGCGTTATTGATGTGTTCATGCCCGGAAAGGTTTGATGTGAGCCGTCATACTCTCTGCCCCTTATGGAATTGAACAGATAGTTGTACTTTGCAACGTATTTTTCACGCCTGCCCATATCTTCCCACAGCCAATTTCTGAACGCTTCTTTCATTAGTCGAGCTTTCTCTTTTGCAAGCTGTGTTTCTTTAGTGTTTATCTCGTACCATACCTTATCGCCCTCCTCTCGTCTGTCACGAACTAAAATATCACGCTGATTAAGAAGATTTTCAAATATCTGATAGCTGTTCATTCTTGATGTTCCGAATGTTTCAGTGGCAGCAACTGAGCGATCAGATGTTTTACCCTCTATTTTGTATTCTCCAAGCTTTGTTCTTGTGACAGGGTAGTAATAGGTGTTTGCGTGTGCATACTCGTTAAAAAAATTGTTGTAATCTGCGACATCGATCCAGTTAGCGCCGATCCTTACGGATATCTCGCTGGCTTCAAGGTCTTTTGGCACAACTTTCATCAGAGCTTCTACGTTTTTGTTGTAGCTGCTGTCAATATGCTCCGCATGATCTCTAGCTATTCTCAGCTTATCACGGATATTGCCTGACAGATATTCAGATGACTCCGTATAGCCTGAATATGGGTCATTGTCTTTAACTTTGGCAGGATCTCTGAATATTTCATCACCAAGGTCAGCAATAACCTTTTCAGGCGTAGTGTCTGTGAGCTGTGACATATAGAGAATATCGACCTTGCCCAATCTGTCCATTGACACTTGAAGTGCTTCTAGTGCTGTATCAACTTTTGAAACTGGAATATCTGGAAGTATCGTTCTCTTTGTGAATATTGCAGCCTTTTCAACTGTCTTATTTTCCACGTTGACAACTTCAAGTGCTGCTAAAGTATTGTAGTCATCATCATTAGAAAAGCAGCGTGAATTGGCGCTGTCCGTAATGTTTCCGAACTTTGTTCTGAAATTGTCATATGTGCTGTTGAGCTTCTTCTGAAGCTCTGCAAGCTGTTCATCAGTGCAGCCGTCAGCCTGGGCATTGATAAGCTCCATAGTTGCTTGCCTTAGAGTATGAAGCCCTTTCATGCGTTCAAGCGATTTGCCTGTTTCTGTGACCTTGACCATTATTTCATTTTCACGGAAATAAAGATCTCCGTCAACAATGGTGTGGGTGAAGTTCCTGACAGTTGGATCAGCAGGGAGTATCTCAGCTGTCCCATTGTCAAGCTCAGTTTCCACAGTATCAATAACGCCGTCTATTTTTGATATGGCATTTATGAGCTGCTGTGCAAGGGGAGCGTCACTATTTGCATAGCAGGTCGTTACCTTGCTGTCTGCACCATATTTTCCTCGCATACGCTCGTCCCACGCCATAGTACCAAGTACCATATCGGGATTGTCCACAAAATATTGATTGCAAGGAATGCCGTTGGCTGTTTCTGAGACGTGTACCCAGTTTGGAATAACAGAGGTCATTGTTGTTCTTTTTTTCAGAAAGATAATATCTGTTGTAACACTGTCTGCGTCTTTAAACGTTCCAGAGGGAAGTCTTACTGCGCCTAAAAGGTCACAGCGTTCGGCAAGATACTTTCTTGCTTTATCATTTTTCTTGTCCATTGTGAATTTTGAAGTCACAATGGCAACAATTCCTCCAGGCTTTACCTTATCTACTGCTTTTGCGGCGAAATAGTCATGAATTTTGAAGTGGTATTTGTCATAGGCTTTGTCTGCAATGCCATAATCTCCAAAAGGTATATTACCTATGACCACGTCAAAGCTGTTATTCTTGAATGTTGTTTTTTCAAACCCTTTTATCTGGATATTATCCTCTGGATAGAGCTGCTTGGCTATTCGTCCTGAAATGCTGTCAAGCTCAACTCCGTAAAGTTTTGAATCTGCCCTCATTTCATCAGGCATTTTTGCAAAAAAGTTTCCAACGCCCATGCTAGGCTCTAGGATGTTTCCACCCTCAAATTGAAATCTTTCCAAAGCAAGATATACGCTGTCTATGACTTCTGGCGGCGTATAGAAGCTTGTCAGTGTTGATGATCTTGCAGCACTATACTCATCAGTGGTCAGAAGCTCTCTTAAACGAGTCTGCCTTGCTCCCCAACTGTCAGCAGAAACATTCTCATTATCTGCGACAAAAGCCTGAGCAGTTCCGCCCCAACCTGAGTATCTAGCCATTATCTTCTGTTCTTCAGGTGTCGCAAGCCGCTTTTCACTCTCTATTTTCAGCAATGTTTCAATAGCAGCTATATTTGCGTCACATCGAGCAGCAGCTCCGCCCACAACAACATTGTCAGGGTCAAAGTGGTATGTGCTTGCCTTGACATTTTTCTTTGGATTTTCTACCTTTTCGGTTTTGACATCTTTATCAGGTATAGTGACGGTTTCAGAAGCAGGGGGTGTTTCAAAGAGTGAAATCTGTTCATCAGATGTAGAAGATATAGGAACGCTTTCAGAAACAGGCGGTGTTGTCTTTTTTTCTTCAGACAGAACATTATTAGCAATTGTAGGCGTTTCATATGGTATAGGTTTTTCGACTTCGCCATTTTTGATTGCCAGCATTTTCTTTTCATAATCATCAATCTGTTCTCTGGTGAAGTAGGCGTTTTCAGGCATTTTCTCATACAGCTCATTGATCTTAGCTATCTGCTTTTCAACTGTTTCTGCCCACAAGTGCTTTTCTGCACCTGTTTTCAGATAGTAATCACAATCAAGCTTAAGCCTGCCCAAAAGCTTGTCTATTTCAGGCTGTGTTTCATTTGTAGGTGTAGGCACTTCATCGACTAGGTTTGCCATATGTGCGGCTTTTGCAGCTTCAAGCTCAGGTACGATCGAGTTGTATATTGAGTATCTTTTCAGAAAATCAATAACGCCGCCGTATCCGTCCCCTGCGTCCTGGCGTTCAGTGATCGTTTGTCCGTCAGGCATATTGATAGTAAACTTGACCTTATCATAGCCCATAAACTGTGAGAATTCGTCATCAGCGTCTGCTTCATACCATGCTTTTGCTGAACCGTACTTCTCTATTGCAGCCTTTGCTCCTGCCACCATTTCACTGTCAGCCTGTTCCATGAGCGTGTCAAATTCTGCAACACTGTAGGTCTTGCCGTCCTCAAAGTAGTTGCTTTCGCTCCATTCACAGGTTATCGTAGGCTCGGATAAAGTAGTGAATGATTTAACATCATTTGAACTTATATCGGCACTATTTTCTTGTTGCTTACCCTTGACAATATTGCGACTTTGGTGTATAATAATATTAGAGTCAAGATTGTTTATCGCCTCAGGCAATTGGAGCCTTTGACACGAGAACAGTGCTTGGCTTTTTTCTTTGTCCCAAAACAGAATATTATTTGATTTTGCAGCACGTTCAACATAGTTTGCAAACCCATTTTCTTTTCCATAAATACTTGTGATAAAGTTTGATGATACATTTTCCATTTCATAAATGCCTTGCCCATTTGGTTTAACACTTACGATTATCGGTGCATTATCATTATCAACGTTATTTAAACAAATTACTATACTTTTATCAGCACTTTTGTTTGGAGAAAGTGAGTCCATTATTATGGCAGGGCTTTCTAAAAGATGTGGGATATTACATATCTGTTCTAGTGTTAAGCCGTGCCAATGTGCATTGTTCGGGGATTTTTCATGTAGAGCGTCTTTTAAATGTCTTTGCGTATACAACATAGGAAGCCGGTCACAGCCGATATCCACAAGAATTTGTGGTGTATCACAAACCTTTAGATTTGAGTATTTTGGGAATACGCCATTTAAAACATCATTTATCTGTTCAGCAAATGTTTTTTCACTCTTGACAACTCCAGAGGAGTCTGTTATACTGCTTGTAGAGCTATTAGGAACAGCAGGGCGTAGCTGGTTTTCAGCCAAACCTATAATTCTTGATGGTTCTATTTTTTTGTCCTGTTGAGTAACATCTGCTGAGATTGTGTCGGCAGAGTTGTCCTGGACTTCAACCGCTTGAACGTTCTGCTTTGAATGCTCTATTACAGCCTTATCAAGATATATCTGAACATCATGTGGATCTATCTGTCCGTCAACTGCCTGATGAAACATCTCAAAGAATGTTTTTATCTCGCCTACCGTCAGCCGTTCATCGACCTCGTTAAGAACAGTAATGGAAATTCCCTCAGAAAAGCCCTGCTGCAGCATGGCTTTTTGTTCATCACTATAATCATGGTGAGAGAACATATCTGACAGTTTCAGCCGACCATTGAGCTCATTTACATATGTATAGTAATCATTGAGTATGCCCTTTGGATCGAGTGTTTGCTCTATTACACTTTGAGCGTAGTAGTCTGCTACTAAAGATGATATATGCCGCAGTTCGTCGGGCGAATATCGGACGCTTACCCAATGCCGTATGTTATGTTCACCATTTTGTGCAGCTGCCACCACAGCCTGTTTTAATGCAAGTATCTGTTCTTGCGAAAACTTAAGCTTTATAAGGTCTTGGAGTATATCATCAACCCTATCAGACGTGCTTTCTTGCTTTGCGGTTTTGGCATTGTCAAGAGCTTCGTTTTTGCGGTCAATGGCGATAACTTCTTTTTCAATTTCAAACAGTGTGTCTTTGGCAGCGTGCTGAACAGCTCTGCTGAAAAGAATCATATCTCTTGCATTTTTGATAAGGTCAAGAGCGCTTACATCAACATCAGTGTTCAGATCTATTTTGCCATAAAGATTGCACCTTTGTGAAACAACAAACCGTACTACAGAATTGAGCGAATGGCGGTATACCTCAGCCTGTTTTGTGTCAAGTCCCATTTGAGATATTGCATTTTGTACTGACTCAGCAATAGGCGCAGAATTAATACTGTTTGCTGTCATTGCTTCGATACATTCTTTGACCGATCCTGCGTTTATATTGTATCGGTTATTAAGCGTATTGAGTAGCTCAGGTGTATTGCGGTCAGTAAGTGTCCACATCTCAGGCAACTCTTTGCCGCCTGTCTGAGTGACGTCATATAAATATCTGCAAGTGTGATTTTTGCCAAAAACAGCAACGCCGTGAGAGCCACGTCTTACATATCGCCCCAGTCGTCCCCATTTCTTATACTCAGCGATCTTTGTTGCATTCCTATCCTGCTGGAATACTAACACAGCGTCTGAATACGGCTGCTTATACATTTTTGCGGAAAATTTGAGATACTCAATGTAATCCTGCTTATTGTTTCTGAGATGCTCATTGATTTCAAACCATGCTTGCTTTACAACTTCATACTTATCGTGCTTATCCATATTCATGTTGTTTCTCCTTTCGCATATAAAAAGAGCGTATGAATTTCTTCACACGCTCAGGTTTGCGATTTTAAGTTGTGTGTCACTGTGACACACTTATGTATTTAGGTTACTCTGTTCTTTTAACCTTATATCCACATATTTTCTAACATAAACCGATTTTTTGTTAGGATAGTTTTCGCTTTTCTGTAAGAACTCATATCCGTCTTTCTTAGGCTGTTCTGTGAACTTTTCAACTTCTTCTGGTAAACCCTCTATGCGTACTTTTACCATTTTTATCAGCTCCTATCAAACTTTTATAATAAGGAATGCCACAAAAGTACATGTGCAGCTCATTAAATGAGTGTTGCGTATCACTGCGATAGAACTTGTCTGGTATTCTTTATTGTGTGTCACATTGTATATGTTCTTTTTAATGTAGCTTACATTCAGCAGAATAATAACCGCTTTTATCAAAAGCCATATGACAACGATCTTTGTTTTAAGAAGTGTATTGCTTTTAAAATACACTTTAATAAATCCAAGCATTAATGAGTTGATAAACAGTAGGAATATCAGTAGTCTTGAATTTATGGGTGTATGGTTATTCTCGTTCATTTTTAGTATACCTTAATCACTTGACTGGCATTAATTTTATTGTATAATTATAGTTGGAGAGGGGGTGTGTATAGTGTACGAACACATTAAAGATTTATATTCTTTTTCAAAGCAAAACAAATTCGGTGCATTCTTGATTATATTGACATTACATATATGTACATGGGATGACAATTTCCAAATTAAACTAAATCAGCTTCTTTATACTGAATATGATATGTATATCCTTGTAGAGTTGCTAGTTTTTGCTGCGTGCAAATTCATTATTATACTAATCTATGCAAGTGTCCTACTTAAGGGGTTGTTTTATTTGTTTTTTTCAATAGAATTTGAACATAAAAAACCATTTATAAACCAAGTGGGCGAAAAATATCAAAAGTTACTTCACTTTGGTAACACTGCGTTACTCCTTGTGTTACCAAGTTTATTAATAGGATATTTCTTGTTGATAATAATGTCTGTTCATAATTCGTGGGAACATTCTTTGAATTATGTAATAAAACAATTTTCATTTACCAATTTGATTATTTTACTGCTACTCCATTTGCCTTATGTAATGGCATGGGTTTATAATGAAAAGTCAGATAATAGAGCACACTAAAATGTTAGCGCCTGCCCCGTTGCAGGCGCTTTCTTCATGTATGATAAATTGATCCCTTTTTTACTGCCTTTTCAGACAGTATCAATTACTTTTTTTTCGCTTTCGGCTGGACATCACAGCAGCCGTTCCAAAAGCTCCTTATTCTTTTCTCTTTTCAGCTAATATAAAGATCAATCCCATAAGTGCAGGAAGTATCATGATCGGTAGTATTCTTGCCCTAATATACTCTGACGGAGTTGACCAATCTGCTTTGTTATTGACAACAATTATCGAGTTGACTGCATTTGCGATAATAAAAGTGATGTTGTAGAAATTACGCTTGATTAGCTTTTTCATTTGAATATTCTCCATAATTTTTATATAATAAAAGAGCGTATGAATTTCTTCACACGCTCGTGTTTGCGATTATTATTGCTGTGTGTCATTTATAACTTCGGTGAACTTATATGTTCCAACAGGAAGTCCTTTTATATTGATAACTCCACATTTATCAGCAGAAATATACGGGAACTCCACAACTTTTCCGTCAGAAGATATTCCCTTCAAGTTATACATCTGTGGTCTATCACTATTCCTTTTATGTAGTTTTGCAAGCTTTGAGAAGAAATGTTTTTTGAGTTTTTTCATTGCTTTTACTCCCATTCTATAGTTTTTATTGAATACCCATATTTGCTTAGATACTCCAAGCACGCCACATAAGGATTAAGAAAAATATCTTGTGGCAATGCTTTTTCATCAATAGTGATTTTATTTATTTCCTGTATCACATCGTTGAATATCGATTTTAAAATTTTTTTATAGGAAACGATAGCTGCTGTCTTAAACCACAAAAATGTGTTTTCATTTATTAAAAGACCAATTTCTATGCTATTGCCATTTTTAGAATAACAGTTTCTTCGTATTCCGAATACTCTTTGATTACTTTGGGGTCTGTAAAAAATAATCAGGCTTTCTTCGTTTGTTTCGGCATACACGGCATGAAACCCATTCTGCTTGAAGTGTTTCTTTAATTTACAAAATAGCTTTTCAGAAAGATTTAATTCCTTTGGCTT
>ENA-OPYE01000415-OPYE01000415.1-human-gut-metagenome-genome-assembly--contig:-NODE-415-length-33543-cov-9.336359_pt1 | contig 33543 bp, 32 predicted proteins | sample MGYA00241063_ERZ501442 | MGnify/ENA primary metagenome ERZ501442 (study PRJEB25962, sample SAMEA1967055) | human gut metagenome | biome: human gut; feature: human-associated habitat; material: faeces... | reverse complement strand
GTCACGCCGTGGGTCACGCTGAACTCACCTTCGTAGTCCTGGTACTCGCCGGTCAAAATCTTGAGCAGGGTGGTCTTGCCCGCGCCGTTCTGGCCCACGATGCCGATGCGGTCCTCCCGCTCGACACTGGCGGTCACATCGTGCAGCACGATCTTCTCGCCAAAGCTCTTGCCTAGTTTTTCCAAATGTATCAGCATAGTTTTATGATCCCGTTCTCCATCCGCTTATTGGCTCAGCACTGGTGGCGGCGGTTCTTCAGGCCCACATTGGCCAGCTCTTCCTGCTCCATCACCAGCGGGTACAGCTCTTTCAGGTCTGCGATCTCGTAGGTGGGCACCACCTTGCCGGGGTTCTCGGCGTGGCTGGGGTTATACCAGCAGGTGTCAAGGCCCGCATTCACGCCGCCCTGAATGTCGCTGCTCAGGCCGTCGCCCACCACCAGCACATGCTCGCGGTTCTCCACGCCAAGGGCGCGCAGGGCCGCATCAAAAATTCTGCGGTTGGGCTTTTCGCTGTCCATCTTCTCGGAGACGAACACGTCCTCCATAAAGTTCAGCACACCGCTCTCGGCCAGACGGCGGATCTGCACCTTCTGGAAACCGTTGGTCACAACGGCCAGCGTTGCCACCTCGGAAAGCTCCCGCAGCACATCCAGCACTTCCGGCCCCATCAGGTCCGGGTGGGTGGAGAGCTGTTCCAGATAGAAGCGGTTCATCTCGGCTCCGTCACCGGCGGCATCAATGGCCTTGAGGAAGCGGGTGAACCGTTCTGCCATGAGCTTTTCCCGCTTGATCTGGCCTTTTTCCAGCTGCCGCCACAGCTCCGAGTTGATGGTGCGGTAGGTCTGCACCGTTTCTGCGTCCGGCTCAATGCCGTAGTTCACCAGCGTTTCGGCCAGTGCCTTGCTTTCGGCTGCGTCAAAGTTCAGCAGCGTGTTGTCTGCATCGAACAGCACGCAATAATATTTTGCCATAAACCTTCCCTCTTTTCCTTCTGCCATGGCCTCAGCTGCCATGCGCTCAACAACAGGCAGAAGCCAGCCCTGCCGTAAACAGAGCTGGCTTCACATCATTCTGTTACAATTTCGTACGATGGTACGTCCGTCTGCTCCGGGTCGTTGTCCGGGCAGGTGGTTTTGACATCACAGGGGGTGGCAGCACACTTTGCCATTTCCTCTTCCAGTGCGCCGTTGTCCACGTTCTCCCAGTCGGTGCCGTAATCGTCCACGCTGCCGTCGGTCACGTTCTCTTCCCCGGGCAGCGCCGGGATGCGGGGTTCCTCGTAGTACATGCAAACGCCTCCCTTCCTGCCAGCCTATGCGGCACGGCAGGCCGGGGTGACAGCCTCAGGACGCGGAGTCCGTGGATGCGGACTGCTCGTTGGCGGCTTCCTTGCTGGCATTGGATTCCGAAGCCGCATGGGAGCTGCCAGAGCTTGCAGAGCTGCTCTCGCTGCTGGAGCTGCTATGGGAAGCCGAGCTGCTCTCACCAGAGTCCGCGTGGGAAGAGCTGGTGCTGTGGGAAGAGCTGGCTGTTCCGTTGGAAGCAGAAGCCGAGCCTGCCGGGGAAGCCGTGCTCTCACTGCTGGAAGAGCTGTGAGACGAGCTGTCGGAAGAGCTGTGAGACGAGCTGCCGGAGGTGGATGTAGCCCCGGAGGATGCCCCGGAGGTGGTGCCGGACGATGCACCGGAAGAACTGGTGCTGCCGGAAGAACTGCTGCCCGACGTGCTGCCAGAGCTGCCGGAGCTGTGAGACGAGCTGCCGGAGCTTACGCCGCTGACCGTCACATTCAGGACGTTGCTGGTAACGGTGCAGCCGTTGTAGCTTGCCACTGCGTACACCTTAAAGGTCGCATTGAGCATGGAGGGGTCGATCTCCACCTTGACGGTGGTCTTGCCCGCCGCCTGCGGCACTTCCGCACCGTTGGCGTACCAGCGGATGCTGTCGGCAGTGAGGTGCTTGCCGCCCAGCTTTGCGGTAAAGGTGTAGGAATCGCCCAGCACGGCCTTGCCGGTGCTGCTGATATGCACGGAAGCCGCTGCAAACACGGCGGTCACGTCCACGTTCTGCTTGAAGTTCGTATCGGTGCGGGTCTTCTGGGTCACGCCGTCGCTCCACTTGACGAACACATAGCCGTCCTGCGGCACAGCCGTCACGCTGATGGATTGGGCGGCGCTGGTCACTTCATAGGAGAGGGATGTCTTGCCGCTGTCGCTGCCGCTGGAAAGGGTGCCGCCGGTCTTGTCCACCCGGTAGCTGGCCTGATACAGCACACCCTGCTCTTCGGAAGAGCCTGCAGCCTCCGAGCTGCTGGGTGCTGTCACCGCAGAGCTGGGGTTCGGGGTATACTCGGCGCGGGTGGGGATGTTGGCGGTGTCGGGCCGACGGTCGTCGGTCTGGTAAGCGTGGGTGCGCAGATAGCTCAGCATGGCCTTCAGGCCCACGGGCTTCAGGTGGATATCGCCGGTCTGGTAGTAATCCTCGCGGCCATAGCCGTTGGCATCCTTCAGCGCTTCGGCGCTGTTGAGGAACTTCAGGCCCATCTGCTCACACATGGACAGCAGGGCCATGTTGAAGTCGTCGATCTTGGTCTGGTCCATGTGGGGGTAGTTTGCGTGGTTTGCAGGCACCGGCGGCACCGTGTTCACGATGATGTCGGTGTAGGGGTAGCTTTCCTGAATGGCCTGCACCAGCGCGGTGTAGTTCTTGATGAACTCGTCCACGCTCATGCCGGTATCGTTGGTGCCCAGCATGATGACCACGCGGCGGGGCTTCATTTTGGCCACGGCCTGCGCGATGGTGTAGGTGTTGCTGTCCTTTTTAAAGGTAACGATGCCCTCGTTCAGGGCGGCATGGGTGCCAATGCCCTCCTTGGCGCAGAACTGCTGCAGGCTGATCAGGCCGTTGGCGTACAGGCGCACCGTGTTGGAATCGCCGAGGAACAGCGTTTCCTTCTGGTAGCTCTCGCCCGCGTCGGCGGTCTCCGGCAGCAGGGCGGCAGAGGTCTCGCTGATCTGGTAGTGATCCGAGATATCCTCTTCGCCCGGCACCAGCACCTCGCTGGAGGGCTGTTCCCCCGGGGCTGCAGGGGTCTTGCCGCGCTTGAGCAGCGTCATGGTAATGGCAATGGTCAGAATGGCTGCCAGCGCGCACACACTGCACACCAGCACAGCCTGCTTCTGCATAGGAGTAAGCGATTGCTTTTCCGGTCGTGTATTTCTCATATCTCTCACCATTCATTTCGTTTCCGGCACAGGGCCTTCCGGTCATGCCTGTCCGTTCAGGATCTGGTCTGCAAGGCTGGCGCAGCTTTCGGCCAGCAGCACCGGGTGGAAGGGTTCCAGCTCTTCCCTGCTGCCGTAGCCGTACAGCGCACCGGCGGCATCCAGCCCGCAGTCCGCAGCGCCGCGCATGTCGTCGTTGCGGTCGCCCACCATCAGCACCCGCCTGCCCTGCATCATGGGCTGGGCCAGCACATGGCGCACCACGTCGGTCTTGGTGTCGCGGCTCTCGTCCATGGACGCGCCGCCGATAAAATCAAAATAGCCTGCAAGGCCCTTTTCTTCCAGAATGGGCGTGACGACCTGCGTGGGCTTGGAGGTAGCGGTGCACAGCACAAGGCCCGCATCCTTCAGGCGCTGCAGCATCTCTGCTGCACCGGGGTAGGCGGCGCACTCGTGGCTGCCCTTGACGGCGTAGCTGTCGCGGTACAGGTCGGTGGCCTTTTCAATGAGGGCCGGGTCGGTAAAGTGTTCACCAAAGCTCTTGCGCAGCGGCGGGCCAAGGTAGCGGCGCAGGTTCACATTTGTGGTGTCCACGCCCATCTTGGCAAAGACTTCTTTTAATGTATTTATGATACCGGGAGCGGAATCGATCAGGGTCCCGTCCACATCAAACAGGATCGCATCGTAGTTCAGCAATTTGTAAATTTCCTCACTTTCATGGTGATACATTGTATAGTATAGCACAGAATCCCGTTATCAGCAATTCCAACAAATGGTTTTTACAAAAATTATGCATTCAAGCAGAGAAAAGGCCCGCCCGGCATCCGGACAGGCCTTTCCGCATCTTCTTACTTCGCTGCGGCATCCACAGGCGGATAGTACAGGTTGTTGGAGACGAACTCCAGCTTATCCTTGAGCACCAGCTCCAGGTTTGCCACGGCGTGCACCATGTTGGTGGCCGAATCGTTTACTTCCAGCAGCTTGCACAGGTCCAGACCGTCCAGTTTCATGGCGGCATCCATCTTCCGGCTTTCGGCACACAGGATGTGGCTCAGGGCATTTTCCTGCAGAGCGATGCTCTCCACAAGGTCAACGACCGCCTGCTCCAGCGTCACCTTGGGCAGGCAGGGGCAGGGGCAGCGGGTGGTATCGATACAGTTCTCAGCAGACATGATAAAACCTTCCTTTCGTTCGTCCGGTCAGGGGCGGTGTACGCTCCATTCTATGTCTGCCGGGTACGCCGGTGTTACTCCTGCTTTTTAGGGTTCTGGGTGCCGCGCACCTTTTCAATGGTCTCGCGGTAGCCGCCGGAGCCGTACTGGATGCAGCGGTTGATGCGGCTGATGGTGGCCGTGCTGATCTCCACTGCCTTCACGATCTGATCGTAGGTTCTGCCGTCCAGCAGCATCTTTGCCGCTTCCAGCCGCTGCGCCATATCCGAGATCTCCTTTACAGTGCACAGGTCTTCAAAGAAGTTGTAGCACTCCTCCCGCGTTTCCAGACTGAGGATGGCATCAAACAGTGCATCGGTGGTCTGGTTTCTTCTGGAATTTTTATCTGCCATGAATGTTCTCCTTGCCGCCGCAGCGGACTGTCCGGTTTTGGGAGCGTTCCCTCTTTTAAATGTTCCGGAAATGTTCAGGTTCTTTCTTGCATCACCACTTTAGCACATCAAAGTGTGAAAGTCAAGCCCTTGGCGTGAACTCTTTTCATTCGTTGATGTATATAGTTTTCTTCGTTTCACGCATGAACAAAAATCACCTAAAAATTATTGCAGAACGCTTTCCTGAATTAGTGTATCCTCCGAACTTGTGCCAAGGATATTGACAATTTGTGAATTCCGCACTAAAATACGGACAATCATTCGGCAAATGCGATGAACAGGACATGATTCTTTGCAGCACCCTCTCCCAGAGAGCCGCCCATCTGATGCAAGGGCAGCAGTCAGGAGCAAAGCGTTCTCCCCTGCGAGCAGCCTGTGTGAACAAAGGCGCTGACCCCGCTTTCCAGTAATGCATGGCCGTTTTGCCCACGTTACGGGGCTGCGTATGTATGTACGCTGGGAGTGGCTGCCCTGTGCAGCAAACGAAGTGGTATCGCGGAGTATTCCATACACGATGTGCAGTGTATGTGAAGGCCTTCGTCTTCGATGGTTCGTCCCAAATGGAACGAACGCAGGAAGACGGGGCCTTTTTTACACCCTGCCGCCCCCATGCCGCTGACATTTGCCGGATGCCAAAAAAGGAAAGAGGTAAAAACAATGAATACGCTGGTCATCGTATTGATCGCAGCCGTGTGTCTGTTTGGCGCTTATATGCTTTACGGCCGCTGGCTGGCAAACAAGTGGGGCATCGACCCCTCTGCCAAGACCCCGGCAGTTGTCCATGAGGATGGCCGGGACTACGTTCCCACCGACGGCTGGACCGTGTTTGCACACCAGTTCAGCTCCATTGCCGGTGCAGGCCCTGTTACCGGTGCGATCCAGGCCGCTGCTTTCGGCTGGCTGCCGGTGCTGCTGTGGGTGCTGCTGGGCGGCATCTTCTTCGGTGCTGTCACCGACTTCGGCGCTCTGTATGCTTCCGTTAAGAACGACGGCAAGAGCATGGGCATGCTGATCGAAAAGTACATCGGCAAGACCGGCCGCAAGCTGTTCCTGCTGTTCTGCTGGCTGTTCTGCGGCATCGTCATTGCCGCCTTTGCCGACATGGTGGCCGGCACCTTCAATGCCTACGGTGCTGACGGTGCTCTGGTGGAGGCTGCCCAGACCAACGGTGCTGCCGGCATGGTCTCTATCATGTTCATGGTGTTCGCCGTGGTCTTTGGCCTGCTGCAGAAGAACCTGCACTTCACCGGCTGGAAAGAGAATGTGATCAGCATCGTATTCATCGTGCTGTCCTTTGTGGTGGGTGCAAACTTCCCCATCATTCTGGGCAAGGCTGCATGGAGCTACATCACCTTTGTGTACATCTTCTTTGCCGCTGTCCTGCCCATGTGGCTGCTGAAGCAGCCCCGTGACCACATGACCACCTTTATGTTCGTGGCCATGATCGTGGGTGCTGTTCTGGGCCTGATCGTCAACCATCCCGTCATGAATCTGCCGGTGTTCACCGGCTTTACCAACGCCAAGCTGGGCACCATGTTCCCCATCCTGTTCGTTACCGTTGCCTGCGGCGCTGTTTCCGGTTTCCACAGTCTGGTGTCTTCCGGCACCTCCTCCAAGACCGTTACCAATGAGAAGGATATGCTGAAGGTCGGCTACGGTGCCATGGTGCTGGAAAGCCTGCTGGCTGTCATCGCCCTGTGTGTTGCCGGTGCTTCTGCTGCTGCAGACGGCACCCCCGCAGACGGCACTCCGTTCCAGGTCTTCAGCCGCGGCGTTGCCAGCTTCTTCGTGGGCTTCGGCCTGGACCAGCACTTTGCCTCTGTGTTTATGACCATGTGCGTTTCCGCACTGGCCCTGACCAGTCTGGATGCTGTGGCCCGTATCGGCCGCATGAGCTTCCAGGAGCTGTTCAGCGTGGACGACATGGAGCATGCTGAGGGCTGGCGCAAGCTGCTGTGCAACGTGTACTTCTCCACCTTCCTGACTCTGGCTTTCGGCTTCCTGCTGACCAAGATCGGCTACGCCAACATCTGGCCCCTGTTCGGTTCTGCAAACCAGCTGCTGAGCGCTCTGGTTCTGGCCACCCTGTGCGTGTTCCTGAAGGTCACCGGCCGCAGCAACAAGATGATCTTCCCTCCGCTGATCATCATGCTGTGCGTCACCTTCACCGCTCTGGTGCAGCGCCTGATCGCTATGGTCAAGGCCATCAGCAATGCCGCTGCTGTCACCATCCCCGCTGGCGAGACCACTTGGGGTGCTGTGTTCATTGCAAACGGCCTGCAGCTGATCCTGGCCGTGCTGCTGATCGTTCTGGGCCTGAACATCGTGTTCCACTCCTTCAAGGCCTATAAGAATGCTGAGCACAACAGCGAAGCAAAGGTCTGAGTTTCAGATCCTGCTGAACTGAATCTGTAAATGCAAACTGCCGCTGACGGCGTAAAAACCGTCAGCGGCAGTTTTTGTTGCTGTAAGCTTCTATGATTTGAAATGGCCTCCGCGTGCGCTCTGGCCATAAGCAGAGGAAAATTTATTTGATATTGTGGTTTGGAAACGACTGCGGTCGTTTCCAAACCATTTTTTCACAGAAAGAGTCCCAAAGATAAAATGCATAGTCACCACAAAAAATGCAGTGTACGGTCACGACCTTTCCCGTGAAAAAGCAAACCAGCAAAGCCCGCAGGCTTTGCTGGTTTGCAAATATAAAAATAATACTTCCGCTAAAAATAGCCATAGCGCACGCGGCGGCTATTCTAAATCAAAAATCAAAAATTCGTTTCTTCCCACGTTTGAAGGACCGCCATCTGCACCGGGGTATGGAACCAGTGTTCCCCGCCTTCCATGATCGTCAGATGCGCCCCGCTTTCCTGACGGAAGCGCTCGATCATGGTGCGGCTGGTCAGGGCATCCCTGTCACCATACAGCACCTGCGTGCGGCCATGCCAGTGCAGTGGATGTTCCCGCACCCAGCACAGATACGGCCATGAGAGGGTCTCCCCAAGATCCGTGGGGATTTCCCCTGCCCGCTGCAGCTGTTCCTCGGTCACATGGGCACATTGCATCATATTCGTGATGAGAGCTTCCATATCCACCACCGGAGAGACCAGCAGGGCCTGTTCCGGCGCGTCTCCCTGCAGCGCCTGCATGGCAAGCCACGCGCCGATGCTCACGCCATACAGCCGGATATGCGCCCACACCGGCTTCATGCGGGCGTATACGGCTTCTATCTCCGGCACAGCCACCCACGGCAGAAGCCGCTCATGGCTGTTTTTCCGTGCGCCATGCTCGGGCAGGTCGATAGCCAGCACCTGCCAGCCCGCTTCACAGGCTGTAGCGGCAAAACGTTCTGCCTCTTCCTTGCAGCCGTTCTTGCCGTGGAGATAGAGGTAAACATTCCGGCTCCGATTACCGTACAGGATGGCAGGGATGCCCGCAAGAGTCATGGTTTGTTTTTTCATAAGGGATTCTCCTTATCCGATCATGCTCTCCATTCGGAGAGACGTTTTGTTTACACTGCGCATTGCTTTTCGTCCTCCCTTCTTTCCGTTTTCTCTATGATAGCACATCCGCCCGCCAAACACAAACAAAAAGGAGCCGCAGCGCCCTGTTACGGGTACTGCAGCTCCCAATTCAACTTTGGAAGTTAAATTACTTCACCATGCTTGCAACTTCAGCAGCGAAGTCGTCAGCACGCTTCTCCAGGCCTTCGCCCTTCTGGAAGCGGGTGAACTTGACGATCTTGATGTCGCCGCCCAGATCCTTAGCGACCTTAGCGGTGTACTGAGCAACGGTCAGGTCGCTGTCCTTGACGAACTCCTGATCGACCAGGCAGTTCTCCTTGAAGAACTTCTTGATCTTGCCCTCGATCATCTTCTGCTTCACAGCCTCGGGCTTGTTAGCGGTCTTGGGATCGCCAGCCATCTGAGCCAGCATGATCTCCTTCTCCTTGGCCACGACCTCAGCGGGGACAGAAGCCTCATCGACATAGCCGGGGTTAGCAGCTGCGACCTGCATGGCGATGTCCTTGCCGTAGGTAGCGAACTCGTCCTTAGCCTCGATGCCGTTGGTGGTCTCGAAGTTGACCAGAATGCCGTGGGTGCCGCCGCCGTGGACGTATGCAGAGCAAACGCCCTCGTAACGGACGAAGCGGCGAACCTTGATGTTCTCCTTGATGACCAGGATCAGGTTCTTCAGAGCCTCGTCCACGGTCTCGCCATTCTCGGTCTTGCAAGCCATCAGAGCCTCAACATCAGCAGGGTTCTGCTTCATGATGACCTGAGTAGCCTCCTTGACGAAAGCAACGAACTTGTCGTTCTTGGCAACGAAGTCGGTCTCAGCGTTGACCTCGATGACAACACCCACCTTGCACTGGGGGCAGTAGTCAGCGTAGACCATGCCCTCGGCAGCGGTACGGCTTGCCTTCTTGGCAGCGGTAGCCAGACCACGCTCACGCAGGATCTCGATTGCCTTCTCGAAGTTGCCGTCAGCCTCGGTCAGAGCCTTCTTGCACTCCATCATGCCGCAGTCGGTCTGCTTGCGCAGTTCCATAACGTCCTTTGCAGAAATAGCCATTTTCGTATTCTCCCTTACACGTTATTTTGTTGTTTGTGGGATGGGAAATCAGGCGTTTGCTGCATCCTCAGCGGGAGCGGCCTCCTGGTTGCCCTGCTTGCCTTCCAGCGCAGCGTCAGCCATAGCGCCAGCGATCAGCTTGACAGCACGGATTGCATCGTCGTTGCCGGGGATCACGTAATCGATCTCGTCGGGGTTGCAATTGGTATCAACGATAGCCACGATGGGGATGTTCAGCTTGCGGGCCTCAGCAACAGCGATGCGCTCCTTGTGAGGATCAACGATGAACATAGCCTTCGGCAGGGTCTTCATGTTCTTGACACCGCCCAGGTACTTGTCCAGCTTCTCCATCTCCAGCTCCAGCTTGGCAACTTCCTTCTTGGGCAGCAGCTCGAAGGTGCCGTTCTCCTTCATCTTAGCCAGCTGATCCATACGGTCGATGCGCTTGCGGATGGTGCGGAAGTTGGTCAGCATACCGCCCAGCCAGCGAGCATTGACATAGTGCATGCCGCAGCGCAGAGCCTCGTCACGGATGGACTCCTGAGCCTGCTTCTTGGTGCCGACGAACAGGATGTCGCCGCCCTCAGCTGCAACTTCCTTCACGTAGTTGTAAGCCTCGTCCAGCTTCTTCACGGTCTTCTGCAGATCGATGATATAGATGCCGTTGCGCTCGGTGAAGATGTACTTTGCCATCTTGGGGTTCCAGCGGCGGGTCTGGTGACCGAAGTGCACACCTGCTTCGAGAAGCTGCTTCATAGAAACGACTGCCATAGTAAAAATACCTCCAGATATTGTTTTGCCTCCGCACACCGTGATCCCGGGCCGTATCGGACGGTTCAGGACTGCCCTCCACCCATTTGGGCACAAAAGGGCATAGTGATGCGTGTGTAATGCCTTGTTATAATATCACAAACAAACGCCGGTTGCAAGAGTTTTTCTCTGTTTTTTACAAAGAAATCGTCTGTTTTTCGCTCATTTGCCTGTGTCCACGCCGCTCAGGCCCGCAAGGCCCATGCGCTGCAGGGCGTATCCCCTGCCGAACATCAGGTCGTACTGCAAAAGCCAGTGCTCTGCGCACCACCGCTGCTGGAACTCGGTAGGCTCCTGCGTGGTGGTGCCGTCCAGATTCATGGTGGTTCCGCGGGTATTGGTGCGGCTGGCCACGCGCAGCTGACGGTTCAGGAACTGGAAGTAGAGCGGCTCTTCCAGACCGTAAATGTCCATCATCACCGGCGAGATATCGTAAGCGGCAATGGTGCCAAGGTCCACCTGCTGCTGGCTGTAGTTGGACCACATCAGCAGCGTGGTCTGGTGCAGGCGGGGGTCTGCGCTGGAATCGCTGGCATAGCCGGTAGTGGTGTAGACATCGTAATTGGAATCGATGGGGTTATAGTGGTCGCCCCAGAACACCAGAATGACCGGCTCGTCCACCTGCGAGAAGTATTCGGTCAGTTTGCCCATCATGGCATCTGCATCCCGGATGCCGGTAGCAAAATCTTCCAGCGCGCCCACGGTGCTGGGCTTGAGGCCCGCCGGGTGGGACAGCACCTTCACCCGCTCGTCGTCCGGGTAGTTGTCCTTGTTATAATTGGTATGGTTCTGCATGGTGACAGCGTGCAGGAAGATGGGCTTGTCCGAGCTGGACTTCATGCTCTCGTACTGCTGGATGATCTGGTCGGCCATGGAATCATCGGTGACAAGGCCGCTGGTCCAGTAGTGCTTGCGCACCTTGGTCACGCCATGCATATCCTCAAGGCTGATAAAATCGTCAAAGCCGAGGTTGGGGTAAGCCTTGTCGCGGCTCCAGTATTTTGCCCAGAAGCAGTGCACGGCTGCGGTCTGGTAGCCCTTGAGCTTGAGATAATTGGGCATGGCGAACATGGGCTTGGTCACATGCTGCTGGTAGGGCTTGCTGCCGCTGGGCAGGAAGGATACCGAGTAGCCGGTAAGGGCTTCAAACTCCACATCGCAGGTGCCGCCGCCAAAGCTGGGGCTGTAGGCCCGGCCATAGGCGCTGGTCTGCTGCAAGGCGTGCAGGTTCTTGGAGACATCGGTATCAAAGGTGATGCCATACTGTTCCAGCTCCGAGACATCCCAGTAGGACTCGTCCATCACATAGATGATGGTGGGCTGCTTCACCTGCTCGTCCTTGGGGGTCACGGCGCTGTAGCTGGTGGAGTACAGCGGGCTGGTGGCAAACTTCTGGCTCTCGTCCGCATTGTCCAGCAGGGCATCCACCGCTTCCTGCGAGTATTCCTCGGGCTTCGAGATCTCCAGATTGGTGAGGTTGGTCATAAAGCCGGTGATCACGCCGTAGTAGCGGTAGTAGCGGTCCTGCATCCATGCATCCGGCGTAATGCCCAGCACCTGCGTGACCGCGGGCTGCAGGTACACGCCGAACACCAGCAGGCAGAGGGCCGCTGCGGTGGCGGCACTGCCCGCCAGCCGGGGCAGCCAGCGCTGTTTGTGACGGCCGCGGTACAGGAAAAAGCTGCCCGCCATCAGTGCCAGCACCACGATGATGGTCACGACCATGCTGGGCTGGATCTTGAGGCCCGCAGCGGATGCCACACCGGCAGCCTCCGACACCTGTGTCAGATCCCATGGCAGGAACGGCTCGCCGCGCAGCTGCAGGGTGTAAAAGTTCACCGCGCAGGGCGCACAGCCCAGCACCGCCATGCCCAGCGTGGACAGCGGCGGACAGCGGAACACCCAGTCCAGCAGCAGCCACACCAGAAACAGCAGCAGCCACGCCAGCAGATAAGCCCCGATGTGCGGGAAGATAAAACTTGCAAAAACGTCTGCGCTCAGGCTCCCGCGGGCGATCCCCTCGCCCAGCAGCAGCACGATCAGCGATGCCGCCAGCGGGAATACCATCCGCAGCGCCAAAAGCGGTTTGGGAGTTTTCATAATTCCTGTTCCTTTCCTCATCCTTGAAACCTCAGATCATACGCAGAAGCACATTTCTTTACGCTTTTTGCACAAAGCTTCTGCGATTATTATAGTCACTTCCACAAAAAAGTCCACCCTGTTTTTGCAAAAAATTTACAAACCCAGCTTCACGCGCAGCTTTTGCCACCATTTGAGCTGTTCCGGCTGCGGCGGTGCTTCCGGCAGGGCCGTGTGCACCAGCACCGCATCCGTGCCAATGGTCTCGATCTCCTGCCATGGAATGGTCAGGCTATCGTCCCGGCCAAGCAGTCCGAACAGCCTTGGCCGCCCCAGCAGGATCAGGCTCTGCAGCCGTGCGGTGGCAGGGTCAAAGGTCAGGTCGTCGGCCCGGCCAAGGCAGACCCCCTGCTCCAGCTGCACCACCTCTTTTTCACACAGTTCCCGGATGGTCAATGCCCTTCTCCCCTTTCTGCCACAGCTTATGCAGCCGCCGGGCGCATCATGCAAAAAGCAGTGGAAACCGCATGGCAGATTGTGGTATACTGTGGGCAGAGCATTCCATGAGAAACAGAGGAAATTTTAAATGTATAAAAGCATCGTGTTTGATCTGGGCGGTGTCATGGTGGATTTTGCCCCCCGCGCCTATCTGGTAGACCGCATTTGCAATGAAGAGATCGAGGAGCAGGTGTACGACCTGACCTTTGGCAGCGAGGAGTGGAAGCAGCTGGATGCCGGGCTTGTCTCCCGCTTTGACGGCAATCAGGCCATGCTGCGCAACGCCAAGGCCGCCGGGCGCGAGTTTGAGGTGCAGGGCGTGCTGGACGACTGGCTGCACATCCTGCGCCCGCGCCGCCGGATGCAGGAGCTGGTGCGCCGCCTGAAGAACCATGGCTACAGCGTGTACTATCTCAGCAACATCCCGGAGGACGTGCTGGCCCTGCTCAAGGAGCGCGGCGTGCTGGACCGCTTTGACGGCGGCGTAGCCTCCTGCGAGGTGCACATCAACAAGCCCGACCCCCGCATCTATCAGGCCCTGCTGGATCAATACGGCCTGAAGGCCAGCGAGTGCGTGTTCATCGACGACAATCTGGCCAATGTGCAGGCCGCATTCACGCTGGGCTTCGTGGGCATCCGGATGAAGGAGAGCGTGGGCACCCTGATCCGCAGCCTTGCCACCTGCAATGTGGCCCTGCGCTGACCTCCGTGACCCAAAACAGCTCCTGCCGGAAATGCTCTGGCAGGAGCTGTTTTGCTGCTTTGGGAATTACTTTTTCTCGTAGCTCTGGCAGTAGTGCGGGGTCTCCACCTGCTGCGTATCGCAGGTGCACTGCTCGGTCACTTTGATCTGGGGCAGGTCGCACTTGCATCCGCTCACATTGTGGCTGCACTCGCAGACATCACAGGTAACGCCGATGTTTTCCATATTTATCACCTCTCTGTCCACAGTATGGCCTGCGGGCAGGGTGTTTATTCTGGAAAACTCAGCCAGCCTTTTTCGCTTCGCGCTTAGACCGGAGTGTGACTGCCGCATGCCGGATGGAAAGCACCGGGTGCACCGGCAGCATCCGCGGGCCTGCCCAGCGCATCACCGCGCGGATCTTCTCCCGCATTTCCGGCTTGTAGCAGTGCACTTTGCAGGCCGAGCAGAAGGTCTTGGTCTCCATGAACGGGCATTTGTCAATGCGGGCCAGGGCGTAATCGTGCAGCTGCCGGCACTCCGGGCACAGGCTGCCTTTGGGTGTTTTGTGCTGCCTGCGGCAGTAAAGAGCGATCATCTCGCTCACCAGCATCTTTTCATCTGCGCGCTTCTGATCCAAGTTCTTCGGGGTATCCTGCATGGGACGGGGCCTCCTGCTGCCTTATTTTTTTCTACGGTCCGACCGCATTGCAGCGCGGCGCACCGCACGGCGCAAAAATGCAAAGCCTACCGTAACACCAATTGCTGCAGCCACTGCCATATACACCGCCTTCTGAAACCAAAGCGGCAGGAGCGCAGACCTTTCCGTCTGCTGTCCCCTGCCGCAGTTTTGATGCATTCTGTACAGAGGCTGCTGCTTTTGCGTGAAAGTTAGCATTTACTAACTTTCAGCTCTGCAAAAACACCGTTTTTCGGTGTTCTCATAGTTTATCGCAGCTGTCTCTATTTGTCAAGAGAAGCTTCTCCTGTTTACCATGCAGCCAGATCTGCACCCAGCTTGCGGCATGCAGCCTGAACATCATCGTCCGGGGCCTCGTTGCAGATCAGGCCCTCGCCGTTCAGCACCTGTGCGCCGTCGCCCTGAGCACGCTCCACCCAATCGCGCATCCACTGGCCGTCGCCCCAGCCGTAGGAGCCGAACAGGGCGATCTTCTTGCCGTTCAGAGAACCCTCCAGATCAGAGAACATCGGCTCGAACTCGCTCTCCTCCAGCTGCTCAGCACCCATTGCGGGGCAGCCAAAAGCCACTGCATCAAACTCAGCCAGCTTTGCGGCGTTCATCTCGCTGCAGGGCACGATGGTGCCGTTTGCACCCTCTGCCACGCAGTTTGCCATGGTCTCAGTGTTGCCGGTTGCGCTCCAGAATACGACTGCTACTTTGCTCATAAAGATCGTCCTCTCTCAAATCAATATTAGTTAGATATATCTAACTTTATGTTCCATGAAAATGCGTCCAACCACGCAGACGCATCCCCATTTGGTTAGTATCTTCTAACCACCGATAGAATACCACAGCTTCCCGGCTGTGTCAAGCCTTTTATGCAAAAAGAACTGCCGCGGCTGAAAGTACGCCGTAGATCACCGGCTGGTGCAGCAGATACAGCAAAAGCGAGTGCCGGCCCATCCAGCCCAGCGCCGGGCAGACCGAGCGGCGCAAGGGCTCCATGCGCTGCCGCCCTACAATGCCGTAGAGAAAGTACCCTGCCCAGAACAGAAACAGCCACGGCAGAAGGGCAAAATAATCCGTAGAATAGAACCACCACGGATAAAAGCCAAAGTACGCTGTAACGCAGTTTGCATAGAGTGCCTGCGGCAGCCAGAGGCGCAGACTGCCAAAACCCAGATAGCCTGCCGAGACATTGCGGGTAAGGGCAAACAACACTGCGGAGATGGCAAACCCTGCGGCGGGTGGGATCTTTTTCAGCAGCGGTTCCAGCACACCGGTGAGCAGCATGGCGCTGCCCAGAAAGGTCAGCACACCGAACACCACCCGGTCCTCCGGCATGAAGACCAGCGTCACCACCGTGACCAGTGCCCCGGCAGCAAACACCTGTGCGCCGCGCTTCAGGGTGCGGTGTCCCAGCGGCACGCAGAAGCCGGACAGCAGGATGAACACCCAGCAGATGGTCTGCTGCCACAGCCGCCCCGGCATTCCCGCGTACCAGTCCATCCAGATGCCGAACAGGAACATCATGTCCCAGCAGGCATGGTACAGCATCATGCTGACCAGATCCAGCCCGCGCAGCTCGTCCAGCAGGGCGTAGCGGCCCGCCGGGGCCTTTTGCTGCACTCGTCGTTCGTTTTCCATTATCCATATTCCCCTTTGCTGTGTTTCGCAATACGATATGACAAATTATAAACCGCACTGCGGCACCTGTCAACCAGACATCTCAGGGGGTTGAAGGCAGCAAAAAACCGCTGCACAGCGGCAAAGCCATGCAGCGGTCAGAATGGATAACCGGGGAAACCTTATCAGACTTCGGTGTTGAAGTAGCGCTTCAGCAGGCCCTCAAAGCCGCGGCCGTGACGGGCCTCGTCCTTTGCCATCTCGTGAACGGTGTCGTGGATGGCATCCAGATTCAGGGCCTTTGCCTTCTTGGCCAGATCCATCTTGCCTGCACATGCGCCGCACTCGGCCTCAGCACGCATCATCAGGTTCTTCTTGGTGCTGTCGGTGACAACCTCGCCCAGCAGCTCTGCAAAGCGGGATGCGTGGTCTGCTTCCTCGTAGGCATAGCGCTTGTAAGCCTCAGCGATCTCGGGGTAGCCCTCGCGCTCAGCCACACGAGCCATTGCCAGATACATGCCGACCTCGCTGCACTCACCCTCAAAGTTTGCGCGCAGGCCGTCCACGATCTCCTGAGGCACGCCCTCAGCCTTGCCGATGCCCACAACATGCTCGGTGACATAGGTGTTGCCGGTCTTTTCCACAAAAGCGGAAGCAGGAGCCTTGCAGACGGGGCACTGTGCCGGGATCTCGCCTTCAGCAATATAACCACAAACGGTGCAAACGTACTTCTTCATAAGAATAGACCTCCATCATTCTTTTTATATCAGTTAGAAAACAGGCTGGGCGGTGTTGGTACTCACTGGCCCTTGTCATGGCTCTATTATAGCGAATCATTCCTAGTTAGTCAAGGATAATTTTAAGAATAATTCCTATTTATTTTGCCTTACAGATAAATTCCGGCAGGGTCACTAAAAACCATCCTCAAAAACTGTGTGCTTTGCCCTGTGCACCTTAAAAACAGCAAAGCCGCCCTGCACACACAGGACGGCTTCTGCCTTGTTCTTCCTTCTTCTATGGGAGATCAGACCTGCAGGTTGCTGCTGGTAGCGGCTTCGGAGCCGTCGGCAGCATCAAACTCGTAGTCGTTGCCGGGCAGGATAGCGTTCAGCAGGATGCCTGCGATCGCGGCCACAGCCAGACCGGACAGGTTGATGGTGACGCCTGCAACGGCAAAGCTGACGCCGCCCACAGAGTTGAAGCCCAGTGCGCACACCAGAATGACAGCGGCCACGATCAGGTTGCGGCTGTTGGTAAAGTCCACGCGGTTCTCCACCACGTTGCGCACACCGATGGCGGAGATCATGCCGTACAGCACAAAGCTGATGCCGCCGATGATGCCGGTGGGGATGGTGTTGATGACAGCCTCAAACTTGGGGCTGAAGCTCAGGATGATGGCCAGGACAGCCGCAATGCGGATGACCAGCGGATCGTAGATCTTGCTCAGGGCCAGCACGCCGGTGTTCTCGCCGTAGGTGGTGTTGGCCGGGCCGCCCAGCAGGCCGGCCATGGTGGTAGCAAGGCCATCACCCAGCAGGGTGCGGTTCAGGCCGGGGTCGTTGATATAGTTGTGGCCCACGGTTGCGCTGATGGCGGCGATATCGCCCACATGCTCCATCATGGTTGCCAGTGCAATGGGGATGATGGTGAACAGTGCGCTGATGAACTCCGGGCTGCCGTCGATGGCAAACAGGCCCATGGCCTCCTTGTGCAGAGGGATGCCCACCCATGCAGCCTCAGAAATGCGCTGGAAGTCCACTGCACCGGTCACCAGTGCCACTGCGTAGGACACCAGCACGCCGATGAGGATGGGCAGGATCTTGACCATGCCCTTGCCCCAGATGTTGCACACGATCACGACACCCAGTGCCACAAAGGCCAGGATCCAGTTGGACTGGCAGTTTTTGATAGCAGAGGGGGCCAGGATCAGGCCGATGGAAATGATGATGGGGCCAGTGACCACCGGCGGGAAGAATTTCATGATGCGGCGGATGCCGAAGGTGGAGATCAGCAGGCTGGCCACCAGATACACCAGACCGGAGAATGCGATGGCTGCACAGGCATAAGGCAGCATCTTGGTATTGGCCACGGTCAGGTTGCCGTCTGCATCTGCCAGCATGGGGGCCACGATGGAGAAGCCGCCCAGATACGCAAAGGAGGAGCCGAGGAATGCAGGCACCTTCTTTTTGGTAATGAGGTGGAACAGCAGGGTGCCCAGACCTGCGCACAGCAGGGTGGTGGAAACGCTCAGGCCGGTGAGCAGCGGCACCAGCACCGTTGCGCCGAACATGGCAAACATGTGCTGCACGCCCAGAATGAACATGCGGCCTGCGCCCAGCTGGCGCGCGTCGTAAATGCCTTTGGAGTAATCGATCTTTTCGCTCATGAAGTTTTTCTGCCTCCTACAGAACTCGCAGCCCCAAAAAAAGAGGCACCGCCGTCAGCAAAACGGCAATGCCCTTGAAATTTGGGAACAATGATCCCGCCCGGAAATGAGAAGTGCAATACAGCGCAGTCGATGATTCTTGTGCAGCATGGTGCGCTCCCCCTTTCATTCAGGCTCTTTCCAAACCGCCGCCAAAAGCCCCGCAAAAGGCCGCAGCGAGCAGTCCTTCAAGAGATTATAGCAGACTTTTTGCCGCCGTGCAACTATTTTGCTTAATTCTCCTGTATTTCCAGCCCGGAAGTTTGCGCCGCTTCTCTTGCAATCCGGCCCAAAGCGCACTATAATATAGCCTACCATTGTAATCTGTATTATAAGAGAATTATCAGGAGAATTTATGATCTATCTGGATTATTCCGCCAATACCCCGGTAGACGAAGCGGTTTTACAGCGCTTTTGCGAGGTGGAGCGCAATTTCCCGGGCAATGCCAATTCCCGCCACGCAGCAGGCACTGCCGCAAAGGCTGCCATCGATGCCGCCACCCAGAGCATTGCCCGCAGTCTGAATGTGCAGCCCGCCGAGATCATCTATACATCCGGTGCCAGCGAAGCCAACAACTTTGCCATCAAGAGCATCGCCCGGCTGGAGCGCCACCATGGCAGACACATCATTTCCACCCCGCTGGAGCACTCCTCGGTGAGCGGCAGCCTGACCGCCCTGCAGGAGCAGGGATACGAGATCGACCTTGTGGACATCCGGCAGGACGGCACGGTGGACCTTGCCCACCTGAAAGAACTGCTGCGCCCGGACACCATTCTGGTGGCCGTCACTGCCGTGGACAGTGAGCTGGGCGTGGTGCAGCCGGTGGCCGAGATCGCGGAAATGTTGAAGGCCTGCCCCCACTGCCACTTCCATGTGGATGCCACACAGGCCGTGGGCAAGCTGCCGGTCAGCTTTGCGGGCATCGACACCATGAGCCTGACCGCCCACAAGTTCTACGGGCTGAACGGCATCGGTGTGCTGGTCAAGCGGCGCGGCCTTGCGCTGGAGCCGCTCATCCATGGCGGCGAGAGCACCACCCTCTACCGCAGCGGCACCCCCACCGTGGCGCTGGCCTGTTCGCTGGCGCTGGCACTGGAAAAGGCAGTGAGCGAGCTGCCCGCCCGGGTGGAGCACATCCGCGCCCTGAACGCCCGCCTGCGCACCGGGCTTGCCCAATACCCCAAGGTGCGCATCAACAGCCCGGACACCGCCGTGCCGCAGATTTTAAACCTGAGCGTACAGAACGTGAAGGGCACCGTGTTCCAGCGGGAGCTGGATGCCAGGGGCGTATGCGTCTCGGTCAAATCGGCCTGCTCTTCGGACGGCCTGCCCTCCCGCGCCGTGTTTGCCGTGAGCCATGACCGGCGCAACGCGCTGTCCTCGTGGCGCATCAGCCTGAGCCACCTGACCACGGAACAGGAGATCACTGATTTTATGCAGGCGTTCGATGCCTGTTACAACGCCCTGACGCAATAAAAAGGAGTATTATGAAGCAAGATCCCCCCGCCGACCAGCAGCGAGGGGATCTTTTTTACTGTTTTTGAATGCCGAACAGTCTGCGCAGAATGCCGCGCAGCGCCTTGGGGCTTCGGATCACAACTACCTGCATATGCTCCCCGCCTTTCCGTTTTCTGGCCCATCCTATGCAGGCAGGGGCCGGAACGTTCCGGCAAGGGCAGCAGCGCTCAGTCTGCGATGGTCTCCACCACCACCAGCGCACCGCTGCGGGTGGAGATGGTGATGCAGTCCGACCCGGCAGCGTACTCGTTGCTGACGCCCAGCGGGTAGCTGGCGGTCAGCTCCGCATCGGTCAGCTCATAGTAGGAGCCGCGCTCGCACACGCCCTGCGCCCTGCCCTCCATCGGGAAGGCCGAGAAGAAGAAGTACTTCTCCTTCGGGTAGCGGCGGGTCTCGCCGGGCATCACGTAGGTGATGCGGCTGCGCTCATCCAGCAGGGTGGTGCGCACACCGCGCTGTTCCAGCCCAAGGCCGGTGCACAGGTTTGCAAGGGTGTGTTCCACCCGTCTGCCGCCAAGGCCGCCCAGCAGCAGCACCTCGTCAAAGCCCTTTTCCGAGACCAGCTTTGCGGCATACTCGGTGTCGGTATCGTCCTTCACATGGGGCAGCACGATGATATCGTCGTCCTGCTGTTCCGGGCAGGGGGCGGTGTCAAAGTCACCCACGATGATGTTGGGTCTACGCCCCAGAGGTGCGCAGTTGCGGTAGCCTGCATCACAGGCAATGATAAAGTCGTCCGGCCGCAGGGCCTCTGCCAGCTCCGGAGAAACCGGGCAGGCCGAAATGATCACACAACGTGACATGAATCTCTTCCTTATCCTTTATACTTTCGGGCGTTGCCAATCCTTCACGTCCTTGACTTCCTCGTACATGGCGCAGTAGCTGTCGTACCGGGTCTGGGAGAGCCTGCCCTCGGCCAGTGCGGCGCGCACGGCACAGCCTTTTTCGCTGCGGTGGGAGCAGCCGGTGAACTGGCACTGGCCCAGATAAGGCCCGAACTCCGGGAACGCATGTTCCAGATTTTCCTTGGGGATGAACCCGGCGCGGTTCGCTTCCAGACTGGCAAAGCCCGGCGTATCCGCAATGCGCCCGCCAAAGGCTTCAAAGATCGTCACCTCACGGGTGGTGTGGCGGCCGCGGCCCAGCTTCTGGCTGATGGCACTGGTCTCGCGCTCTGCTTCCGGCAGCAGATGGTTCAAAAGGGTGGATTTTCCCACGCCGGAGTTGCCGCAGAACGCACACAGCCTGCCGCTGATCCACTGCTTCACCTCGTCCAGCCCGCCGCCGGTCTCGTAATCGATGCGGATGAACGGCAGGGTCGATTTTTCATAGGCCTTACGCAGGAATTCCGCCTCGGCCAAGTCGCCCTTGGTGCACACGATCACCGGCTGCACGCCCTTGTCCACCGCAATGGCGGCAAGCTTATCCAGCACCAGCGTGCTGGGCGTGGGCTGGGTGGTGCTGGCCACAAGGAACAGCACATCCAGATTTGCCACCGGAGGCCGCACGAACACATTTTTGCGCGGTGCGATCTCGGCAATGACGGCTGCACCGTTCTCGGTCTCCAGCGTCACCTCATCGCCCGCCACCGGCGTGATCTTCTGTTTGCGGAAAATGCCGCGGGGCTTGCATTCCACAATGCCCTCCGGCGTTTTTACATAGTAAAAGCCGCCGATGCCCTTTGTGATATATCCCTTCATGCACGCCTCCGTCAGCTCAGCAGCGAGGACCACCAGTCGGTCAGCGGTTTCTGCGAAGGGTCGCCGCTGCCCGCTGTGCCCTGTTCGGTGCCGGTCTCGGTGCTGGAAGAAGAGGAGCTGCCGCCAAACAGGCCGCTCCACCAGTCGCCGCCGGTGGTGCTGTCGCTGGGTGCTTCCGGTTCCGGTGCAGGCTCCGGCCCTGCGCTTACCACAATGTTCACGCGGCCGTTCAGCTTTGTGGTAGAGCCTGCCGCCGGGTTCTGACTGATGACAGTACCCACCGGCTGGTCGCTGTACTGCTCGGTCTGGCTGCCAAGGCCCAGATGGTTCTGCACCAGCAGGGTGCGGGCATCAGCGGTGCTCATGCCGGTCAGCGAGGGCACCTTGGTGGTGGTTGCCACCTGCGGGCGGCTGATATACATCACCACAGTGCTGCCTGCAGCCACCTGACTGCCCGCCGCCGGGTCGGTGCGGATCACCGCGCCGGATGCCACAGAGGTATCCACAGCCTGCGTTACCAGCACCGAGACACCCAGCTCCTTGAGCTGCTGCTCTGCATCGGCCTGCACATAGTTGGTCAGGTCCGGCACGGTAACGTACTGGGTGCCAAGGCTCACAGTCAGGGTCACATTCTGGCCCTCGCGCACCGTGCGGCCGGACACCGGCGACTGCTTATAGATATAGCCCGCCGCATAGTTACTGTTGTACTCCTGCTCCCAGGTAACGCTGATCTGGCCGGAGACCACCTGCTCGGTGGCAGCAGCCTCGTCCTGCGTCATGCCGATATAATCGCCCAGCGTGATATCGGCCTTGTTGTTCATCAGGTTGGAGGAATCGTTCAGGATCATCCAGCACAGCGCAAGGCACGCCAGTGCAAATGCAATGGTAATGCCGAACAGTGCCGGCAGGAAGATGGTGCGCTTTTTCTTGCGCGGTGCGGCCTTTTTGCCGCGGGGCGCAGGCTTTTCGGCCTGATGGTTTGCACGGTTCTGGTTCATGGTACGTTTCACCACCTTTTCGGGAGCATCTTCTGTAATATACTTGTACTCGAACATCACGGAGGGGTTGTGCACGTAGGTGTCCAGCGCATCCAGCATTTCGCGGGCGGATGCGTAGCGGTTCTGCGGCAGCTTTGCCATGGCCTTTTCGGTGATCTCCACCAGTGCATTCGGCACCTCCGGCGCGATCTCGTGCAAAGACTTCGGCTTATCGGAGATCTGCTTGATGGCAACTTCCACCATGTCGTCTGCATCAAAGGGCAGATGACCGCTGAGCATCTCGTACATCATCACGCCCACCGAGTAGATATCGCTGGTGCAGTCGGTCTCATCGCCCTTGGCCTGCTCCGGGCTGATATAGTGCACGCTGCCCATGGCCTTGCCGCTCAGCAGCTGGTTCTCGGCACGGGAGATGCGCGCAATGCCAAAATCCATCATGCGCAGCTGGCCGTTGTCCAAAAGCATGATGTTCTGGGGCTTGATGTCCCGGTGCACCACACCGTTGGCGTGGGCATGTTCCAGCGCCTTTAAGATCTGGGAGATGAAGTGCACGGTCTCCCGGTTGGTCAGCCTGCCGCCGCGCTGGTTAAGGTACTCGCGCAATGTCATGCCGTCCACATATTCCATCACGATATACTGCAGATCATCATTCACCGATACATCGTACACTTTTACGATGTTGGGGTGGTTCAGCAGCGAGATGGCCTTGGATTCATTTTTAAAGCGGCGCACAAGGTCCGGGTCGTGCATATACTCCTGCCGCAGCACCTTTACTGCCACCACGGTACCGGCAGGCACCGGGCCGTTGTGCCCCAGCATGACCGCCTTGTAGACGTTTGCCATGCCGCCGGAACCGATCAGCTCCCGCACCTCATACAGGCCGTCCAGCTTTTTGCCGATCAGGTTGTCCATCAGCGCACCTCCTCCACACACAGCAGCAGCGCGGTGATGTTATCCGGGCCGCCGTTCTCGTTGGCCGTGCGGATCAGAAGGTCCGGCAGGTCGTAGAACCTGCCGGTGCGCAGCAGCTGTTCCAGCTGTTCTCTGGGCACGGCATTGGTCAGGCCGTCCGAGCACAGCAGCAGGATATCCCCTTTCTGCAGCGGTGCGGTGGTGAACTCCGAGTCCAGCCGGTAGTCCACGCCCAGCGCCTTGGTGATGATGTTCTTCTGAGGGTGGTGCTCGGCCTCCTCCACGGTAATGGTGCCGCAGTCCACCAGCTCCTGCACATAGGAGTGGTCGTGGGTGAGCTGGGCAAGCCTGCCGTCCCGGTACAGGTACGCCCGCGAGTCGCCTGCATGACACAGGAACACCTTGCCGCCGCGCACCAGTGCGCACACAGCCGTGGTGCCCATGCCCGCCAGCGATTCCTCACGCAGGGCCTTCTGGAACACAAAGCGGTTGGCGCTGAGCAGGCTCTTTTTCAAAAAGGTCTCCTCTTCGCCGGGCAGGCACTTGGAAGCATACTGCTCCTGAAAGCAGCGCTCGATCACATCGCACGCGCTCTGGCTGGCTTCCCTGCCGCCGCGCGCACCGCCCATGCCGTCGCATACCAGCAGCCATGCGGCATCGCCGGGCAGTTCTCCTGCGCGATAATCGTCCTGATTATCCTGCCGGACCCTGCCGACATCCGTTTTTCCTGCAAGTTTCATAGGCTTCTCCCTTTAATATTTACGCTTTCCCGTTCATTTCGTCACGGCGCAGCTGGCCGCATGCGGCGCTGATCTCGCTGCCAAGGCGGCGGCGCACCGTAGCGTTCACGCCAAGGCTCTCCAGCTTCTGCTGGAAGCGGTGCACGTTGGCTGCATCGGTGGCCGAGTACGGGCTGCCGTCCACCGGGTTGATGGGGATCAGGTTCACATGGGCACCCATGCCCCGGATCAGGTTTGCCAGCTGTTTGGCGCAGGCATCGGAATCATTGACACCGCGCACCATGGAATATTCAAAGCTCACACGGCGGCCGGTGGTATCCTGATAGCGGCGCACGGCCTGCATCAGCACTTCCACGGGGTAGGCATCGTTCACCGGCATCATGCCGCTGCGAATTTCATTGTTGGGTGCGTGCAGCGACACCGAGAGGGTCAGCTGCAGCTTTTTCTCGGCCAGCTGGTCGATCTTGGGCACCAGGCCGCAGGTGGAAAGACTGATGTTGCGCATCCCGATGTTCACGCCCTCGGGCGAGGTGATGTTCTCCAGAAACTTCATCACTTCGTCAAAGTTATCCAGCGGTTCGCCAATGCCCATGAGCACGATGTGGGAAATGCGCTCCCCGATATCCTTCTGGGCGGTGTAGATCTCAGAGCAGATCTCGCCTGCTTCCAGATCGCGCACGCGGCCCGCCTGGGTGGACGCGCAGAAGCGGCAGCCCATGCGGCAGCCCACCTGCGTGGACACACACACCGTGTTGCCGTAGTGGTAGCGCATGACGACGGTCTCGATGCAGTTGCCGTCTGCCATGCGCAGCAGATATTTTACCGTGCCGTCCTTTGCTTCCTGCCTGCGCTCGATCTTGGGCGCGGCAATGTAGAAGCTTTCTTCCAGCTTTGCCAGCAGGGACTTGGGCTGGTCGGTCATGGCAGAAAACTCGGTGACCAGCTTCTGGTGCACCCAGTGGAAGATCTGCTTTGCCCGGAAGCCCGGCTGACCCATCGCTTTCAGTTCAGCGGTCAGCTCTGCCAGCGTAAAGGAAGAGATACAGCGTTTTTGTTCCATTGTGTTCTCCTATTGTTTTTTACGAACAAGCCACCTGTTTCATTGCAGCTTTTCCCCGTTTTTCTGCATGGCACACAGGAAAAAACCGTCCATGCCGGTACGGGTGGGCACCGAAAGCGCGCCGTGCTCCCCTGCCGTCATCCCGGCGGGCAGCGCTGCGGCAGGCTCCACCACCGTAAACTCCGGGTGGCGGGCCAGAAATGCCGCGATCTGCTGCTGGTTTTCTGCCGGGTCGATGGTGCAGGTGGAGTACACCAGCCTGCCGCCCGCTTTCAGCAGCTGTGCCGCCGTATCGAGGATGGCCGACTGCGTGGCCAATAATTCAGCTTCGCGGGCCGGTTCCAGCTTTTTGTAGCGCAGATCCGGCTTTTTTGCCAGAATGCCAAGGCCGCTGCAGGGCACATCCGCTAAAATGCGGTCGGCCTGCGGCAGGGCCGGGTTCACCTTTGTGGCATCGTTGCACAGGGCTTCCACATTGGCAAGGCCCATGCGCTGCACTGCCGTGCGGATCAGGCCCACGCGGTTCTCGGCAGCATCGCAGCTGTAAAGCCTGCCGGTGCTGTGCATCTGCTCGGCCAGCAGGATGGTCTTGCCGCCGGGCGCGGCGCACAGGTCGATGACTGTTTCTCCGGGCTGTGCGTCCACGCAGAGCGCCGCCAGCTGGCTGGCCTGCCCTTCCACATGGAAGTACCCCTGCCGGAACAACTCATTTTCCGCCGGGCTGCCCTCGAACCGGGCCAGCACACTGCCGGGCACAATGCCCCGCTTTGCTTCCTTTGCGCCGGAAGCCAGCAGCTTTGCACAAAGCTCATCGGCACTGCCTTTCAGCGGGTTCGCCCGCAGGCTGGTCATGCCGCCGTCGGCCTTGTAGGTAAGAATATCCAGTGCTTCGTCCGGGTAGTTTTTGTGCAGAAATTCCGCCACATCCCGCCCGGCAGAGCCAAGCACCATGAGCCGCTCCACTTCGTTTTTGAAGCTTGCGGTGCTCAGGTCGTAGCTGCACGCCTTGCGCAGCACGGCGTTGACCAGCCCGGATGCGCTGGATTTTTTGAAGGCACGGGTCAGCTTGACGGCCTCGTTCACCGCAGCGGACGCCGGCACCTGCATATAGCGGGCCTGCGCCAGCGCTGCGCGCAATATTTCGCGCACCGGTGCATCCAGCTTGGCAAGGCCCTTGGGCAGGAACTGGCACAGGATGTAGTCCAGCGTGCCCCGGTGTTCCAGCACCGTGTAAAAGATGGCGCTGGCAAAAGCTTTATCACGGCCTTCCAGCTGCTGGCGCTTGAGTTCGGCATCCAGAACAAGGTTGGAAAAACCATCCTGCTCCTGCCGCACCAGCGCCGCCACTGCCGCCGCGCGGGGATTCGCCGCCATCAGAGAATATCCCCCGTTTTCAGGCGCTGACCGGCCGCAAAGGCGGTGCCGTCCATGGGCTTTTTGCCTTCCGGCACCACATTCAGCAGCTGGACGGCCCCCTCACCGCAAGCCACCGTGAGCGGCTTTGTGGCCAGCACGGTGCCGGGCGCTTCGCCGTGAGCTTCCACGGCACGGCACTCCATCACCTTGAGCTTTTTGCCGCCGGAGGTGACGAACCATGCACCAGGCCACGGGTTCATGCCGCGCACCCAGTTGTGGATGTGGACAGCCGATTCGGTCAGGCGGAACTCTGCCATCTCCTTGTTCAGCATAGGTGCAAGGCAGGCGTTCTCATGATCCTGCGGCTGGGGTTTCAGCGTTCCGGCGGCGATGGCGGGCACCACCTCGCACAGCACCCGTGCACCCACGGCAGTCACGCGGTCAAACAGCTGGCCGCTGGTCTCCTCCGGGTCAATGGCGATCTTCTCGCAGCAGAGCACATCGCCGGTGTCAAGGCCCTCGTCCATCTGCATGATGGAAACGCCGGTCTCTGCATCGCCGTTCAGCACGGCCCACTGCACCGGGGCGCTGCCGCGGTACTTGGGCAGCAGCGAAACATGCAGGTTGATGCAGCCGTACTTCGGCGCTTCCAGCACCGACTTCGGCAGGATGCAGCCGTAAGCCACCACCACGATCAGTTCCGGGGCCAGTGCGCGGATGTTCTCGTCCTCGCTGCCGTCCCGCAGGGTGCGGGGCTGGAACACCGGCGTGCCGTGGGCAAGGGCCACCTCCTTGACCGGGGGTGCGGTAAGCACCTGCTTGCGGCCAACCGGCTTGTCCCGCCGGGTGTACACCGCGCAGATGTCATGCCCGGCGGCATACAGGGCTTTGAGGCACTCTGCGGCAATATCCGGCGTGCCCATGAACAAAATGCGCATTACTTGTTTCCTTTCGCTTCGCGGGCAGCTTTTTTGCCCTCTTCGGTATCCTCATAGAAATACTCGCTGGACTGCATGATGGTAATGCCGTCCAGATGGTCGTTCTCGTGCTGGATGCAGCGGCCCAGCAGATCCTCGGCTTCCAGCTCGAACCACTTACCGTGGCGGTCCTGTGCGCGCACTTTGACAGCAACAGGGCGGGTCACAGCGCCGTTGTGGCCCGGGAAGGACAGACAGCCCTCGTAGGCGGTCTCCTCTTCCTCGGATACAGCCAGAATTTCCGGGTTGACGAAGTCGATGAACTTATATTCGTAATCTTCGGGGATCTCCTCGGGCGCGTCGGTGGTGTCCCACACCACGAACAGACGGCGCAGCATGCCCACCTGCGGGCCGGCCAGACCCACGCCGTCGGCGGCGATCATAGTCTCATGCATGTCGTCCAGCAGGGTAGCCAGACGGTCATCAAAGGTGGTGACGGGGCGGCAGACCTTGTTCAGGATGGGATCGCCCTCTTTTACAATATTGCGGATAGCCATTTATGGTACCTCCAAATCAGATGTCACCGTCCGAGTGCAGGTCCACCGCAACGGTGGCCTTGGACGGAAGTTTTTCCTGTTCGTATCTTTCCAGTGTGCTGCGCACGAGGTCGCGGAAGCGGCGGTCGTTGCGGCACTTGATGGTAAGTTTGTAGCGGTAGGTGTCGTTGATCTTCTCAATGCTGCCGGGCGTGGGGCCAAGCACCCGCAGCGGCAGATCCGGCTGTTTTGCCGCCTGCTGGCCCAGCAGGGCCGCAAAGCGCGCCGCCGCCCGTGCTACCTCGATCTCCTTTGCGCCTGCAAAGCCAATGACGCACAGCCCGCAGAAGGGCGGGTACAGGCCCAGCTTGCGGTAGGCGATCTCCTGCTCAAAAAAGGCATCGTAGTCCTGCGCGGCGGCAAGGTTCAGCACCGGGTTATCGGGGTCGGTGGTCTGGATGATGGCAAAGCCCGGGTCTCTGGCCCGTCCGCTGCGGCCCACCACCTGCGTGATGAGGCTGAACACATTCTCATACGCGCGGAAGCCCTGCGCAAACAGCAGCGAGTCGATGCCCAGCACGCCCACAAGGGTCACATCCTCAAAATCCAATCCCTTGGCCACCATCTGGGTGCCCACCATGATGTCATATTCGTGGTTCGCAAACCTTGCCAGCAGCTTTTCGTGGGCATCCTTTGCGGCAGTGGAATCCTGATCCATGCGCAGCACCCGCGCATCCGGGAACAGCTTTACCAGCTCTTCCTCGGCTTTCTGGGTGCCGAAGCCCCGGTACTGCAGCTTGCCGCCGCAGGCGGGGCAGACGGTGGGCGGTTCCATCTGGCTGCCGCAGTAGTGGCACAATACCTTGTGCGCCGCTTTGTGGTACACCATCGGTACGCTGCACTTTGTGCACTTGAGCACCTCGCGGCAGTCCTCGCACTGGGCCATGGTCTGGTAGCCCCGGCGGTTCAGCAGTAAAATGGTCTGCTTGCCTGCATCCAGATTGCTGCGGATGGCATCTTCCAGCGACAGACTGATCTCCCGCGGGTTGCCTGCCGCCAGCTCTGCGCGCATATCCACGATCTGCACCGTGGGCAGCGGGTTGCCGCCGTAGCGCTGGGTCAGCCGCACCAGCTGGGTGCGGCCATGCTGAGCCGCGTAAAAGCTCTCGGTGCTGGGGGTGGCGCTTGCCAGCAGAAGCAATGCACCGTTTTCCGCCGCGCGCTGCCGGGCCACCTCGTGGGCAGAATAGCGGGGCGCGGATTCCGAGCGGTAGGTGTGCTCCTGCTCCTCATCGATGATGATGAGCCCGATGTTTTCCAGCGGCGAAAAGATGGCGCTGCGGGTGCCCACCACGATGTCTGCGCCGCCGTCCTGGATCATCTGCCACTGCAAAAGGCGTTCGGTGTGGTTGAGGGCAGAGTGCTGCACCGCCACCCGGCGGCCAAACTGACTCTTGAGCCGCAGGATCATCTGCGGGGTCAGGCTGATCTCCGGCACCAGCACCAGCGCACGCCTGCCCTGCTCCAGACAGCGGGCAATGAGCTTTAAGAACACCAGCGTCTTGCCGCTGCCGGTCACGCCGTAGAGCAGCGCCGAGTGGGGTGCATCGTCTTCCAGCTTTGGCAGCAGAGCATCGTAAGCCGCCTGCTGCTCCTGCGTGAGGGTGATCGGCTCGTTTTTCAGCGGAATGGACGAATACAGGTCGATGGATTTATTCACCTTGCTGCATTCCAGCACGCCTTTGGCGCACAGGTTATCCAGCACGGCACGGCTGATGCCCTTGTCTTCCAGCTCGTTCAGGGTGCGCGGCCCGCCGCCCAGCAGCGCCACTGCCGCCAATTGCTTGGCCGTGGGCTTGGGCTTTTGCTGCAAAGCCCCCACCAGCTTATAGCTGTTCTCTGTGTGGCGGGTGAGCTGCTTTTGCAGCACCGGCGTTACGCCGTCCGCCGCCACGGCAGGCTTGTACTGTGCACCATAGGGAATGACCGCCTTGACCGCTTCATAATAGGTGCAGAAGGTGCGCTCCTTCAAAAAGTGCACCAGCCGCAGCAGTTCCGGGGTCAGGCAGGCGGATGCCGGGGCCACGTCGAAAAGATATTTCAGCTTTGCACTTTCCGGTTCGGCATCGCAGGCCAGCACCACGCCCATGCGGGCGCGGCTGCCGCGGCCAAAGGGCACCAGCACCATGCTGCCAAGTTTTACCGCATTCTGCTGATCCGGCATGACGGCATAGGTATAAAGCTTATCAAAGTGGAAGGTCGCATTGCTGACGGCAACGCCTACCGTTTTGGGCATTCGTCCAGCTCCTTCAAAATGTTATTCTGCGGCACCAATGCGCTGGCAGATGGCCTGATACAGTGCATCGGCGCAGGTATCGACCTGGTCGTTGACCAGCTTCAGGGTGAATTTATCCTGCTGGGCCAGCTCCTGCCGGGCGGTGGCAAGACGCTCCTGAATGCTGTCCTCGGTCTCGGTGCCGCGGCCGCGCAGACGGCGCTCCAGCTCCTCCACCGACGGCGGCAGCAGGAACACGGTGGTCGCGCCCGGGAACATGCGGCGGATGTTCGCTGCGCCGTGCACATCGATGACCAGAACGACCACCTTCCGGGCTGCAAGGCGCTTGTCCACTTCCTCGCGCAGGGTACCGTAGTAGTTGCCGTTGTAGAAGTTGTGCTCCACCACCTGATCGTTCTCGATCAGCTGCTGGAACTGCTCCCGGGTGCGGTAATAATAATCCACGCCCTCCTGCTCACCGGGACGCGGTGCGCGGGTGGTGGCGGAAACAGTCTTTTCGATCTCCGGGTGTGCTTCGCGCAGTGCCTTCACCACGCTGTCCTTGCCGGTACCGGCCGCGCCGGAGACCACAAACAAATATTTATCGTTCGCCATGGGTCTGTTCCTCCTCTGCTGGTGTTTTGCCCTCCTGCCCTGCCGCACGGTTGGCCACCGTTTCCGGCTGAAGCGCCGAGAGCACCACATGATCGGAGTCCATGATAAGCACTGCACGGGTGCTGCGGCCATAGGATGCATCGATCAGCATTCCGCGCTCCCGCGCTTCCTTTACAAGGCGCTTGACCGGGGCGGAATCCGGGCTGACCACTGCCACCACACGGCCTGCACTGACCATATTGCCAAACCCGATGTTGATGAGCTTCATAAACCCCTCCGAATTTTCTGTATCACTCCAGATTCTGGATCTGTTCGCGGATCTTTTCGATCTCCGCCTTCATATCCACCACGATGCGGGTGATATCCAGATCCTGACACTTGGAGCCGATGGTATTGGTCTCGCGGTTCAGCTCCTGCGTCAAAAAGTCCAACTTGCGGCCCACCGGCTCGTCCAGCTTGAGGATATCGCGGTACTGCGCAATGTGGCTGCGCAGGCGCACCGTCTCTTCATCCACAGCGGTCTTATCACCAAAAATAGCGGCCTCGGTCAGCACGCGGGCATCGTCGATATCGCGGTCCTCCAGAATGACCTTGAGTTTCTCGTACAGGCGGTTGGTGTAGTTTTCCACCCGGCCTGCACTCAGGCTCTCCACTTTGCCGACGCACTGCTCCAGAAACACAAGACGGCTTTCCACGTCTGCCTTCATCTTGGCACCCTCGGCGGCGCGCATCTCCACAAAGCGGTCCAGCGCCTGTGCGGTAACGGCAGAAACATCTTCCCACAGCTGTTCCTCGTCCACATCCGCGTGGCGTGTGGTGAGCACATCCGGGAAGCGGGTCAGCACGCCCGCAGAGATATCGTTCTTGACACCCAGCTGTTCCGAAATATCCCGCATGGCCTGCTGGTAGCTGCGTGCCAGCTCCATGTTGACGGCCACCACCGTATCGGCAGCGTCCACATTCTGCACGGTCATGCTCAGCTCCACCTTGCCGCGGGAAATGCGCTCGTTGAGCTGCTTTTTCAAGCGGCTGTCCAGATAGCTGCAGGTGCGCGGGATGCGCGAAGAATACTCAAAGTAGCGGGAATTCACGCTGCGCAGCTCCACCGTGATCTCACGGCCATTGCGCACAGCAGTCCCCCGGCCAAAGCCGGTCATGCTTAAGATCATAACGCTCTCCTGTTCTTACATTTTCAGTGTTTCAGCTTACAAGTTTCGGTATACGTATCCGCCTTTGGGTACACAAACCCATGTTACGATACATATAGTTTCATTTTACTATTCTTCGGCCCAAAATTCAAGGTGCACTGTTGCGTGCCGCCGCCAAAACCGGCCGCAATACACGGTGCAAAGCAAAAAAGCTCTGATACAAAATCTTCCGATCCTGTATCAGAGCCTGTTTCAGTTGGTTTTATATACGCAGGTCACGCTGTTCTGCAGCAGATTTGCGTTCAGCAGTGCGCGCTCCACCCAGTGGATATTGTCCGCAATGGTATCGCGGGAGACACCGTATTCTGCCGCAATGTTCTCCATGCTGCGGTACTCGCGGCGGTAGAGCAAAGTCAGCACCAGCTTATCCTGCATTGTGATCTTGGTAAAATGCGGCCTGCGCCGGTGCTCCTTGCAATAAGCCGCATTCAATGCTTCCAGCATCTGGGCAAATTCCTTCCGGGTGATGCCGAAGGTAAATTCATAATCCTGCTCTGTAAATTCCGCAAGGCGCTGTACCGTGATGCTTCTCATGCAGATCACCTCTTCTTTTTCCGGGGATGCCCGGGTGTCGGCTGCATCCATTTTGATTCATTATAAAATGGATGGATTTTCATGTCAATGAGCCGCCGCCCATTTTTGGGGCCAGATCCGGTGCAAAACACAAAAAGGAGCCTCCCGCCGCAAAAGCGGGAAGCCCCTGAATCCGTTATGAAAGATCAGACGGGATGAGACTGATTGGTGTAGTCCACATGGTCGCCGTCCACGCCCTGCTTCTTGGCATTGCGCTTTTCAAAGAACTTGGGTGCCACCTGCGGGAACATTGCGTAGGTCAGCACATCCTCTTCCTGCGTTGCCCACTTGGCAGCTTCTGCCTTCAGCTTGTCCATCTCAGGAGCCAGAGTATCAGCAAAGCGGCAGGTAATGGGCTGCTCGTCGCCCAGGATCTTCTTGGTGAACTCGGGCTTGATGGGAGCGGGAGTCTTGCCGTAATCACCGTGGACCAGACCCTTGAACTCCTTGGTGACCATCTTGTAGCGCTCGCCCAGAATCACGTTGAACACAGCCTGCGTACCAACGATCTGGCTGGTGGGGGTGACCAGCGGCGGATAGCCTGCATCCTCGCGGACGCGGGGGATCTCTGCCAGCACTTCGTCCAGCTTATCTTCCTTGCCGGCATCCTTCAGCTGTTTGAGCATGTTGGAGAACATGCCGCCCGGCACCTGATACAGCAGGGTGTTTGCATCCACGCCGAGGCTCTTCGGGCTGATCTGGCCGTTGGCAATGTACTTCTCGCGCAGCTTTGCAAAGTATGCGCGCACAACGTTCAGCTGCTTCAGATCCAGACCGGTGTCGTAATCGGTGCCCTGCAGGGCAGCGACCAGACTCTCGGTGGGCATGTGGCTGGTGCCCAGGCTCAGGGGGCTCATGGCGGTATCGATGATGTCGGCACCTGCCTCGATGCCCTTCAGGATGGACATGGAAGCCAGACCTGCGGTGTAGTGGCTGT
>ENA-OPYE01000395-OPYE01000395.1-human-gut-metagenome-genome-assembly--contig:-NODE-395-length-34553-cov-4.080787_pt1 | contig 34553 bp, 35 predicted proteins | sample MGYA00241063_ERZ501442 | MGnify/ENA primary metagenome ERZ501442 (study PRJEB25962, sample SAMEA1967055) | human gut metagenome | biome: human gut; feature: human-associated habitat; material: faeces... | reverse complement strand
AATCTGTACGACGTAGCCCTATTATAGTCTCCACATGCATCGGTTGTCGAAGAAGAACACAATTCTTCAGTAGTGTCTGATGAAGAAGAATACATATTTTCTTCCTGTTCTTTCACATTTTTCATCTGCACATTATCGTTTAATTTCATCTCATCACTAACATTCAAAATTTGTGTCTGATTAGCCATAATCAAGCCCTCCTTATGAATGTTTTTATATCAGGGCACCTGTCCCTACCATATAGAAACAAGTGCCTTGTTACCTTAGTATACCACAATCTACGCCGGCTGTATTGCACTTTTTTCAGCCTTAAACCACTCCTTCGCATTAGGAACAACACTGTTCCCATTCCCTTTCATAACAAAAGTCAGCTTGTAAGGATCTACTGTGCCATCTTCGTTTGTCTCTCCCACGATGACCTTTTCCACAATACTTTCAAATACTACTCTGTCAAACTCATCCAGAATATCACCATCAGCAAGTGCTTTCTTAAGAGAAGCCATTCTCTTGCCCACATCCTTCTGATTGGAAACATTATTCTGAAGGAGTTCTATAGAGTCCTTCGACTTCTGAATTTTCACGGTAAGCTCTTCATACTTTTCATCATATGCCTCTTTGGTAAGACCATCATCAAGGTATATATCCGTAAGTTTCTTTCTTCGCTGCTCCAGATTATCAAGAGTTTTCTGCTCTTTTTTGAGTCTTGCAATATCATCATTATTCGCACCAATGCTTTCAATCGTTCCAATCACAGAATCAATTACATCATCAAAGCTTCCTGCCAACAGCTTATATGCCTCAAGGAAAGCATTTTCCAATATAGATTCATGAACGGATTTACTATTAGGGCAGTTATGCTTACCTCTATTGGCTGCATTTCTGCAATACCAGACCGGTGTTTCATACTTGGAGCTGCTATGAAGGGTACGTCTGGTCAGCTTCGTACCACAGAAACCGCACTCACACATACTGGAAAATGCATACTTTTTCGTATACTTTTCTCTCTTTCCATCTGCCTTTTTATCTGACTGATGGTTGCGGGATAAGCGAATTTCTTTTGCCTGTTCCCACACCTCTCTGCTTACAATAGGCTCATGATGGTCACGAACATAATACTGCTCCTCTTCACCAAAATTCTCGATTCGCCTCTTGGAAATCGGATCAGTGGTAATGGTTTTCTGCAAAAGCAAATCACCTTTATACTTCTCATTCTTGATAATGCCCCTCACACCACTGTCCGTCCATTTTGCCACACCTTTTTTATTGAGTTTCCCCAGTGCCTCCAGACGCTTTGCTATGGTATAAGTTCCATATCCTTGCAAATACAGTTCAAAAATCAATCGCACGGTTTCTGCCTCTGCTTCATTAACTGTAATTGTCTTATCCTCCGGATGATAATCATAACCAAGACAACCGTTAAAGCCCATCAGTTCTCCACGCTTCATCTTCATCTTAATGCCCAGCTTCACATTTTTTGATGTGGATTCCACTTCATTCTGAGCCAGCGTTCCCATAAGTGTAAGCATCATTTCTCCCTGTTCCGTCAAGGTATTGATATTCTCTTTTTCAAAAATCACTGCAATACCTCTTTCCTTTAAAAGGCGCACATACTGCAGGATATCAACCGTATTTCTGGAAAATCGTGATACTGATTTTGTCATAATCACATCAATCTTTCCATCCATACAATCCTGTATCATCCTCTGGAACTGCTCACGCTTGTCCACCTTTGTTCCAGTAATGGCTTCATCTGCATAAATACCCACCATAACCCAGTCCCGGTTTTCTGATATCTTGTCCTGATAATACTGCTTTTGGGACTGGAAACTCTCAAGCTGCTCGTCACCATCCGTACTTACACGGACATATGCCGCAACTCTCTGTCTTGTAATAACAAGTGGTTTACCCTCATAATCTCTCTTGCGGAGTATAGGACCCTCCACCGCCTTGATAACTTCTACTTCTGCCATAAAAATCCTCCTTCTTAAACCCGTGCTTGGTTTATCCTTCATACCAAGCATACTAAAAAATGAAAATATGAACGAACATACAAAAGGAGCCTGCATATACATTTTCATGCATATACAGACTCCGCCATCTCCCCAATACTGATTATGGTTGCTAAGCAACCTTATTTCCTGCATTGGATTTGAAATATTCCGACTCCAGAATATGATACGAACTCATAATCTTATTCTTTGCCAGAATATATTCATTCTCTGAAATCAATCCAAGACGAACCAGTTTTCTAATCACTGCCATCTTCTTGCTGAATTCCAGACATTTCTTTGCATCTAACTGACACCATTCCATAGCAAAACCTCCCTTCATAATTCCTACTGTTTCGTTCCAAGTCTGCACGCATGCTCCAAAATTCTTATAAAAAGTCGTAGAACATATGTTTGTTTTATGTTATAATTCTTCTATAAGAATCAGCTAGCACACAAAGTAATCTTTTTAATTTCAAAAAGATTACCCTTTCACTAATAGGAGAAACAGAAGTGGTTTTGCGGAAGTGTTTTTGAAACTTTTTGAAAATAATGCAATGAGGAATGATATAAATTGAAACCAGACTACGAAGAATCAATAGAAAATGAAGACAATATAGCCTCTGATGAGCTCCTGTATATGGAAGAAATGGAACAGGCACGAATCATTGAGCAGGCTGCACTTGCAGAAATAGAATTAGAAATGGCTGCTTACCCTGAACCGGATGCTGATGTACCGGAGGAAGAAGCTACAGAAGCAGCCTCACGCACAATGTTAAAACGGGAGCTTCGTGCACAGGCTCTTTTAAGACTGGAAGATGGTGCGAGAACCGAAGAAGATTTTAAGGAAGTCATAAAGCAGTGGGATCACTTAGATGATAACCGGGAACGAAAGGAACGCTATCACGAAATAGGCAGGGAAATGAACCGGTTAACAGAGGATGCTCCAAAGAATCCGGTGGTAATCCCCTATCCAATCCACCACACCTACTGGCGGCAGATGATGAAAGGTGATTTTCTGGATGTAATATTTGACTGCCCCTTTGAAATGCATGAATTTCTTACGGATGAGGATTATTCCAAGATTATTTATGACTTGAAAGACAGTTACAAAGAGCTTATCTATTATCTGTATATTCGAGATTACAGCACTCTTTATGTTGGAAATCTGTTGGGACAGACTGACCGTAATATCAGAGGTGTGAGAAATACCATCTTAGGTCAGATAACCAAAAAGGTAATTGCGGTGCTTTTAGAACGACAAGAATTTGATATCCCTCTATGGACAACAGAACAGGAATTTATGGAAAAGTACAAAGAGAAAATACCTGACATACAAAGAAAAGCTAAAAAAGAAAAGGAAAAGATTATCCGTGAAATCGGTGTGCTGGCAAGAAAGGTATTAAAGCAGTACCAGAAAAGCATAACAAATCAGACCAACTGCTAATCTATTATAAGAAAAGCCACAGAATAGAAATAAAGTAATTACATTTCCCTTTATCTGTGCTATGATAGTAATAGTTTTGAATTTTATTCAATTACTTTTATATAGAAACGAGGAAGTATATGATGAATTTATTTGCAAACTCCAGTTCCAACTGGGTAAAATATGATAAATACGAATGGAAAAAGGCAGACAATGGAACTCTCTATATCACTCCCACAGAGGATGCAAAGCCATCCCTTTACAATCCGGTTAAAGAATATCAGGATATGGTTCTGGCTGCCATTAACATAGGCACTCTTGCCATGAAGGAAGAACCGAAAGAATCCCTTCAGGCTTCTATTATTGATTTTGCCTGCAATTATGGTTTGCTCGGACTTATGACCGCATTACCTACCACACCGGAGTTTATTACATATGAAGCAGTATATTTACCAAAGAACCATTTTATCAGGGAAGAAAGTCTTAGCACAGAAAAGTACCTGTCCTACTTTTTTCCTTTTGATAATATTGATTTTGTAAAGCATGGTGTTGAATCTTCATGGAGTACTGACAGTTCGGAAATGATTGCATTGATTATGGCGATGAAGAACAAACCGCAGGCAGTTCTTATGAGCTTTCAGAAAGAATATGCAGAACGCTATGACTGGCTTGTGACAGTATTCAGAGATTGGGCATTTACCTTTTTCTCAAGTTTTCTGTATTATCAGGATTATGACCGGTTAGATGAAAACGAAAGAAATCTGTACCGACAGGGAATGGCTGTATTTGGCGGTATTGCACCAACTTATCACATAGAACTGCTGGACAAACCTACTATTGTGTGGGAATTCCACTCATTACTGCTTGGTATCCAAATGATGTTTTCATTTATGCTTACCGATGATAACTCTACTCTGAAAGTATGCAAGCACTGTGGCAGTGCCTTTGTAGCAACCAGAAGCAATATGGAATTCTGCTCTCCTCAATGCAAGAACCAGTACAATGTGTATAAGAGCAGGGCGAAGAAAAAGGAGGATTAAGTCTATGAATAACTCAAATATCATTATGTACACAACCGAAGACGGACTGACCAAGATAGAGACAACTTTTGAAGATGATACAGTATGGCTGTCACTTGACCAGATGGCTGAATTGTTTCAGCGTGATAAATCAACCATATCCCGCCACATCAAAAAAATCTTTGAAGAAGGGGAATTACAGCGAAATTCAGTTGTTGCAAATTTTGCAACAACTGCCGCAGACGGTAAAATCTACAATGTAGATCACTATAACCTTGATGTCATCATCTCCGTTGGATACCGTGTAAAATCCCATCGTGGTACACAGTTTCGTATCTGGGCTATGGGAATTTTAAAGGAATATATGAAAAAAGGATTTGCTCTGGATGATGATCGCTTAAAACGATTGGGTGGCGGCAATTACTTTGATGAACTGCTTGCCCGTATCAGAGACATCCGTTCTTCTGAAAAAGTATTTTGGAGAAAAGTGTTAGAAATCTATGCGACCAGTATCGATTATGATCCTCATGCTGAAGCCTCTGTCCAATTTTTCAAGCAAGTTCAGAACAAAATGCACTGGGCAGCCCACAAACACACCGCTGCTGAAGTAATCTATCAGCGTGCTGATGCAGAAAAGGAAAATATGGGACTTACTTCATGGAGTGGTGATACCATACATCGTTCTGATGTGGAAGTTGCCAAAAACTATCTCTCGGAAGCAGAACTGGATGCCCTAAACAAAATCGTTACTGCGTACCTTGACATTGCCGAAGTCCATGCCCTTAATCAGGAGCCTATGTATATGAAGGACTGGCTGGAAACCATTGACGATTACTTGAAAATGACCAGAAGGGATATACTTACCACCAGCGGTCATGTCAGCCATAAACAGGCTATCGAAAAGGCTCATGCTGAATATGATAAATATAAAAACCGACTGGAGGATAGCCTTTCTCCGGTGGAGAGAGATTTTATTAAAAACATTGGAACCTTGGAAATGATTGCGGATTCGCAATCATAATTCGAAAGGTGGATTGCCCCACACTCATTTTAGGGCAATCCATCTCATTTCTCTGTATCCTTTCAATTTTCCGCGATTTATCAACCTCAAATAAATGCGTGCTTATTTAATCATACTTTAAACGAATCTATCCACTTCTGGGCTTCTATTCCTGGATCATAATCTTCAAGTGCACTCAATTCTTCCCCATATCTATAATTTGAATCAAATGCACCGGAAGCAACATTATATACATACCTAAATTCTTGAGGCATAGGCATATCGTATTCTTTACATATATCTTCAAGTTCAGGTATAATTTCATCCTCTATCACATCAAATATCTCTAATATATCTTTATCCGATATACCCGCTTCAAGATTACCAAGTATTGAGCCTTTTACTCCGAAGGCACATGTTTCCATTGCTGACCATTCATCCGATTGAATGAAAACATATATTGTATCTACATTATCACCTATAACCTCTAAAAACATTGATATTATTTCTGATTGTTTTTCTGTAAATGCATCTTCAAAAATCATAATTGCCCCTTCAGCAAATTTAGAATTTCAGCTTTCCCTTACCAAGTAAGACAAAGTCTGTTCCCTTTGTCATCATATTCTGTATTCCAATAATGCGGAGCATTCACTTTCGTATAAATTAAAGCCTACTCCCATATTATTTTTGTCCTGCCTATACTTTTTTCCGGTGCAAAATAGAATTTTACAAAATCGCCTTCCTTTACGTTGTGTTCTTCCTGTTCTGATTTTGTTATTGCTACATCTGCAATTGTAATTTTATTATATTCATTATTTTGCAGTACCTCGTTAAACCATAATAGCCTTATGTCTATTTTATTTCCTTTATCCTTCATTTTCGCTACCATTGCTTTTTGTACCCATGCATTTTTCTCAACAAAATTCACTTCTGTTGACATTAAAATATTTCTCTGCTCCTCTGTTAATTTAGAAACCATATCTATGCGTTCTTTACTGTCTTTTCCTGCCACTATAAAAACTACGGCAATAAAAATAACTACTACAACTGCTACAATTAAGTATGGCATAAAACATTCCTCCTGCTTAATTCCATTTCCAAGCTTTAATAACCTGAATAAAGGAAATTTCATTTTCCCTTATTTTAACACATCAATTACAGATATTCTATCCTCAAAACTTGTAAATTTTATCTTTTCATAAAATTCTGCTTCATCGAATCCGAACAAATTCTCTGAATTCTCATATTCTTCATCCGTCGGTTCTATGATGAATGCAGGAGTCAATGACACCCCTTTTAGGAATTCATCTTTTATTCTAAGCATAGTCACGCACCCTTTTTTGTCATTCTTACCTAACTCCATTGCTTCCCTTAATCACAATCAACATTCAATCTAAATTTTCCACAATGAATACATCTGAACAAATATCCAGCCAGGGAACCGCCCTTTTCTAACATTTCATTATCAAAGTCCATTCCCTCTACTTTTTTGTATTCTTCAATAATACTTACTAAATTCATCTCTTTTAATTCCGCATATCCTACATCACCTAAATACTCACAATAGTCATCGCAACATGCCAACCAATATTCGCCTTGCCAAGAACAATATCCCGGTGTTCGCCTAAACAATTCAGTCCTTTTCTCCTCATCTGATATTTCCTCTGCGTATTGGATAAATTCACCATCATACTTTTCTGCTGCCTTACCATTTGCCACACATTCCATGCAAATACAATCCACTTCTCCACTGCAGTACATAGTTGACACATACACATCTGTTTTGTTGCCACAACACTGGCATACATTATTATCGAACTAAACTGCATCTAAAACTTTTTCTCTATCGTAAACATTAGGATGATATTTAAATTTGGGTAATTTCAAAGAATTATCATTCATTTTTGTATCCTCTTCATCTTCACAACTACATCAACTCCGGACAGTTCTCTACATACTCAGAAAACAGACCCCCACCAATCTCATAATCTCTTAATGCAACTTCCTTGCTACTCATAACCTCAGGGTTCAGTTCGTCAGGCAGAATACAAAGCAGACATTCTTCATCCGACATCGGTAAGTCATATTTGGAAATGCCGTACTTTTCATTAAAAACCCTGCCATTTACCACATAAATTTTCAGATGCTCATTCATAAGCAAGCGCTTCTGATTTAATGTTTCACTATAAAATCGGTTATATAAAAAATCAAGCATCTCGTCACTTGGCTTTGAAAAGTAGCAAAGTGCAGTCTGGGAATTGAGCAAATCAAGAAATGCTATATCCTTCACATAAATAAGCTCACACCGTTTTGCACCATCTGGTACTTTGTAAAATGTGCGCTTTACGTGGTTTTTCCACAGACAGTAAATCCAGACATCGACATAAAACAATAAAAATGCCAAAAAAGGTAAACCGAAGTATGTCAGGACACACGTACCACCAATAAACAAAACGATCATAGTTATAATAACAGCCACACCTTTTGCCGAGCCATATATATGTATATACCATTCTTCGATGTATTTGTACCGATAGGATTCTTCTATCTCTGCAGGGTCTTTCATTTTTTTCCTGCATTTAATTACAAAAGGCGACAGAGTTATAATCGCAAAGGCAAGCATTGCCGAAAGTACAATAAATGCATAGCTTACCTGCTCATTTTCCAAATTAAACCAAACATACAGACAATCAACCGCCAATATGAAAAAACCAATGTATTGCCAAAATAAATACGGATGCTTTTTTATGAATTTCATTCTATACTTAAATTCCCTTTCCACTCCAATATACCTATTACAACTTATCCCACACCCAATCGGGTGCTGAATAATGAATATTCAAATTGATAGATTTAACCCCCTGTAACTATGTCGTCCAAATATCTTCCAAACACCATATGCTCATACGAAAACTGCTCCGTATTTTCTGCATTGATATTCAGATCGCCCATAGCGATACATAAAATCTGCGTATCATCATTTACTTTGCAGGCAAATCGCTGATTCCACAGCTTTCCTGTAAGGTAATACAGTTTAAGTTTGCCTTCCGGCAATGCATTCATGCCGATTAACCAGTTGTACAGAATATTGAAAAATTCTTCATCCGGAATAGCTTCCATTCCAATAGTAAGTGCAGATTCCTCGTACAGTTGATTCAGAATCTCTACCTGTTTAACATCTATCTTTTCTATATTTTCCGCTCCCACAGGCACCGAATACAGCAGCTTCATAATACGTTTTTTCCTTAGCAAAGCATATGTAACAGCTGCTCCAAAGCATAAAAAAATTACAAGGAGCATGATAACTCCTGCTTTTACGTTCGCTCCCATCAAGCCAAATGCAGCTATAGTCAAAATGAGACACAAAAAAAATATTGTTCCAAATATCACATCAAAACGTTTCTGATTTTTGTTGTTTCTGTTTCTTGTGTTATAGGCTCTAAACAGGGCATCTTTTATACTCTTGTTAATTGTGTTCATAATCTCACTTACTACTTTCTATCATTATTCTGTTCAAAAAAACTCACCAATTCTTACACAAATAAACGGCTTTCCAATACCATTTGGACATTTCTGTGCTTCAAAAAAGCAATCTATACTTTTGCGAATTTCCTGTGCAAGTTATTTTCTAAAGCCGATTGTTGTACAGATTGCCAAGGCTGTTATCTATCTCATATCCGCACACACCATTTTGCCCTTAGAATCCACATCTACATCAATCTCATGTCCGCCAAATACATAGCCATCATCATATCCTATAGTATAGGAACCATTTTGATTCACAAAGATGTATTTCATGCGTTCTTTTAATGCGTTTGCAAATTCTTCCGGTGTAGAAAAATGAATTTCACATTCATCTTCATAGTCTTCCAAGCACTCCAAAGCAGCGTCATACAATGCTTCATCAGCTGCAATATATTCTCTAAATGCTTCATCTCTTGACACAATATGCTCCACAAAATCTCTTGCAACAGCCAAAGGCTTTTTCCAGGTTGCTTTACTGCTCCACTCTACCTCAATATAAATCGTAATATCATTACCTAAAAAATGATACGTTCCTTCAAACAGCCCTTCTGATTTCTCTAACACCAATTTCCCCAAAACATCATCTTCTAAAACAATCGGTGCCAGATATTTTTCCTGCTTTTTATCAAGCTTTGTTCCGGATACATTTTCTTCTAATACCTCTTTTACATACAAAAATGCAAGTTCCCCAAAGGTACTATACTGTAATCTTCCCAAAACCTTATAAATCACACCATCTTTAAATCTGTTAAAATATTCGCTGTTTTCATTCTGTGCCTCATACTCCTGATTTGATATAGGCCATGTCATAATCTTTATCTTCTTTACCACACAATCAGCATTTATATCATATATTGCAACAGCAGAACATGTAATAATATGATACTTTTCATTCTTGCTCAAACGTGAAGAACCACCGTTTCCAGCAAGGACATAATACAAGCTCTCCTCGCCATCAAATTTATTATCTTTCTGATAGATTCCATTCATATCCATACACATTCCTCCTACTTAATTCCCTTACCAAGCAAGGCAAAGTCTATTCTCTTTGTCATCATATTCTGCATTCCAATAATGCGGGTCATTTACTTCCATATAAGTTATACCCGGGATATCCGTCCTAACCTTCGTCTTTAGTGTCTTATTTAGAAAAATAAATGTTGTTTCATCACTATCACTGAAACGACCTCTATAGGTTTCACGTATTGTATTTCCAGCCTCAAGCTCTGCCAGCAAAATATCATATAGTTTACTATGAGATTTTTTAAATCTCCGGATATTATTCCATTCATAAAGAAGCTTCTTAAGATCTTCGGTACTTACGCAAAGAGGCTCGTAATCGTCAACCAAATAACATGTTATAACGGTAATTTCCTTTTCTATGTCCGCAGAAAAAACATTTCCAGCCGTATTATATATTTCAGCTTCACCGTCAATCACTATGTCTACACTTCTTTCCATCAAATCCGGAAAATCAATAAGACAGCCAAGCAGTGCTTCATACTCATTCGAAAGAGCAGGGCGAATTATTTTGTTTCCATCATCAAAGGTTTGCACATCATATGTATGTTGAATCAATTTCTTCTTTCTCCTATCACATTTCTTTGGCACAGGCTCAATATATAAACTTCAAAATGTCACGTGCTACATACTTTCTTTAATTTCTCCATACCAGCTCATCAATTCTGACACAGGGGATATTCCACTTTTGGTATAGTCATCATAACGATAGGACGCATCAAATTTATGAGTTGCAACATCAAACTCCAGCTTATATTCATTCGGACATTTTTGTTGGTACATATCACACAACTCAACTAGCTTACTAATATCTTTTGTTCCAATTGATAAAAATTCATCAGAGGCTTCATCATCAGCAAAATTACCGGCAGGTATGACCCTATCTCCTTTGACAAAAATAGCATTGAACATTTTCTGTGATGCATCCTGATAAATATAGATATATATTTTATCAACGCATCCGCCCGTATATTCCATACACAGAGAAACAAATTCTGACTGTAAATCAGTGAACGCATCTTCAAAAACCATATCAACATCTCCTTCATTAGCCGCAAAGCCTGTACATCTTATCTTTTCATTAAATTCTGCTTCATCGAATCTGAACAAATTCTCTGAAATTTCATATTCTTCATCCATCGGTTCTATGATGAATGCAGGAGTCAATGAGACTCCTTTTAGGAATTTTTCATATACCATTCTGTTATCCAAATCAAGATGTTCAGATTGTAAAAAATCATTTATAAGCTCCGATGTATTCGAACCGTATTCATCTCTCTGGTAATCTTCTATAAACTCCTCAAAACCATCAAATACTTTTTTCGTAATTGGAATATATTTGTACCATAATAGTATATTTATAAAATCATCTACAGAAGCTGCGATATATCCGGCTCCACCTTCCGAATCAATCATGGAAACATATTGATTATCCACCAATACACATACTCCACCATCACCATCACTGGCAAATGGAATAAGTTCATAATTCTGTTTACAGCCACCCTCCATTAGAGATTCCAAGTCATCCTGTAATTCGTTAGGTTTCCATATTTCCAATCCACATTTCCAATATATTTCATCCTTAAGCTCGGTGCTATTATTTATCCTGTCCAAGTAGTAAAATAGTTTTTCTTTCTGTGTCATTTTTCAATCCTCCTTTTCTGCTGCAAAATCTACTGCTTAAATGCGAAAGTTTCTTATTTTTTAGACTTCAAATGAGCAGAGTACAACATATCCAAAAACAAAGAAAATGAATCCGCAATCTAAATTATAGCAAATCCGATGCTATATATTTTGAATCGCAAAGCTTTCTCCTATTCCATCCTTTTGCGTATTTCCCTTGCATTTTCCATATCCTGAACCAATTAATATAAGCCATTTTTCATGGGAATAGACAGCCTCTTGGAAATCCGGATACCTCGCATAATCGTCTCTTTTATTTTGTTGAGAATAAACTCAACCTCTTCAGTAGGCTTGTGACAAAAAATAACTTTTATATTTGGAGTCTTGCCACTTCCACCGAAGTCTTCGTATATCTGCCCCGATGCAATATAGTCTAAATAATCGTTTACTTTGTCCTGAAGAACCTCTAAGTGCGCTTTTAATATCTCTGAATCCCATGGAATGTGATCACTAATGCATACTGTAACTTTGTCATCGTCTTCATGACCAAAATCTACAACATTTCTATCCAATACAGACATCTTTATCAACCACCACCTACTTTTTTATTGCCAACCTATTCATTGAAGGTAAATATCATTATCCACAATATACTTCAAATTACACCGATTTAGCATCCACGTCTTATTCCTTGCTCCATTTTGATATTGAACAATCTGCTCTTTTACCTCATCTGACAGTCCAACATATATTTGATGTGCTTTATCCTTAATTGCTTCCTGTCCTAAATGTTCTGCTATAAAATCAAGATGTACATCATACTTTTCAAACCCTTCAAAGAAGAGATATTGTACAGCCGAATGATAATTATTTTCAAATCTATGTACTAAGTCCATTGCTGTCTCTTGAAATCGTTTTTCTAATATATTCCTTGTTTCAAGCAACCTGCTTTCCGTTGATATATCATACCAATATCCATTCTCTGGCTGGTAACTCATAGATGCCACAACATTATCGACTGGTAATTTTCCATACGTTTTATAGATAAGTCTCAACTCTGCATTTATCTCGATGCTTTGACCGGATTCATTCCATTTTGAAGAAAAGAAATTAATTTCAAACACAATATCTTTCACGGTCTTCTTTAACACACCACTTTTAAGATACTTGAAACCAGTTATCTCCGACAGCTCCTGAATTAATCTTGTTTTTGCTTCTGCAACATTTAACATATCTTCCATCTTCTTCTCCTTAGTATTTTAACACCAACATTAAGACAGTTCTATTACAACTATCTATAAAATACTCGTATATCAATTCAGACAACGCATCCCTGCCAAGCTTAATAATCCGGCATTCATTTTCTTTCATTTCAACCATCTAGTCACAGTACATTTTCGTCTACATGTTTTTTTAATGCTTCTGAAAAATCCTCTAATAGATTTATCCAGTCGCCATCTTCAATGCCGGCAATATGTAAATCTCCCCATGCCCGAATATGACAGTTACATACCATTCTACGTATAAGTTTCTCATCACACACATGCATATGCTCATATTGTTTCAGAAAATCATCTACTTCCTTCCATTGAGCATGATTACTCTCCTTTAACAAATCTCTTATTCGCATTGCCATAGTTTTTAGATTTGATTCCACATTTGCCTCCTCTGAACCTAACCATTCTCCGTAAAACCATATATATGATTTTTCATACCAATCTTCATCATGAAGCTCTTCCATATATCCTATCTCTGGTAACTTTGTCACGATTGCATTATCCTTCAAATAGTAATATTCACTTTTATCTGCCAGATCCAGGTATTTTTTCAAGTTCGACTAATACATTAACTAAGATATTATTTTAATCAATTTTTATAAAATATTTTTCATTACTATATTTGTCGTTATCCGATTCGATATACAAAAAAATTTCATCTTCGGATTCCCATTCAACCTTAAAGTATACTGTTTCATTATATCCTGGTTTATTTGTTTCGAAAACCAATGTATCATCTTTAAAAATATATGGACGACTTACATAGTCATATCGTAGAGTTATAGAATAGTTACCACTAGGTGAATATATAACTTCATCTCTACTTGTTTCATATTCAATTTCACTTGTCGTACATCCGGTTAATACAAATAATACTAATATACATAACACAGCGTTTTTTCACCAGTTCTACCTCCAGTTCTGAGCTATAATTATATTTCGTACGGTCCATATACTATATTCTCATCCCACATCTTAGCAAACACACACTCCCTTAAAAGGATCCTTGTCCATATATTTCGCCTTCTTTAATTTCTCCATTCTCTACTATCATCTCCACATTTTCAAACACGTTCATAAACACATGCTTTGCTTTTTCTAAAAGCCTATGGCACAACTTTGGCTCCTCAAACAGAAAACTTACACGCATTTCTATCCTTTTAACATTTGGATACTTTTCTTCATATTGTCCTGAATCTATGTACCAAATATATGTATTGAGTTTCTCCTGCAATAAAAATAAATGTCGATTCATATCTGACCAGTCCATTCCATCTGCAAGAAGAAGTATCAAGCTGGAAGTATCCTGTTCATATGCCATGCCATCAATGGTGTCTGTGTTTTCAATATTCAACTTCTCATCGTTATTATCTAATCAATCTGCTCAGATTTCTCTGCTTTTACTACAACATCCACGATTTGCTCCTCAGCCTTCGATTCCTGTGACACTGCATCCGTTTCATAAAAATCAGCAACAACTTCTTCCACACTTATATCATTTATCTCAACCACAGATTCTTCATTCTCCGCAACCACTTCGTCAATAACAGGAGTCTCCGTATATGATGAAACAGCCTCTTCTCTCTTAGCCTGCTTTTCCTGCATTGCTTCAAATTCCACTCTGGTCATAATCGGTGTAGAAATCATTTCTGCTGTAGCTGTTTTCCAGTCCACTATTTCCTGACCTTCCAGATAGTCCAGATAAGCATTATTCCACTCTTTTCTGTCCATTTCATCCAGATAAAGATTGAATCTACGGCTATTGCGTTCAGCCACACGATTTCTTATGGCTGATATCCCTTCCCTCTTTTTCAGTTCTTCTGCCTGTTTTCGCTTCTTCTCCTGCTCTGACTGAATCAATGCCTCAATCTCTGCTTCCATCTGCTTCATGGCAAGGTCTTTTGCTTCCCTTTCTGCAACAAAACCTCTAATCCTGTCCGCAAGCTCTGCCTTTCCGTACCCTTCTCCCAGCTTATTACCTCGGATTCCTTTCTTCATATCCGGCATGGCAAAAGTCACAGTTTTATTCGTAACTCTAATCGTCCAGTGGTAAATTGCACGCAGATACTCTATCAGCTGTTCAAATGAATTTACCGTCGGCAGAATCTTGTCAATGGTATTTCTTATAAGTTCCCGGTCGGAAGTAACTCCCACACCGTCTGATGCATTCTTATCCATAAGGCGTTTTTCCACCCAGTAATTATCCTTATGCTTTCTGGCAAGTAAATCCGCCTGCCCCAATCCCAGACGGATACACTTATCCATTACCCACTTTTTTGCATGATACATCATCTTACCAGTGCTTTTATGCTTACAGCACTGCTTCCACTCGCATGGTTTATCGTGCCATATGCTTTTCCTGCCGGGGAATTTCCGCACGGAATTAATAACCATGTGAATGTGCATATTCCGGCTGTTATTATGACCGTCTGGATGCACTGCAACTACTGCCTGATGCCCCGGAGCAAACTCTGCAAGCCACTTCTTTCCAAACTCCATTGCCTGTTCCATTGTAATATCATCCTCCGGTTCAAAGCTGATAATATAATGATGTGCCTTTACATCATTCACAGAATTGTTCTTTCCATAAAATCTGTTGGTTTCAATACACTCTGCACCAAAACTGTCCACATCACAATTCACGCCATCAATCAGATAGTTTTCACGCTCCATAATCCTGCCCTTTCCATCCAGAATGGGCTTATTAGTATATTCATCAAACTGACAGGTCAGATACTCCACTGCATCAGAATAAAATCTGTTCTTTACTGAAATATGCTTCAATATCGCCATTAGCTCTCACCATCCTTTCCGCTTTTACGCCTGCGTTTTTTACCACAAGCCACATCTTCCAATGCCGGCAGAATCTTAAACTTCAAATCAAGCAGCTCCCTTACGGCTTCCTTTACTTCATAATAAACGCTGCAAAAATCGCCACCACCATTCAAATGCTTTGCTATCTGATTCAGATTCGAGCCAATCTTTCCAAGCTGCATGGAATACTCCCTTAAAAGACCGGTATCTCCATAGCAAGGCAGTTTCCTGCCCAAAGCACATCGTCTCATATATTCTGAAGTGGTAAGCCCGGTTTTTCTCGCTTTTTCCTCAATCAGTTCCTTATCCTCTGCGGAAATACGCATCCTTTTTAATACGCTCAATGGTGGTAATCAGTCCCAGCTCATAGGTGTAAGCGTCCTTATCCATAGGAATTTTATCTCTGACACTAAGCACATCCAGTGTCCAAGAACCCAAATCCACACATCTGAGTCTGTCCATATCTCCCATACGGTTTGCAATAGCCGCATAACACTGGGCATAAATCTTAACCTTATCCATATAAAAAGAATAATGCACTCCCTCAAAGTTAAAAGAAATGCGTTCCTTATGCCATAGATAATCACGAAACTCCTTACGCTCCGCACCAAACAGGGTAAGTGGCACACCTGCATACAGTTCCACATGCTCTGCCTGTGCCTTACCCTGATACTTAAGCTCCTTGGCAATCCCTGCCAAGGTCAGCAAAAAGTAATTCTCATTCTCGGTCTTAGTTGCCTGCTTTCCAAGTCTGCCCTGACCCACAATATACTTCTTACCCTTATATTCCAAAAGTCCGTGATTGGTCAGTGGCGTATATTCTACAGGCACCACCGAAGTTTCCATAAAAGTATGCTCGCCCTTAATGGAACTCCAGCCGTGATCCAGTGCAATCCTAACAGGTGCCTCAAATGTTTCAGTCATAAATAAATTCTCTCTCATAAAATCCTCTCTTTCTCCGGCATAATAACCGGTCTGCATAATATTTTTGTTTTGTGTTGCAGTCGCTCCTGCATTAGTGATACTTGTAAACAATCTCTCCATAAATAACCTCCTCCGCAAGCTGTTTAGCCTGCTCTCTTAATTTCCACATTTCCATTGTGGAGTTAGTGTCTTTCGGTTTATGTGATGCCAAATACCTATTCATAATTGAATCCAACATCTCATAAACCTGCTCATTTACTTCCTGTGCCTTACGATGAAGCTGCCCCATACGGATATGGTGGCGGTATCGGTCTATATGATTTTCTTTCATATAAGAAATCCAAATCAGACCATATTTTCCCACATCAGTGATTGTGACGGATAAAGTATTATCCGAACACTCACTAATATTGGGATACAAAATGCCATCCACCGTTCTGTATGTTCCGCCCATAGCTTCAAATATAGATAATTCATTGCTCATCTTAACGACCTCCTATCTTACTTTACCCCGGCTGGTACCAATACCCTTTGTTTTATCAAGTTGCTGTTTTTCATGCCATTCCTTTAAAAGCTGTTCAATCAACGCTGTTTTCTGCTTATGTGTATATCCTTCCGGAAAATACTTCTCCACAGCATCTGCACGCAATTTAATCTGTTCTCTCTGGTTTGGCTTTTCCTGCTCTAATATGAGAAACATTACATCCATATCCAGCTCTCCATACTGACTCATTCGCTTTATACGATTAGCCTGAGATAATGACGGTGTGCATTGCTCCATATCCATAACTTCATAAAGTTCATACTGCTGTTCCTCTGTCAGATAGGAAAGTTCCACCGCAATGGTAAAAGCAATCTTTCCATCATCTACCATATCAAGAAGCTTAGGGATGAGATTGGTAAGACGAATATAACGTGATATTTGCCTTTGACTTTCTCCTGTCTGCATTGCCAATGATTGATTACTTCTTATAATTGCATCTTCGACGCTTTTATCTTGCAACAACATCCATTTTCCATCAGCATCATATCCACCAGCCAATGAATGCGTTTGTAATGTAGGATTTTCTAACTTTTCGCCAACTTGGCAAAAAGTTAAATCAGTCCTCGCCCCCTGCCTCTTCATCGCATCAAGCTTCATCTTATAAGCAAATGCCTTTTCACTTGGTTTCAAATGTTCTCTTTGCAGGTTACTGTCTACCATAGCTATAACTGCCTGATTATCATCAAGTTCTCTGATTACCACAGGCATTACATCAAGACCTGCCCATTTACTGGCAGCCTTTCTTCTATGCCCGGCAATCAGCTCATAGCCGCCTTCTGCTCTCGGTCTTGCCAATGCTGGAACAATGACACCCTCTTTTTCAATACTCTGCATCAGCTCAAAAAGTGCCATATCATTTTCTACCTTAAAGGGATGCCCCTCAAAGTCGTGTAAATCCGCAATGGGAACCATCTTTATATCCGTTTCAGCCATTGCATTGTGGTCTTGTTGCGAACAAGAATACAATTCTTCCTTTTTCTTCATAAATTCAATTACCTCCTAAAAAATACTGTTTGCCAGATAATCTCTGTCAAAACAAAACGAGCCGCTTATTTTCAAAATCACTTGAAAATAAGCGGCTCAAACCTCTTTGTTACCTTATTGAATTGTTAGTTATTATTGATGAAATATGAACGATAGATTTTTGTGTTTCCGAACTACACCTTCACAACCACTTGGACATTTACTCCGTTGGAAATTGCCTTTTTCTTCTCTTTTCGGTCACTTTGTGAAAACAGGACATGTCGCTCAAAGTGCCTAAATTCAAGGAGTTTCAGGTATTTTTCCTTTGGAGCAATGTCACGCACTCCACATGGCTCGATTGCCCGATATTGATGTCAAATCCCAGAAAATTAAGTCCGCTCGTTCTCGGAAATAAATCTACGGCTTTTTTGACCTCAAAATACCGATTTTCTCGACCGCGCACGTTCTCGGAAACAGGTCGATGTGCTTATTCCTACTATATATAAGCGGACGCACAGATTTCCCAATCGTCTCAAGACTGCGCTCGAAGGGAATAATTCCGGAATCCCATCCACTCGACCTTAGTATCCACGATACTTCCTTGCACTCCTTTGAATCAGCTCATGGATTTCATCAGCATCAATTACGCTCATCATAGCGTTCTGATCATCCACAAACCTCTGTGCATCACGAGTTACATGTCCCGTAGTCACCAAGATCGACTTGTTGATTCGGTCAGAAGATTGGACACCAAATAAAGACCTAACAATGCTTACCCCGACACTATTTCTTCTACCGTACCTCTTGCATTCGATATAAAAGACTATCGGCTTACCCATTTCGTACTTGGTAGCAATAATATCGCGGCCGCCATCTCTTGTCGGCTGAGTCAGCTTTGTTTCAAATCCCTCATCCTGAAATAGGCGCTCTATAACCTCTTCAAATTCACGAGAGGATATATTGTAAATAAGCTCCCGGTCCTGAGTTATATTCATAATGAGTTGCTGTATACGAGAATACTCTGGATAGGCGTCATCTGGATCAAAATCATCGCGACTATAGATGACACCCATAGGAGGTTCTTCTTCAAAACGTCCACCAGCAATTTCGCAGTCTTCATAATTGAAGGCTCCTACCGGGTATTCATAGCCAGAAATTCTGAAAGAGACTTCATTACCGCAATTGTCGCATTCAATATAGCCATCGTGCCGGTATTCAATTTCCTCTCCCATTTTATTTTCGCCATGATCATATACATAGGACTCAAAATCAAAATCCTCTTTATGTATTCCTATTACTTTTCCGCAACGTCCACAGCGAATAAAAACATCTTCTAAAAGCTCCATCATACAAACATCTCCGTATTCCATACCAGATTAACAAGCTGTATAAGAAGCTGAATCCGCTCTGTGATTTCCGCTTTACCAAACTGTGCATAAGGCTTGAAGCCCAGCCCGTTGTCCGCTATGAACTTCTTGAACTTCGGATTATTCTGGTATGCCTGATCGCCAAGCGACTCAGTATAAATGTTGCCTTCGTTGGAGCAATACTTCGAGAGCTTGTAATCGTATTTGGAGTCGTTCAGGCTGGCGTTGATGCTCTTATGCAGGAGCAGCAGCGCACCGAAGCTGTTCCTCCAGCGTCTGAATTCCTCCTGATCAGCGTATTCACTTGTAAACCACTCATAATGGTCCGTGATAATATGCTCGATTTCAAACGGATTCTTTGTCTGCGTATTCATGTAATTGCAGTAGTTTGAAGCGACACCGGTCTGCTCCTCGACATAGCCAGTGATGCGGGCAAGCATATTCTTTATGTATTTTTTAGTAAAGCTGTTCAAACGCAATTCAGGAAGCGCCGCTGAAGGATCATAATCGAGATTCTCATATTGAGCTTTCAGGCGAGCTTTCAAGTCCTCGACGGAGCAGCGGCGGATATTCTTCGTCACGTTGAATACATAGTTTTTGATCGTACTGTAATCGACTGATTTATAGTTTGTTACTCTGGCAGTAATAAGCAGATCAATAAACCGAGCGACCAGATTCATCTTCTCAATGATGACCGGCCATGTGTCCTCATAGCAAATCGATGCCAGCAACAGCTGCGGCTGGAGAGTGAAATTGACTTGTGCATTGTAATAGATGTATTTTGTATCTTCCGCGAAGGTGTTCTCTGCCTCGCGGATTTTTTTATAGACATCAGCAAACTTTGAGAACTTCATGATAAACAGCTCAAAGTCATCCGTGGAAGAAAGGTCCAGTTTATCGCGCTCATCGCGCACCCACTTATGGAAAGAACCACCGATAATATCAAAGTCCTGATTAACCGCTCCGGCTTTCGTTTCACGAATAGTCTCAGCATACTGTGCTCTCAGCCATGCCTTTATAAACGTCTCATCGCCCTTGTCATCGTCTTTCTTAAGGGAGAGGACCTTGTCCTTCCATATGTCGTTCAGCTTTTCACGCTTTGTGTCATCCTTGATTTCAGATAGCAGATAGCCTTTCAACATTTCAGTCGAGGTGAGGCTAAGACCACGGTCATTCATGGTTACGAATACTTTATGCGCGTCCTGCTCAGTTGTGGCCACAATTTCAATAAAGAATACCTTTTCAGCCAGCCAGTCGCAGAAGTGTAAAAGCATATCGTCTGTAATATCGTCGGCAGGAAAGACGTCGATGACATCATTGTATCTGTCATAAAGGTTTTTCACTGACTCTCCAACATCAGTGGTATCGAACGGCTGATCATTAAAAATAGCATTCATGCAATCTGATCGATCCTCAACATTGAGGTTAAAGGACTTCGTACCATAAGCCTCGGAGAAAATCATCTGCTCAATCATGCTGTAGCTCTGTCCGAGGGTGCGCAGCCGATTATTGAGATACATCAGCAGGAGGGTAAGCGAAGAAAACCTCTGTTGCCCATCGATGATGGCATTTTCTCTTCCGGCAAGGACGATGGAGCCCATGAAATATGCACCATAATCCTGAACCTTCTGACGGTTATCACAGGGAACATAGTAATCCAAAAACTCCGACGTCAGATCGTCGATCAATTCTTCAATATGCTTTCTCTGCCACATGTATTCACGTTGATAGTAGTGAATAGAATACTTTGTGTTCTGCAGCAGCTGCTTCAAACTCTTAGGTGATCCCTCTATCTTCTTCATTGCTATTCCTCCTCGTCTACAAAGATTCCCGGAACATTCTGCCTGATATATTCGACTTCGTTCTCCACGCTGGTTCGACCGCACTTTGATAACGAGGCCTTCAGTTTCAACTTACCGGTGCTGCCGTCCTTCACGACATACTCCGGATTTTCCTTGATGAATCGCGCTGACTCACGTGAGAAACCATTTCTCTGTAAAAGGATCGTCAACGGATTTGTGGTGCCGTATTCTACATATTCATACCAGTTATTGGCGTCCAGCTCATCATCGCCTTTAATGCGCCTGAACTCGTTGGAGAAGCGTAGGAAGTAATTCGATATACTGAACAAGATGACATTTTCGATCACCTCCAGCGTATCCGCAAAAACAATGTTGCGATGGATTAGTGAGGTATCGTCATACACGCCCTTGGTATACCTGTTGATCCAGAAATCCTTCGGTTTTTCGCGATGGTGTTTCAAGGCCGCCCGCATGATGTAGTTCAGACCGTTTCCTTCCATCCATTCGCAGAGGATAACCGCGTACCAGCTCAGCAGGCTGTCCTTGCCAAGTGTGCTGGATTCATATATTTTCCACTGGAAAACATTACTCAGCTTCTTCAAGAACTCCAAAACTACGTCATGCATGAAATATCCATCCTTCACTTCTGGATAACGCAGGCCATCATTTTTTATGGCCATAATGAGCCGTTTTGTCTGATCAACAGATGTGTTTATGTCGTCGTCTGGGACGGTCTCTGTATTCTTGAATTTCTCTCGAATGTTCTTTTCATCCTCGTCAGTCAGGAATGGTTTAAATTCACGACGCACAAGAGTGTCCTTATCCTCAACTATATCCCGTAGAAGAATAAGGCCAAATTTACGCATCATGATATAGGACTCTTCTGATTGAAGAGGCTCACCGTTCTCATTGACACGATGTGGAATTACAGAGCTACCGCTTTTGAGAATGTCGGCCACATACTTTTTCTCGACCTTTTTAAGAACCTTCGGATTTGTAGCGATGGAAAGCACCTGCTCTGGCACTTTCTCTTGCAGCATCCTGACGTAGTCATCTGCTTTTACAGTTTCTTCTTCATCGGTAACAAAGTACACATTACCAAAGAGATTGAAGCTGATTCTTCCGACACGGCCTATCAAGTTTCTGAAATCGACCGGTTCCATCTCGCTGCGGAATATCTTGTTGTCTGTAATGAAGAGATTATCCGCAGGTAAATTAACGCCTTCCAGCAAAGTGCTGGTGCAGAACATAATCGTTATGTGCCCTTCCTGAAATAGTGTCTCTATCCTTGCCCGAATTGAAGCAGGAAGATACCCGATATGGTAAGCAATACCCTTGCGAATCATGTCGGCAAGGAAATAGTCACCATGAACTTCCTGACGGATGTCCTTAGACAACGTCTCAAGTAAAGGATCATTCTTAATGCCATCATACCCAAGCGCATCAGAGAATTTCCGAGCAGCGTCAATTGCCTTATTCCTGCCATTGAAGTAAACGATGGTCTGTTTTCGCTTATCCTCAGGCAGGTCTTTATTCATTTTCTCAAATTTCAGCAGGATGTTCGTAAGGTTAGCATTCCTGCCGCCTCGGTCACGTATATTCGCAACATGAATCCGATTTCCATTATGTTCGTTATATACCAGAATCTCGTGATTCTTCAGGTCTACAAGAAACTTCACCTGTACAACCGGTGAGTATGTAATTGCCAGCTTGCTATCATCACCGGCTTCTATATCCGTCATCATCCGAAGATAAACTTGTGGATTTGGGATATTCGGTGAGGCAAAGATGAAGTGTGGTTTATGTTCACGCTTCAGGAGCATATCCACAACCTTGTAATAAAACGGAGCACGGCTGTTCTTTCCGGACAGTTTATGCGCCTCATCGATAAAAAGGTAATCTATCTGCACCTTCGGCTGACTTATAAGCAGATAAAGCAAACGCTCCGGTGTTAGCACGAAGATATAATTGTGCTCCTCCTCAAGCGCAATATCACTGGCCGCTGTTACCACACGATAATTACAACGGTCGAGGTAGTTGATTTTCTCAAGGTTTCCATTTTCACCGAGGTCGTCGATAACCTTGCCACGGACTTCATTGATAAGAGCCTTCGTCGGCACAATCAGAGCATAGTTCTTCTGTGCGCCGTGGATGACCTCATTCTTGATAAACATCCGCATGATGAAGGACTTTCCCATTGAAGTCGGTGCGGAATAACTGAAGCACTCATCGGTCAAATGATCGTAGGCTGTTTTCTGCGCAGCAAAGAACTTCTCGTCCGGCTCGGCGGGAATCGTAAGATAGTCATCCCTGAATTCGGAGAAGAACCTCTCCAGCGCGGTTATGTCCTGATACTCGGAATTAATGTGCTCTACGCCCTTGTGGTTTCCAATGCTCGAAAAGACATCTCCTGCATAAAGCTTGATCAGTGAATCCTCCGGGTAAAGCTCATTCAAGAGGATTACGATTTCCTGCGCCCAAATTTTATGAGCATTTGCCTTTTCAGGATCATTGGACTTCGACAGCAAGTCAGCAAAGCGCAACGCATCACGCTTCTCTGTCTGATCGAAGGGCAGAGGTTCCTTTTTGTTAAGTTGAAGCAGGCGCAGGGCATAGTTATACAGCACCTTTTCATGGAGCTTATTCAGATATTCGTTATCCTCGATGTCGGCAAAGATGGCGGCACCGAGTGTTCTCTTTTCACCGCTCATAGGTCAACATCTCCATCCAGTACGTGCTGCATTATCGTTTTCTTTTCGGCCTCCGCATCATTCAGCGGAAGCAGATAGAAATAGAATGCGTGGTTTTCAAGTCCGCAGTCCTTTATTTTCTGTGAGATATATGCGGCGTGTTGCTGTGCGTCCTGTTCTAGCTTCTCCTGCATAATCTCAAGTAATTCATCATCGCTGCGACCTGAAGGAAGAATGCCGAAATTGTATCCCAAGAATACGCCATACGAGATTGCGTACTTGGCTTTCTTACCTTCCTCCGGCACAACATATTCTTTAAGGATAGCCAGATCGTCTTCATCGTAAAATCGATCGAGGACGGTTTTTTCAATCATGTAGACCTCACTATCCTCGTGAGCGCTTATCTTTTTGATAATCTCAAAGGCCTGATCGATGGCGTCCTTAACATCGCCCACAATATTGGACGCACCAAATACCATTTGGTTATATGATCCGCTGGCTCCATCTCCGCACAGAAAATGGATGCCATCCGCCTCACTGTTATATTGAGCCGCATCTGTGCTCATCTCTATTTTGCTGAGCAATTTATGCGCTTTCAACTTCTCTTCTAGAAAAGCGTAAATCATAATCTCACCGAGCTCATTCCCAGAGCCTTTAACATCAGCTACACTACGTCTTCTCATAATGCGTAAAGCCTGCTGCATGACGGCATCCAGATTCCCAGCTTTCTCATACTGTTCCTGTTTTGCTCGCGAGAATACATACCGACCTATATTCAGCATTGTAAACTTTTCAAGGTCAGATATTTTGATCTTGCCGCTTCTGACATTGAGGTAAAAAAGGCGCATTGAACCCGGCCGATCTTCACTGATGCTTTCGCTATGATCGACCTCTGTAAAATAATCACCAAAAGTTTTATCTTTTACAGTTTTTGTGAGTTCCAACGCCAATACACCTCCCCGTAATCAGTCGTTGTCTTTCGTTTCCCCATAAGATGTCGGATCTTCGGCAACAATGATCAAATTCTGCTGTGAATCAAAATCATATGTCACAAATTTTTGCTCCTCACTCGGAAATCACATACTCCTTGCCCTCTGGATCGTAAGTCAGGTTGAACACCAGATCAGACATCCATTTTTTGAACGATGGATTGTCTTGGAACTGTTTAAACAGTTCCATGTTGTCTGCCATGATTGAAAAAATAACGTTCTGCAGGGCACGCTCACTTTCGGTACGTGCCTCCTGAGCATCAGAGTTTTTCATTGCGTTCTGATACTTCTTATCCTTTGACACCATCTCAGGAATGGCAAGAATCTGGCGTTGCACATTATCTGCATCCTTCCAGTTGATATTTCCAAACATGTCGTTGAAATCCATAATGATCTTGGAAAGCAAATCCATCTCAGGCTCAACGATATGGCCGACCTTACCTGCAGGTACTGGTGCAATTTCCGCGTCTGCGTCCTCCAGTTTGATTGCAATAGCCTCCTGGGCCTCGTTACGATAACTGCTGAGGTCAATCGCCTGAAATATTCCTTCCGAGAAGTCATCATCATGCGGCGACGGCAGCTTTGGAATCAGCAGATTGAGGAATATAGACAGCTTCTCCCAGTCAACATTTCCATAAGGAAGGATTGCACCAAGGAAGCCATATGTACGAACGAAGGATTTAGCCGCGCTCTTAAATTTAATCTGATCATCCAGCTCCAGCTGCTTGTAAACAGCAGTGCAGGCATCCAGAATCGGATCAAGCCTATCGCGCTCTGCGCCACTCAGGAACAGCTCCACCAAATTTTCAACATTGCTGTCGTCATAAACCTGATAGCTTTCCATCAACGTTATAAGGTCATACAGCTTGTTTGGATCAGTTTCTCCAGAGAGAATTGTCGTCCGATAGAACTTCGAGAACGCTTCTTCAATGGTTGATGTCTTATTGGCAAAGTCAAGAACATAGACCTCATCCTTGCCGGGATAAGCTCTGTTCAGACGGGAAAGCGTCTGAACCGCTGCGATATCATATAGCGGCTTGTCCACATACATCGTCTGCAGCAGCGGCTCGTCAAAACCGGTCTGGAACATATCTGCAACAATCAAAATCCGGTACGGATCTTTCTTAAACTCCTTCGGGATTTTCACATCCGGAAACCCGTTCATGGCAGCCGACGTCAGCGCGGGTTCCTGTCCGTTATATTTATGCTCACCGGAGAAGGCCACAATGGTCTTATACGGACTGTGCCTGTCTGCGAGGCACTTATTGATAGCATAATAATATTCAATACATCTTGGAATGCTGGCCGTAACCACCATGGCACGAGCCTTGCCGCCGATCTTTTTCTTGGCGATAACCTGCTCGTGGAAGTGCTCTACTATCATAGCAGCCTTCTTTGCGATAACATCCGGATTGCCCTCGACAAAGGCACGCAGTTTCTTCTGTGCACGCTTTTTGTCGAACATTGGGTCGTCCTCGACGGTCTTCATGATCTTATACCAACTGTCGATGGTCGTATAATTCCGCAGCACATCGAGGATGAAGCCCTCTTGAATGGCCTGCTTCATCGTATAGACGTGGAATGGACGATGTTTGATTTCTCCATCCTCCTCATAATCAACACCGAACATCTCCTCGGTCTTGTTTTTCGGAGTGGCTGTGAAGGCAAAGTAGCTGGCAGAGGATACGAGCTTACGTCCCTCCATCATGGCATTGATCTTGTCTTCATTGTCCGCGTCATCATCCGTAGCAAGGCCGGACAACGCCAGATTCATATTAGCGGAATTACGTCCGCTCTGGCCGGAATGCGCTTCGTCGATGATTATGGCGAACTTGTTATTTTTATGTTCCTGTCCAATCTCAGAAATGATGTACGGGAACTTTTCAATCGTGGATATAATAATGCGCTTTCCGTCCTGTATGGCTTTACGCAGGTCTCCGGAATGCTCTGCCCATGTTACGGTGTTCTTCACCTGCATGAACTGTTTGATCGTATTGCGGATCTGCTTATCCAGAATTCGACGGTCTGTAACCACCAGAACAGAATTGATCATAGGATGGCCGTCCTGCTCAAGCCCGATCAGCTGATGAGCCAGCCATGCGATAGAATTTGACTTACCGCTTCCAGCGCTGTGCTGAATCAGGTAACGCTTACCGACACCGTTCTCTTTCACATCAGCCAGCAGCTTTTCTACGCAGTCGAGCTGATGATATCGCGGCCAGATCTGCTTGACGGACTTCTTCTTGGTATCCTCGTCCACCTCTTCAATGACCTGTGCGTAGTTTTCAATAATACGAGACAGCTTTCTCTTGGTAAGAATGTCCTTCCAGAGATAGTCTGTCATAAGGCCATCCGGATTCGGCGGATTGCCTGCGCCATCGTTGTAGCCCTTGTTGAACGGCAGGAACCAGCTGTCTTTCCCGGCGAGCTTTGTGCAGAACTGAATCGTGGCATCGTCCACCGCAAAATGAACCATGCAGCGCTTGAAGGAGAACAACAGGTCGTGAAAATCCCGGTCTTCCTTATACTGGCGCACGGCATTTTCCGTATTCTGCTTTGTGAGCTGGTTCTTCAGCTCCATCGTAATAACCGGAAGGCCGTTGATGAACAAGCAAACATCCAGTGCCAGTTTTCCGGCGTCCTGCGAATAGCGCAGCTGCCTCGTCGCACTGAAGATATTCTTCTCGTACATGATTCTGGCCTGCTCGTTATTCTCGGTCGGTGTCAGATAGAACATAATGAGATCTGCCGGATAGACTTTCACGCCATTGCGCAGCACATCGATGATGCCACGCTTGGCGATCTCTCCGGACAGGCGGTTCAGAAACTGGCGCTTCTTTGTATCCGAAGTGAATACCCCCAGCTTGTCCATTTCCTTTGGCTGAGTATCCTGCAGGAACCGGAACAGGCGTGTCTCATCGAAAGCATATTCTTTGTTATAGTCGGCGTTTGTTCCTTCCTCGTACCCGTTCTGCTCAACCAGCCACTTCACGATTAAGGATTCAAGGCCGTTTTCCTTTGTGTTGGTAAAAGCCATAGTCAATCCTCCTGTTCTTCATCCATTTCTTCTGACTCTTGCTCCTCATCAGATTCATCATCGGTTTCCTCGATTAATTCATATTCAGGAATTTCAACATTTCTTACGTCAATTTGTCCTGTAATCACATCAGAAACAAGGCGATCCCGCATATCATGCAAACACTCAATTTCTTCTTCGATCTTCTCAATAGCCTCTTTATATCTTTGCTGAATACCATCTAAATATTCCACTATGGCATCCTGCTCTTCCTGTGGCGGATAAACAGTATAAATTGCTCCAAATGCTGGAGTGTAGAGTCTATTAAAACCGCTACCTACTCCACGAGAAGCATTTGCAAATTGCTCGACTTGCAGAGGATTTCTGAACACATACTCATAAAACTTCACATTCACATATCTCTCTGCAGAAGGATTAAACACGCTATAGTCAGGCGAAACGCAGCCGTCACGCGTAACGCAAATAAACATCCCGCTCCACGCCTGCATTCTATTTTCAAGAAGCTGTCCCGGCCTGACAACACGATATTTCGTCAAATCAGATGCACTTGGTTCTTTGTCTGATGCCTCAGAAAAAGGTATCAATCCCTTCTTCCTGCTGAAAGTCAACAGTTCCTCTACGCCTTCATCGTTTCTTGTATTATCCTCATCAAACAACCACTTGATTTTTATGGTATCCCAGTTTTTAGGGATATCGCCTAACCAATAAACCCCACTATCTACAAGTTCCTCTCCATTTATACCATGCGTCACAGCTCTGTTTATTGAATATCTCAAGTGCTCCTGCAACAGATTTATTTGCTTCCTTTTTGCAGCTATCATGCCGTTAATTTTTGACAGCTGCCAATCGAGGTATCTGACAATCTGATCTTGTTCAGCACGTGGAGGAACAGGCAGCAGAACATTATTTAAGTAGTCCATAGATATCCGCATTCGCACAGTGTTTAGTTTGCCAGTACTGGATTCATGCATTAATATACCTTTCCCAAGACCCAGCAAACTTCTTTGAAATGTTATCAATCTGAATATTCTGTGGTAATACCAGACATTGCACGCATTCTCATCCCTTGGAAAAAGAGCATAGTATACTGGGCTTATTGCACCCATCCACTTTGAAACACCTGCAGAACCTGCTACTACATTCATACAGTTAACGAGCAAATCATTAGCATGCGCAACATTGTATAGAGTGAGATCTTCTTTCGGCTTATTGCCACCGACATCCTTTTTTTCAGCTACAGGTACAACACCCTGATTAGCGGTAAGAGAAAGAATAAAATCTGTAACAATTGGATTATTTCTTTCTTTCCTATCCTGAAAAATGCCCTTTAGCCGAATCATATCCCAGTGTGCCGGTATCGACTTGACCCACTTTTCATCAACTGATTTGTAATCTTCATATCTCATCCTTTTAGTCCCTCCAAAATATCGTTCATCATCCCATCTGTTGTATTTTCGAGAGACACTAAATCAGAAATAATCTCGTCCATTCCTCTAAGTTCAGTTGGCTTGTAAAAATATTTTATGAAGGACAACTCATAACCAGTTTTGATAGTTTTTTCATCAATCCACGCATCTGAAGCATAAGGCTTCACTTCATCCATTAGAAATTGATCAATTCCACCTGTATAGGTAAAAGGAATTATTTCAGTACTTCTCAGATCAGGATCTGCCTCCCCTGTGACTGGTTTCGCTGTTCGATCTTTTTCAGTTATATAAGGGCGCACTTTCTTTAACATAGTGGCCTTGAGCTTTGTTGCCTTAGAAAATGCGTTCCAATCATCCAGTGGTGTTCCAACTGGTAAATCATCAATCGCTGCTTTGAATGCTTTTAATTCAGCATCCTTCTTAAAAACTCCTGTTGGCAGCACTCTGTCCGGATACACTCTGAGCCGCAATGGACGCTCTACCGTCACCGACCAGAAGCCAAACTCTTCGTTTTTGAAGATTTTACTGACTTCATTCTCTTCCATATCAAGGAAAAGCCGCATGATTTCAGTGCGAATTTCTGGCGTGAATTCGCAATTCTTTTTTCCCATATTCTTACGAAGTGGCGACTTCATCGCAGATGCATCAATTAACTGAATTTTTCCCTTACGGCGTTCTTCCTTTTTATTTGACAAAATCCAAATGTACGTTCCCAAGGGAGTGTTGTAGAACATGTTGTCTGGTAAAGCAATAATTGCTTCTACTAAGTCATTCTCTATCATGAATCGACGTGCATTACTTTCACCGCTTCCCGCGTCTCCAGTGAATAAAGAAGAAGCATTATGGACTTCGGCTATTCTGCTTCCAAGTTCCGTATCCTTTTTCATTTTTGAAATATTGTTCAGCAGGAACAGAAGCTGTCCGTCACTGGTACGTGGGATCATCGGCATAACCTCGCCACCCTCCAGATAGGTGTTGAAGCGTGTATCGAGAATTTCCTTTTTTCCGCCCATCTTCTCCGCATCTGTCTTCCAGCTCTTTCCGTATGGCGGATTCGAGAGCATGAAGTCAAACTGGCGGGAGGCGTGCTGATCGTCAGAAAGTGTGGAGCCGTACATGATGTGTTCGGCCTCTTCGCCATCGCCCTTCAACAGCATATCTGCCGTGCAGATCGCATAAGTCTCAGGATTGATTTCCTGCCCGAACAGATGGATAGCGACTTCCTTGCCGCGCCTCTTGGCCAGCGTCAAAAGTCTGTCCTGAGCGACGGTGAGCATTCCTCCCGTACCGCAGGCTCCGTCATAGCAGGAATAGGAAGCGTCCTTGATTTTGTCAGCAATCGGCATGAAAACAAGGTCAGCCATAAGCTCGACAACATCGCGAGGTGTCCAGTGTTCTCCGGCTTCCTCGTTATTCTCCTCATTGAACTTACGGATCAGCTCCTCAAAGATGGTACCCATACCGTGGTTATCAAGGCCGGGATGCTTAAGGATCGTCTTTGCCTCATCCTTATAAATCGGATTCGGGCTCAGATTAATGTCAGAAGACGTGAACTTCTCAATGACCGCACCAAGAATATCCGCATCCACCATCGTATCGATCTGGTTACGGAATTTGAACTTATCCAGTATCACTTGCACATTGGGAGAAAAGCCGTCAAGGTAGGCGATAAAGTCGGCCTTGAGAGTCTGCGCCTTTGCTCGGCTTGTTAAATCCTTCAGAAGGAAGGGAGACGCATTGCAGAAAGCCTGTCCCGCTGCATTACACAGCGCAGGCCACTGGTTATCAATTTTCGCAGCGTCCAGCTGCTTCTTCATTGTCAGCACTGCCGGTTTTGTTTCTTCCAGCATGGCATCCAGACGGCGGATAACCGTCATCGGCAGAATAACGTCACGATACTTGCCGCGCACATAAACATCACGCAGGCAGTCGTCCGCGATTCCCCATATAAAACTCACTATTTGATTATGAACCTGATTGTCCATCGTATTTTCCTCCGTTTGTCCGTGGCATATTTTGCCACTCTATATTTTGCTATATTTTCATTCTATAAAATCTGTTGTCCCATAAAACGGACTTATTCGGCATCTTGATCAACTTTTTCAGGCGCATTGTCGTCAGATGCTCCGCCGGAGCGAATCCAATCATCGACTTCGGACAGCTTAAATTTCCAGAGCCTGCCGACCTTATAGGCTGGCATATTCCGCTTTGCAATCCACTGCAATATGGTTTCTCGTCCTACTCCGAGATATGACTGTATATCTTTCAATGGCACCCATTTTTCAACCTGCTGTTGTTCGCCCACTTTATTACCTCCGTTCTTAAGAGTTCTTTCTTTTGAATCTTACATCTATATCTATATCGAACATTCGACTACCGGGATAGCAGTCATTGTCATCGCTGTCGACCATGATCCAATGGCAAGTCGTGTGCCCTTCAAATGGTCTAAGCTCAATGACTGTGGAGATTTCCACACCTGTTTTCGGTGGCGTCTCCGGTATTTCAATGTAGTTGTTTTCTGCCCGTGGCCGTATCTCATCATGATTGGAAAGATACAGCTTTCGACCTCGCCATGTTTGCGTACCAAGATTTGAGAATTTCCATGTTACTGTCAGCTTGTCATACATGAAGCCTGAATAGCTTCTCTTGTGATCCGGCTTGATGTATACCGTATCGTCTTGATACAGCGACGATATATGATGAAAGGTGCTGGGCTCCTGTTCCGGTTCCTTCAGCAGCTGCTGATAGGTCATTGCTACAATGTCCGCAGCGTCTTCCGTATCACTATCAATAAATGCTTTGAACTGAACCGCAAGTGCTCTCCGGAGTACCTGCGGATTTTTTTCTGCTGTCGGCGGGATCGCAAAGGCACGCATCACGTCATCGTACTTGTTCTTATCGATGATTTTCTCAAAATATGCGCACAGCCCATCCTCATCAAAAGTCTTAAACGAATCCTTCAGTTCTTGGGACATCTTCCTCGACCCGTCATAGAGTTTTCGCTCCAACGGGACATCCGCAGAAACCATGCGTCCGGTCTTAGGCGTGAAGTAATTGCTGCCCGCAGCGCTGAAGCAATAGCATACGAAGATTCCATTGTTCTTCCTGCTCGGATAGTACATCTGCTCGGCTGTGCTCGGAAATATCCGGCTGAAATACTCGCTTAATTCCAATCGAATACCTCCTCTCAAATCTTGTCCTATGTTTTGTCCTATGTGTCTCACGTTACCGGTCAGACCGTCTCATTTTGCCGTGCGAAACTAATAATAGGCAGGGCAAGGGAGGCGAAAAGCCGACAGTGCGAGACCTTAACTATTTAATTATACACAGAAACACCGTGTTTGTCAATAGTTGCTGGTTATAAACTCACAAAAACCGACAAAGAACGACTCCACTGTTCTGCTTCACCACAAGCCTTGGATACATCCCCTGATCAAGGATGTGTTCAGTTTCCAAGGCCGGTGCAAATAACGCAGCTGACTTCTGAACGGAAGGCTGAGCAGGAAGGAGATGAGAACCGTGGCTAAAGACGAACGCGAGAATTGGATTATCAATATCGAAAATACCGCTTCTACGATCAGCTCCCAAGTGGGATCAGCTGTAGTTGACGGAGTATTTCAGCGATACGGCGCTCACAGCGTCGAAGACCTGAATCCGAGTGATCTGCCGGACGTATTCAGCGAGTTATACGCCATCGAAGCGGATCTCAGATAACGGTCAACGCCCTGAGCAAGGCATAAAAAGGCTCACCGCTATGGTCGCTCACCCGGCATGCAGAGTGGCTCGAACGGCCATAGCGGGCACAAGTAAATAAAACCCATCCTACGAGCGTGGATGGCAACTGAAACGGATTTTTTCCCGTTCCGGTCGGCCTTCTACGTTCTTTTTTCATGAGACCTCCGGTTCGGGAACCACTCGAAACTGGAGGTTTCATTATGCAAAACAACGACAATCAGAAGACCTATTTCATCTATGTTCGCAGCACCGGCGAGAAGGTGCCGGTCACCAAGGCACAGCACGACTCCTTCTATAAGGAAGCCGACCGCATCCGCCACAAGGAGCAGGATCACGGCAGGTGCATGTGCCCGTATCGCTTCATATGGAAGTGTGACGGCGACTGCCTCGACTGTGAATACCACGCTGCCGGAGACATCACTTCTCTGGATCAGCCTCTCCCTGACGGCAACGGTACCCTCGGCGACTATATTACTGACCGCAGTAAGCCGATGGAGGATGTCATCGCCGACCGTATGCTTCTGGAGCAGCTCTTTGCACGTCTGCGTGAACTCGACTCGGAGGCCGATACCATTATTCAGCTTTGGAAGGATCACCCAGAGGGAATCTCTGACCGTGCCATTGCAAGAGAGCTCGGTCGCCCTCAGAAGACCTTTGCTGACCAGATGAAGAAATATCGCACCGACCTTCGCAGGATCAGCGGCGACAAGTAATATTCAAGGCCATGAACCACACCCTTTCCGGTCACTGTCCTCTCTCGGATGGTGGCCGGAAAATTTTTTATAAAATCCTCCGCTCAATTTGGCAGTTCATCTCCAGTGGAAGGGGAAGGACAGAGAACAAAGCCTTCAGAAAGCGAGGTGAACAAGATGTACCGCAGTTACGCAGACACCGGCGGCAACGTGAATGAGGAGATCAAGCTCCTGAATTCCATTAGTCACGTATCCGCCAGACTGGCAAGGAACCTCTCAATCCTTGCCGCAAGCCAATCCGAGGAAGGAGGAAAAGAGAATGTCAAAGATGGCAGAAATGGCACAGACGATCGAAGAACTCAGAAGCGCTGCTGCTTCTATTAATGCCGCAGCCGACTGGCTCTACCAGCAGTTTTCCGGTGACGGCAACGAAGCGCAGGCCACGGAAGCTCCCACAAAGAAAGAACCGAACTCAAGCTGGAGGACGTAAGAGCCGTCCTTGCCGAAAAGTCCCGTGCCGGTCATACCGCAGTAGTACGCGCCCTGCTTAAAAAGTACGGTGCTGCAAAGCTCTCGGAGATCGATCCGGCAAACTACGAAGCCCTGATGAAGGACGCGGAGGTGATCGGCAATGGCAGCTAAAGCACACGCGATCCTGTCCGCGTCCAGCTCCGACAGGTGGCTGCAC
>ENA-OPYE01000341-OPYE01000341.1-human-gut-metagenome-genome-assembly--contig:-NODE-341-length-37211-cov-23.690656_pt1 | contig 37211 bp, 48 predicted proteins | sample MGYA00241063_ERZ501442 | MGnify/ENA primary metagenome ERZ501442 (study PRJEB25962, sample SAMEA1967055) | human gut metagenome | biome: human gut; feature: human-associated habitat; material: faeces... | reverse complement strand
TCCCTACGAAAACAAGTATCGATATAATTATCACGATCAACACCAGAAGGTATAGCTATATAACCATATCCCACTGAATATGGGGAATCACTTTGTCTTTCTCTACTTACACCGTCAATCATTTGTACATTTTTCTTTTTAAGAAATACTCAAATTGTTCTTTATTAAGAGGAGCAACTCCCAATCCAGAAGTTTTTGTTTGTCCACTTTTAGCTGCATTTTGAGCAGTTAAAATATCCTCTTTGATTCTTTTTATATCAACAATCTTAAAATAAGAAGCCTTTTGAGAACCTGCGTTTAAATTTATTTCTTCATCTTCTCCTACTACACCACTTAGAATAGGAAAGAACATTCCTCGTTCAACTTCAAGAATCGTTTCTCGAGAAATAGAATTTTCTGAGAACGATAAAGAATTTGAAACACCCGTGACATAAAACAATTCATTCGTATAATTGTTTTTGACAAATGAACCTACCTTGATCCTCCTATCTCCATTAATTGTTATAGTACCTCTTCGTGTAAATGGCAAATACGCAGTCGTTTCTATAACGAATAAAAGATCATTCAACATTGTCGCTGCCATACTGTTCAAATTTGAAGAACCACTAGCACCGTCAAGTGCATTTGCAGCGATATAAATATCTTGTATTTCTAACTTTTTATTACCAAAATATTTAGTTATCTCATTTAAATAAATAATTGGTACAAAAGCTAAAGAAGTTGTATTATCTTTTCCAGTAATTTGATCTTGTGGGAAAAGCCTATAAGATGAATAAACTCGATCATCATAACTCAATGAACTTGATATGAAATTACTTGAATCTATTTCAATATAAGTTTCACTAACAATAACGTCTTTAATAGCGCTTTCGGTAAAAGGTGGTTGTCTAACTACTATATCTAATGTATCAACATAGGTGTCAAACAAAACCTCTACAAATGGATCTTGACAAGTCTTAAAAATAAAATCCATTAACGATCCATCAGGATTAGCAAATGAAGGATCTACGAGAGTTCTTTTTTCAAGATTATCGTCACAAAAAACTTTGACAATTTGCCAAATACCATTGACTTTTTGAGTTTGTTTATAACTTTGATCACCTGTTTCTATTTCATAAGAAGTAGTACGTCTTCCTTTGTAAGCTGAAAAAAGATCGTTTGACACAATACCAATATTTGATAGGAGGTTGATAATAAACCAGAGAGTTTCTCTTATTCCTCTGAAACCATAATTAAAGAAAAAATCATAGGTACCAGTTACGATATTTCTCTTATACCACTCATCTGATTGATCACCCACATAAAACCATAAGTCTTTGTTTCCTTCTACCCATTTTAATGGAATGAAATAACTACCATCTTCTACAAATAACTTAGTAAAATCCCGACCCATTACAGTGACAAGATAATCGTCGTAAGATGTATCAATACTGGTTTGAACTATATCAATTAAACCAATCATATCCCACACATTATAATTCTTATCACTGTTTACAAGGTTTGAAGGTGATATTTCTAGACTATCTTCTTCACCTTTTAAACTAGCGCTAGCTTCAAGTGCTAGTTTCTCAAAACGAAGAAAAACTATATCATTTTGAGTTAAATATTTTTCTACAAAATCCTTGACTTGCTTTTTCTTATTATCCGTAATATTGTAAATCTCATAATAACCACTTGAATTCACTCCAAACGCAGAATCTTGACTTCTAGTAGGTACCATATTAATGGTAAAATTGCCAGAAGAACTATTCTTGACAGTATTTAAAGAATTGATAAATGGACTGAAATCAATTATCTTATCAAGTGCTTTTACATATATCCAAACTTTTAAAGTTTGAGGTATTACTTTCGAATCTACAATCGAATCAGGATCAGTTTCACTATCAGAAGGTTTATAATTTATACTACCAATCAACTTGGAGTAATTTTCACTCCAATAAGATTTAAAATCACCTTGTGACATAAACTGTCCTTGTTTAGAAACTCTTTGAAGCTCTAAAACAATCTTTGGAATAGGAAGGAGAACTGTCGTTCCTGCTTTTATATATGGTAAATTTCCACTGTTGTAGTTGTTCTGATATTCCTGTTTTTCTTCGGCATTGTATTGTGCCCAAATTCTTTCAAGATTAGAACCTTGATATTTAGGATCTTTAAACTCAAAAAACTCAGTGGGAGTGAGTGGTTGATTCTCTCTTGAAAGTCCTTTTTTCCACTCTTCCAAAAAAGAATCAACTGATTTATCATTCTCACCAACACTTACTTCAAATGCCTTATTTATCATCTTCTTTGAGCTTTAAATAGATTATCTATAATTTTATAAATGGAATAAGGATTTAATTGTCCAGTCGCTTGTAATGCTGTAACTTTTGCTCCTATACCTCTTAGGTTGTTTTCTTTCAAATCTGCACTAGCAATATCGCTGCCAGCTTTTTGTAATTCTGGATTACTCAAAAAATTAAAGATGTTTGTAACAGCGGTGTCAATATTTAACAATTTCTCTAATTTAGAATTGATTTCGGTCAATTTCTCAAGCGCTTCTCCGCCTTCACCTATCCTTTCGTTTCTTCTTGCAGCATTAGCCGCTTCTATAGTACCAACTGTCCTGCTAGCTATACTTGTATCATATTGAGCTTCTCCTTCGTTGCCTCTACTAACTTCTGGAGCTAATCTTTGACCTCCTTGTGTTAGAAAATCACCTAAACTAGCTTCTGGTGCTACTTCATTTCGTCTCTTCGTTAAATCAACGACATCACTATAAGATAAATCTGGAAATATTGATTTTAAAACATTTCGAAGTTGTTCTTCGTTACCAACCATTTCTTCTATCTTATTCAAGAATGCACGTTGCAATTCTGGATCTTCAGACATCTTTTCAATAGAAGACATCAATTCAGTGAATGTACCAGCTTCAGGATTTACTTCTCTAGCTACTCTCATTAAAAGAGCTTGTGTAACATCATCTTGAGACACTCTTTGTCCAGATACTGCTGATTGAACTCTTTCTAATTGACGACCCTCAAAACCAGTACTAGCTCTAATACTAGCTAACATCGTAGCTATTGAACCAGCATCTACACTACCAGTCTTTTCTAAGACACTTGTAACTGTACGATTGAAAGTATCTAATGATTCATCCATTGTAGCAGCTATTTCACTAAATGGAAGTTTCAATTCTTTCATCGTATTTTCAAAAAGACGAATGATAGCAGATGGACTATTTGAAGATGAACCGTATTCTGTTTCACCTTGCCTAGCAAAACGCATAGAACCTTGTAATTGATTGATCGTTTGATCTGACAATCCATAAGCTCTTGTCACAGCCATTAGAGAGTTCATCTCTCTTGTATCGTCTTCTTGACCTCCTAAAATTTTTCCTCCTGCAGCACGAAGAAGACTTCCTCTTCGTCCCATATATTCACTAACATCCATCCCAAGGTCACTAGCTGCAAAAGAACCTTCTCTATATCCTTGGTTTATCGTTTGTCCTATTGATCTACCTGAGACTTGTGAATATCCTAAAGAATTTCGTTCAGCACCTTCTAATGCTTGTAACTCCATCATCCACTTGTTCACAACAAGAGATGAAAGACCTGATACCAATCCACCGACAATTCCACCAACTGCACCACCAATCGGTCCAAAAGCATTCCCGATAGAACCAATCGTGCCTCCAGCTAAATTACCTAATGCACCAACCATTCCTGCTGTACCTTCGTATTCATTACGTGCCAATGAATATCTACTCATTGCATCTACAGCACCGTGCATTAATATAGAAGTGGTTCCTGTACCAACTTGAAAACGACTTCTTTCATCTTCTTCTGTCGGCTGGACTCTAGGAGCTGAAGTTGGACGTGAACCGCTTGGAATTGGAGCTGGAATAGGTGGAGTAGGAGTTGGTCCGTATCTATTTTCATCACGTCCAGTGTCAGTTGTCTCTCTACCTCCTTCACTTAACATCTGACTTATTCCACCAACAAGTTGAACAAGTTGTCTCAATAAAGTTACATCTTGAGACACAGAAGGTTTTGTATCAGATTTCTTTTCTTTTTCTTCGTATCTTCTTGAATCCTTTAAAAGGTTTGAAAGTTCAATATTAGATGCTTCCAATCTCTTGATTTCATTTTCAAGGGATGAATCTATACTACGACCTTCTTCAGTTTCAAGATCTAATGTTTTTCTTGTTTTTTTAAGTTCGATTATATCTTCCTTGTTTTCCGCGATTCTTTGTTTGTAAAAATTACTGTCACGTAAAGGTGTAGAAGGTTTCTCTGAAACTTCTTCTAACCTATCTAAACGTGCTTTCAAAGTATCGTTTTCTTGATTTAATCGATTAATCTCATCGGTTAGTTGACGATAATCATCAGTGTCGGGAGTGTATTCGTTTCTTACCTGCTCTAATTGTCTTATATCTCCTTCATTCTCAGAAATTCTTCTAATAATTGGTTCACGTTGTGACTGGGAGGTTGTAGGAGGTTGTAGGAGGTTTCTTCTTTGATTTAAAAGGTTTATTTGTTTTTGAAGTTCTTCGTTGTCAGCTATTAAACCTTTTTGATCACTTAATTCAACAGAGGAAGCCGCTCGTGATAATTCATTAATATCACTAGTTAAACCAGTCACCTCTTGCCTCATTTCTCTTACTGGAGAAGAATCAACGATTATCCGTATTCTCTTGTCTTCCTGGGTCATTTTCTTTGGATTCTATCATCTTGGCTTGTTCTCTAAACCATTCCAAATCATTTTCGAGAATCTCACCGTTCGAACTAGTAGTTTCAATCCCTTTAGATTTAAAAATATCACCAATATTAGGAGTGTAAATTTCCTCTTCGATATTTTCTTTTTTCTTTATATGAAGGAGATCTTCTTGCAATTCCATTAACTGATGTATAAATGAACACTCTTTATGTTCAGGAGAGAGAAAAGCAACCTTGTGCTTTTCTCTCCACCAGAAATCAACAGGAAATTTCTTATTCCATTGAATCATGAACTTTTTTACATCGTTGATATCCATCACGATCTCAGTAAATCATTAATCTCTTTGAAAAAAGGAGCTACTTCTTTAAAGTAAACATTTTTGATTTCTCTGTAATCCTTGATACCTAGCTTGGAAAAATTCTCTACCTTTAAATCTTTGATCAACTCTGGACACAAAACGATCAATGTTGCTTCAACATCAATCATATCTAATGCATTTTGAGCTGATAAAGTATTGGATAAAAGCATGGAATTATACATTCCACTACTTATCGCTTGTTTCGTCGATTCAATACGATAATATTGACCAACATTAGGAAAAGGAATTGTATACTCCTTTCCAAAAATCTTAACTGTTACTGATTCTTTCATGATTACAAAATTACAAATTTAATGTACTAATAGGATTCAAATAAATACCTGACACATTGAAACCAGCTACACCTTGTTCTCCAATAGAGAATTGCTGATTGTTTACAAAACAAGGTCCTAATTGACAAATAGTTTCACCTGTTGGATCAGATTGTGTAACCATTTTTGATGTATCATCTCGACTTGTAACGGTCTTAGCGTACATTGTTAATGAGAACCCAAGTTCTCCTAATACCAAAGTATCTACGATTGATTGTACACTTCCAAGACGGTGCATCATAGCTTCTACTACCGGTTGTTTGAAATCTAGGAAGAATTGATCAACTGTAAATTGACACTGTAAAGAAATAGGAGGAACCTCTTTTATCAAGAGGTTTCCTAATCCTTGTACATTGACTCTTTGGATATTCTCGGAGAAAGTCAAGTTACGAACATAACCTGCTATTTGATTTTCAATTTTCACGAATGCTCGTGGACTAGAATATACTGAAGTCATTTTTCTTTAATTTTTGAATTATCGAATTAAGAATCCAGTGAAGAACAATTTATTGATCTCGTTGTTCACACGAATCTTATAAGTTACAAACCAAGCATCTTCTTTTTGCGTCACTACAACATCTTGAAAAGCTAGAATTAAATTATCACTATCTTCAGTTGCGACACGACTCTGTAAATAGAATGTGGTCCAATTTTTAACATCTCCTGCAGATAATGTATTTACATTTACACCATTTTCCTGACCTAGAAGGTCTATTTCTGCATTTACGACTAATTCACGGTTAATCTGAGCAACGATTCTCATGAACTGAATGGAGAACGATTGTCCCTTCGCATTAAATAGGCTTGTATTGTCTTGTAACGTATTGATACCTTGCAAGACAACAAATTTTCTTGTAAAAGCATTTTTTATCGTTACTAAAACACCATATTTTAACGCTTGCTTCTTATCGTCATCCGATAGAATGTGCTTAACACGATCAATACCAATCGATTTGTTGGTTACTGGTACATAAGGAGGCTTTCCAGATACACGACCTACAATTGCAGCCAAATTATACATTACTGTCCACCAACGATAGCCTACACTAGACTGTTCAGTGTTCAATCCAACATTACCATGAACCAAAACAATCTTATCACTGTCAAATCCTTGAGCAAGAGTGATTGAATCATTGAATTGAGTAGCTTCTCCGTAACCACCTACATACAAGAAATGATCAAATTTCGCCGTGAAATTCAAGTGAGTGATCACTTTCTTTGTAATAGTTGAATTAGCATTAACTCCATATTGGTCAGTAAAAACAATGTTGTAATCCAAATCTGTGATCTGACTTAAAACGGAATCTATATCCGTTGCATTGTATGTTTCTGTACCACCTGTTGAAATTTGGTAAGCACCTGCAAGACTAGAAATATCACTTTCAATCACAACACCCTTTGTGTCGTCATCACCACCTACAACAGTATCTGTTTCATTAAAAGCAAAATATGCGTTAAAATTAGGATCTGATTTAGCCCAATCAATCAATGTTTGAACATTGTTGAATTCAGGAGATTCAACCATAAGTTGAGGAGAAGACTGAAGAGCTGTTTCCTCACCATAAGGCAATCCATCTTCTGCTAAACCAGTGAATGTACCTTTCCAAATCTGGAAAATCCACTTGTTAGGATCGATACTACCAGCTTTAATGCTATATCCATAACCAGAAACGAGATTGTCTTCTTCTAAAGTACCGTTACCCCATAAACCTTCGTCTCTTGTATTGATAGCAAATGTACTACCACCTCCAGTGGTAAATTTCATTTCACTAGGAGTAGTGGTACAAGCACGAACATAATATAACTCAGAAATACCAATTGCTGCAGGATTACTAGGATCTGGTGTGAAAAGAGCTTCTGAAATCTTCCAGAACATACCACCTTTTACAAAACTTCTGAAATCAGCTAAATTCAGGAATGTATAGATAGCGTCTTGTCCATTAGCTAGTTCACCATTAATACCAGCACCACCACCATATTTGGCACCAAAAACACCTGTATCGATAATCAAAACTTTACCATAGTCCAAATTTCTAGCAGGATTGTTCTCACCTGAGACAATCGTGCTATATGCACCTGGCAAAGAGATCTGTCGATTATTAAAATAAAATGAGACTGCCATAATTTTTATATATTATTCAACGAATTTATAAGCATCTAAATATATACACAATTTTTTCATCTACAAAATAAAAGACAGATTTTTCATGCCTTTATCTCAGATTCAACACCCGGAATAGTTTTTGTAACTTTTCCATCTGTCATAAAAGTAGCTTCTAAACCAGCTTTTTCAAAGATTACCTTACCTAATAAATTTGGATTGACAAGACTTGGTACTATGTTATCCATTGAAACGTTTAAACCAATAGACTTGATAAAAATAGGAGTTGGAATTAAGTTTGTCTCAGCCATAAGCTCTTTCACGGTGAAATCAATAGTGATGAACTTCTGTGCTAACAAATCGTAAGAAGCAAGTAACAATGAATATAAAGTCTCTGACATTATGATTGATTGTAACATGTTCACTCCCATACATAGAATTTCAAAATTACTTGACCTAGAGTCTCTATACAAATAGCCTCCTGTTGAATTAAATCCTGAAATCTTTCCTATTGAATTGTCTGGTCCATTTGATTTACCAGGTTCTCTGATTACATAACACGGTAAACCAGTCTTATCTTTGGGATATTCCATGACCACTTTTATGTTATTAGGATTATCTTGATTTCGAGAGTACATAGATAATGCTTGTGTATAAAAATCAAAAGCACCGTCTTTTACTCCAAAAAACATCTTGTATAAGAATCTATCTTCTTCGTTGACTGTTTCGACTGAATCTTGATAAATATAATTTATAAGATTAACTACTAATTGTTTAATTTCTATTATAGGTATCATACGATCATATATTTTCTAAAAAGTTATCAATAGCTATTTGTGCTACACGACTTATATCAGCTCGTTCCAATGCTTTATCCATCAATTTTTTAGGTGGTATACCTCCGTTCCACCAACTAGCTGGACTAGATTTATCACTAACACGTCTAAACGTAAAGTAACCACTCCTAACTTCTTTATCAGTAGACTGTATATTGACTTTTACCAATCCTTGATATTTAGGAGATTTATGCATATACTCAGGTACAACTAAACCAGGTACGTTAATTTCTTTTCTGATCCCTGGTAGTTTGTGTTGTTCAGGTAAATCAGTTGTTTTTAAAGGTCTTGTTGATTGTTTGGCAATATTATAAATTTCTTTAGGCATGATAGAAGAGAAGATACCTGATTCAGCGACTGCTTCTGGTGTCGCATGTCTAAATGGTATGGTTAAATACCAACCTCCGTCTTTTTTCTCTTTGACTTTATCAGATCTCTGAAATCCTATTTTCTCATCAAAAGGACTGGCACCTTCTTCAATCATGATAGCAAGAGGACTTTCTCTTGCCATCAAACCAAAAACAACCTCCATACCAGAAGGTCGTTCCATGAACATTGCACGTTTATATTCAGATCGAGATTTTTTTAACTCTCGATTGACTAGATCCTCCCAACGAGTGGAATATTCTACTATAACTTTATCAATGATAGATGTCCCAAGAATCTCCGTTTGATTTGTTGTTAAAGAAAATTCTTCAACTAAATCACTTAAATCTATGTTTATAGGTAGGATCATATGATTCTTCTTAAAAATTCAACTAATTCTTCTACATTTTCGGGAACATTATCTCGCTTAATAAATCTATTCTCTTCTTTTAAAAGAGGCTGTAAATTTCTGAAATTGAAACAGATACGTTGATTTTCCTCTTTCGTCAAATCAAAATAGGAGCAGGGAATGATGTGATCAACATCCCAAAAGGAACCGTAATTATCCCATGTCATCCCTTCAACGAACTGATTCTCAAGATGTTTCCTAAGATCTTCAAGAGAGCAGCCTAGAAGATCAAGAGTTTTTAATTTTTTTGAACTATTCTTTAATGCATATCGCAATCTTCCTCTAGCTAAAGTTATAATTTTATAATTTATATCCTCTTTATATTTACAACGTCGATAATCTTTCAATTTAAAAGATCTCCATTTTTTACAAGATCTTTTTCTAACTTCTCGTCCTTTTTCTGTTTTTAAATATCTACTATCCCAAATTCTATGATACTCCTTTTCTCTCAAAATCTGAGATTCTGTTTTTATATGAGTTTGACGGTATATCTTTTGTCGTTCTTTAACTTTCTCTTTGTGATTTTCACAATATTTTTTAGAATTTCTCTTTAAAGCTTCTTTTCCAGCTTCAGTTTGGCGATATTTTTTACTAGTATTAGAAACACAGTCTCTACAACGGCAATTTAATTTATCTATTTGTCTGCTATCTCGAGAAAAATTATCGAGAGAGAGTTCTCGTTTGCAACGAGAACAAACTTTTAGACCGGTTTCAAAATTCGCTTTCACTTATACATTCTCATTTTCTATGAATTTCCCTTCAAAACTCAATCGCATATCTATAAATTGGGCTAATCTAGCTATTCCTTGTACAGGTAACTGTATTGGTTCTAAAGCTCCTGTCTTTTTATCTTTTTTCCAAGATGCTCTTATGATATGAGGTAAATCTAAGACCCTGTATTCGAGTTCGTGCATATAATAAACACTGACAATTTTCTCCTCTGTCAAATCCTCATTAAAAACTAAACAATAACCATTATCTTCTTTTATATAATAACTGGTTTCATCTAGTTTTAACAAGGGTTGATTTGATGAAACGAAAACATATACAGCTAATACCTTAACCGGTTTATAAGTGGTAAAAACGAATGAATTTGTTTGGTTTCTCCTTATATCTAAGTTTTCGCTATAATACGAATATTGGTTCTTAATTGTTACTTTATCAAAGTAACTTAAATTAGCCTTATCTGTGTCTTGTACTGTTATAGCTATCGTTCCGAGTAATTCTTCGGACCAACTTTTATATTGATTGTTTTGATTTATACCAGTTATAAGAGCTTGTGTTTTGATAGGATTCACGTAAAAGTAACCTGTACCAAAACAATTTTGACAGTCTATCAATGGTGCATCAGGTGCATGACAAGGACATCTCAATGCTCTTTCTAATATCACTGTATATCCTTTTAACCATATTGCAGCATCAAATTCATGTTTAAAGAATTCTGGAGAAGCTACACCAGTTAACGAAGGACTAGATTTAGTAAGAATATTTTTTGTCATAATACCATAAATTTGAATTCATCGTACACCAATTTAATTCTTGATACAGTCTCTTTGATTTCCTCTCTATACTGTTGAATTCTTGCTCCATAACCAGCATTGGTTGCTGAAGCTGTTGTCGAAATACTTTGACTAAGACCATCAATACCAAGAGACATACTAGCAATACCAGCAGATCCTAAAATAAGATCACCTGCAATTCCTAAAGGTCCAAATGAAGCAACTTTTCCAACTAGATCAATTAAATCTATAGGCATCTTATCTAAATCAAATCCAGTGATATATTGCATCGACCAATAATCTGGAATATTGTCAAATTTTTGAAAACCGATTTGAGTGGTGATTCCTGTTAAGATCACATCTGCATTCGCTTTAGCAGAACTAGCTCCTGTAGGGACGACACTTATTCGTCGTTTACCGATACCGGCTTTGTCTCGTTCACACATCAACCAACCTTGCGGATAAATGATTTGCTCTGCTTTGTTTAACATACCAGTCAAAGCCATCGGTTCTCGAACAGGATATTTTGTCTGCAAAATAGGAAATTGTTGCCAGTAGTCGTCTCGGTAATATGATGTTGTTTCTAGTTCAATTAACTGTTTGACGAACTTGAGATTGAAATAATTTTCAATTTCCATCTGAGCCGATCTTATATAGAATAACATAGACTCATTAGAAAAATTACTACCTTCACCTCCTTGTATTTTGATACCATATAAATACAAGGACCACATTTCAGATACTGAAAGTATCAAACCTGTGTTCTTTTTATATCTTATCGTCAACGTTAATTGTCCCATTGTCTTATTCTTCTGTTGATTCGTAGTATGCCATTAACATACTAATGACGGACTCTGCATCTTTAGTTTTTTCAATATCCTTTTCAGGTAACCCTTCTTCAATAGCCAATTTCTTCAATTCTTCGAACGGCATCTTTTCCAAAGTTGTTCGAATATCATCTGTTTCTACTTTTTCATCAACATTTTCTTCAAGTTTCTTTTCGTTAGAAGGCGCTTCTTTGACAACAGCAGGAAGTTGCTTTTTCAAATTTTCAACTGCTTTCTTCCATGTTTTAACCTCGTCTTTCAAATCCTTGATTTGTTTGTCTTTAGTAGTGATGATGTTTTTAAGGCGATCAATCTCAGAGTTGTACTCTTCTTTTAAGACTTCAATCGTCTTATCAGTATCAATTTGATCAGCATTCTTTTGCTGAGGAGCTTCTCCTTCTTTGAAAATATTTGGAAATTTGGATTCCACTATTTTCTTAAAAAGATCATTGGAAATTTCTGCAACACCATTTTTAAATTCGATTACCTCACCGAAAATAGCTAATTTCTGATTTGAATAAATTCTTGATACGACTTTCATACAAATTCAATTTTAAAAAGAAAGGAGAAAGAGATTAACTCTCTCTCTCTCCTTCACTTATTTGTTTATATAATCTTTTTATAAGCCAATCGTGCCAATGTTAATAACACGACATATTTTAGCCGGCTGATACAATACAGGAGTACCGTAATTCAAGATCGCGAATCGACGACTTGGAGCTGTGATAGCGAAATCCATTTTCATCGTATCAGCAAATTGTAAGTACTCATTGATTTGATCATCGTTGTAATAAACTAACGCAGACTTTGTACCAGCAATGAAACGGTTACGATCACGTACTTTACCTGCAGCAGCTCCGTCCCAACCATTAGCTAGTTGATTTACTGGAACCTCAAACAACGGATAGTATTCTGTCGTAGCATTTAATGCTGCATCTTTAACCGTTCTATAGATAACAAAACAAGTCGGTTGATAAGCGCCTCCAACACCAGCAGTAAACTGCAAATCAACTGACTGAGAAGCTGTAACAGCTAAAGCTGCGTTTGAAGTCAGATTCAAAGGAGCTGATTCACCATAACGATTCTTAGCTGTCACTAAGTAACCATAAGAACCAGCATGTTTACCAAACATTGTCTTAGTATCGTTGTCTACTGCAGCAGCAGGAGCTGCACCAACAACCGGTGTTGTAGGAGCCTTTGGAGAAGAAGCAGTTTTTCCAACACGGATCGATTTACGAACGTCGAAGAACTTGTCATTCTTAACAGCTACCTTACCAAATTGAGTTGTAATATCGTTAACTGATTGACCCATCGTTGCACCAGTAACAGAATCACGCATACCAACGATAACTCGTTTTGACTCATGGAACAATTTAACGTAATCGTTAAATACCTTAGGAGAGGAAACAATACGATCAATATAACCGTTATAAACGTTTACAACAGAATCAGCGGCATCTTCAACTAAAGAGTCATTCAACACATTTCCATCTGCATTGATAACAGCAGCAGAACCGAAGTAATCGTCCAACAATTGCTCAGATGTCTTACCTTCGTAAGAACCACCGTCAGCTTGATTCACACCTAACATATGTTGACGGAAAATACCATCAAATTGTTCAGGTACAGCAGCAGAGTCAGCATCAATCAAACGTTGATCCAAAATCGTCTGCAATAGGATCGTCTTATTCTGAACCTCCTTGGTATACATATTCATACCGCCAGCCAATTTAGCTAACATAGCAGGATGAGTTACTTGTCCTGTTACACCCATAAATTTGGTGATTACAGACTTACGGATATATTGAGAATCAGTCTCTTCTGGAGTCTCACCTTCCATGTTAAAGATTCCAACCTCTTCACCATATTTGTACAATTGATTGTACTGATGAACAGTGTTGTCGATCTTATGCTTAGGCATCTCATTCAAAACAACCAACTGATTCAAACGGTTACCTAATACCTTCAATACTGAATCCAATGATTCAACCTTCAAACCACCACCATTACTGATCTGGTTATCATATTGCATACCAGTCTTTAAACCGGCTTCCATTGCTTTTAGGATCTCTGCAGCATCAATGTCTTCCAACATACCGGAAACTGCACCACCTGTATAATCATAAAGTTCCATCCTATATAATTTTAATAGATTTATTCACGAATTAACGCACGAACTTGACGTTTTTACTGTCATACATATAACGAGCAAGATTCTCACCTACAGTCTCAGCTTCAGGATTGGTTAAATATGCAAAAACATCGTCACCAATTGATTTCATCAAAACTTCATCGTCTTGAACTGAATCAATAGCTTTTTCAATAAGAGTACGTGCTAAAGGCCGTTGTTTTACAATATTTACAGTAATCTTACCGTTATCGTCTTTCATAGTGCCGATAGATTTTTGCAAGAAAGTAGCGTTATCAAGACCTTCACTTCTAAAAGGAGTTGGTTGAGCACCAATCGCTTCAATAGATTTCCTAAGCGGTTCTATCTCCTCCTTGATAGCTTCTCTAAAAGCCTCTTTCATTTCAAAACCGAAAGATTTCATAAGATCTCTGTCGAAACTTTTTTCAACTTTCTCTTTAGATTTCTTCTTTTTACTTTTTTCTTCAATGTCCTCGTCGAGATCTTCGATATCGTCATCATCTTCGTCCTCGTCTTCTTCCAAATCTTCAATATGCTTTTCGTCGTCTACGACATTCTTTTCTTCATCCTCTTTAGAATGCTCCATTTCTTTTTCAGTTTTAGACTTCTCAAGTATGATATCACCATTCTCAATGGCTTTCTCTATATACTCTTCGTCAAAACCTCCATTTAAAAGAGCTTTAACTATGGATGAGTTCTTCCATTCTGCTTTCATAATTTAACTTGATTTTATTTTTCGTAAAAATAGTTTTCTATTTTCGAATTTACAAAATTATTCTTCCAGATTTTTTCAAAAAGTCATCTAAAACCTTCTTAGATATGAACCCCTTTTGAAATCCTTTATAAAGATCCCAAAATTGTTCAACTTGAAAAGATGGACTATCCTTTACAGAAATCTTAAAATCTCTATCGATTTGAATGACTTTACCGTTAGAATTGTACTCCAATAAAATCGCTTGAGTTTGAAAATCCTTAGGACTATTAAAATCAATATCCCTTGATTTCATACTTTTAGTGATATCAACGTAAGTTGATGGATTTACCGGAGTAAATGTCAATGCTATGTTGGTAATGAGTGCTTTTGTAACTCTTTTTGGATTCTTAGGATCACGAGCCAATGCTTTGCCTTCAACAGACATACCAGGTTTTCTTGTTGAACCTGATTCTTTCATTTCTATTGCTTTATCCCAAAAAGCTCTAGCTTCTGGAGAGTTCTCCCAAAGTTTTCCTTTCACAAAAAATTTTCCATCTCTTACTTTAGCTTCCAAAGGCTCACCAATCCAAAATCGACTTTTGTTGATTGGACTTCGTGTAGGAAGATGATCAAGGTTAAATAATCCTGATTTTAGAAAACGATCGTAAATAAAACCATTAGGATCAAGAACTTCATCCTCAGCATCTTCTGTCTTATCAGATGCAAGACCAGAGAACGTCATATTCTTATAACGTTCTTCTTTAGAAAAATCTTTTTGTTTTGAAGACTTTTCAAAATCTATATCTAAATCAAGACCAAACTGAAAACAGTCAAAACTGTTATACATATATTCTTTTTCATTTCCTAACGAATTTACGAATTAAAATGTTATATACATTTTCGAGGTAAAGATATAGATTAAATTTAAACGAACAAACATTTTCAAGAATAAAACGTCTTTAACTTAAAATATTGTCCTTTTGTTGAGAAAAAGTTTTCATCAAATGTTGCTCCAATGACTTTTTCAACGTATTTTTACGCTCAGAAAAAGCGATGGAGCTTATAAAGGGATTGTGCCTTGCTGAGTCCATATCATTAGAATCGTCAGGTCCATTAAGTACGATCAAGCTTTTTCTTATTTTATCTTCCTTAGGTCTGCTATAGTCGAAAGAAGTTAATACCCAGATCTTGTCCCTAAAGTTGTCTTCTTCGTCATAGACCACAGTTCTCATTAATACAACTCTATATTTATCTTTGTGAATGTTAACTTTAGAGTTGTTTTCGTAAAAATTTCCAATACGACCATGTTTCAAAACATCAGAAATAATATCTGACATTTCTTCAAGAGATTCAAAATCATCTTGTTCGATAAAATGTCTCTTCCTAATATGACGAATCCCTTTGATATCATCTCCCCAAACAATATCAATCTTACCTAAACCTCTTCTCTCCCAAGCGCCAATAACTTGACCCTTCTTTTCCTTTAAAAGAAAATCAATGGCTTGTTTTGGTTTACCTTCGAAAGAAGAATAATTAGTACCAAATTCTTTTAATTCCTTATAAGCATAAACCTTAGTTCTTTTTTGACCTTTAGCTAGTTTCCAACTTCCGTCAGCTTGTTTTTGATATTTAATCCCTTTCCACTCTCGAATCTCGCCAACCGCAGCTTTAGCTTTAAACAAATCTTCTTCTAAAGATTTCTTATAAAACTCACTCAAAGATTTATTTATGTCGTCTGAATAAATAATCGCTTCAATTTCTAAAGAAGAAGCTCCTAACTTTTTCAATTTATCAATCAATTGACTCATACTCTTTTCAATAAAAAGAGGGAGTTGATTCTCCCTCTTTAGAAACTAACAAAATCAGTGCATTTGTAGACGGTATTTACTCTGTTTTAGAGAGGCGAGAAAATCATCTATCCAAGATATTTCACCATTATACTCATCTTTACCCTCAAGTTCTTTCCTGAATTCAATAGTACGATCAAATATCATTTGACAAATCTTCACCGGATCATCTTCTTCGACTTTATCTCCTTGGATCTCTCCATCTTTAAACCTACCAAATCCAGCTTGTCCAGCTTCAGCGATCTTATCTTCAAATTCTCCGACTTCTTCTGAGAGATCATCAAGATAGACGTGTTTAGAATTATCTTCTTCTCCCCAATGAATATTTTTCAATCGAGTTTTTGCTCCTTCAATGAAATTCAAGTATTCGTTGAATACTTTCTTTTCTTGTTTTTCAGCCTTTTCTAATTCATTCTTATCACCTCCACTTATACTTTGGATGTTTATCTTACCTTCATTATTCCAATCTTGTACAACAGATTTAAACATTTGAAGATCATCTTGATCATTAAAACGAATGATAAGATCATTTTCCTGAAATTTTGAAAGATTATCAATTTGAGATTTTCTCACATCTTCTACTTTTGAAATTACATCCAATCTAAAAACACCTTTCTTATCATTAAACATCCAATTTTGCTCACCAAAATCCTTGGTCTTTAAAACCAATTCAACTTCCCCACCTATTTCAAAAATCGTTTTTCGAAATGTAGCTAAAAAATCTGCAAAACGATCAATACCTATTTTTGTCCCAGAAAAATTTGTATTAAAACTTCCCCAAATAGTCATAAGTTCTGGATCTGGATCTTCTTCTACAACTGCCTTAGAAGATTCTGCATTCCATTTTTCTTCTTTCTTTTTTCTTGCACCTTTGAAATCTATTGATTTTTCGATCTCACCAACACCACTACCTTGAGGTCCTTTTGTTTTAGGATCGAGACTTTCTTTTGAAAGAACTTGTGAGTCTTCCGTATTCATTGTTTTTTCCACCTCATCCCAACTTTCAGGTAATTCTTTCTCAAGACCTAATTCCTTTGCTCTCTTACGAATCCATGCTTTAACCTCACTCTCTGGCATATCAGAAGCACCTACAAGCCTAATCGCATCTTTTAAATCTTGACTATTACGAATAGGATATTTACCGTTTGGCATTGCTTCTCCTTTCTTAGCAAGATCTTTTCTTTCTTTATGAGAGAAATAATTCTTGTTACCTGCTTTAGAAATTTCTTCTTTATGCTTCTCACAAAAAGCCTTGAAAATCTTTTCAGAAATCTTACCTTCGACCATGCTTTTCGCCAAATCCATAACTTCAGTCAATATAGGAGTTTTGGCTTTAACCTCTACATCTTCTACTGGTAAACCTAGGATCTTTTTAATATTATCTTTCATATCAAAGATAAACTTATAATCATCGATTTCAGTTGCAGGATCTATCCAAGCACTTCCAATTTCTTCAAATCCATCGACAACAATTAACGAAGGTGAGAACTCATCTAAATAAGTCATAAAGTAATGGATTTCAACATCACCATTATCATAAACACCTACTTCAGTTAACAAATTATCGTCTGTATCAATACCTGTTTCTTCAAACAACTCACGTCTTGCTGCAGTGCGAAAATCCTCTCCTGCATCGACATGACCACCAGGAATACACCAATCTTCTGAATAACTTCCACTTTCACCAGCTCTTTGTAAGATTAACAACTTAGAACCTCTCCAAACAAGTATATCCGCATATCTCACTTTACCACCTTGTTTGGCTTTTAAAAGGTCTATATATATAGATTTTTTAATCAGACCTTTCATCCAACTTTGTCTCATTGAATCTAAGGTCTTAATATCTTTCAAAACATCAGCGATTTCAAGGTCTTCTTCAAGAGAAGCTAAAGATTTTTCAATTTTCGTTTTTCTCTTATAAACATTTTGAAGATCTTGAGATTGTTGTTTTAAGAATGCATTAAAACGATTTTGAGCCTTTTCAAACAACTCAACATCACCATTAGAAAGATCATTTAACTGAGCTTTTTGAAGTGAAAAGTTCTCTCCTAATTGATCAATCTCTTTATCTAGAAGGTGAAGTTGTCTTAAATTATCTCTATACTTTTGGATCTTTTCAGCCTTAGACTGAAGTCCGAATAAACTTTTGATATCCATGACTAACTTTGTTATAATTTTTGCACTAAATATACGAACTTTTCAATCGTTTACACAAACATTATCCGCGTAATAACTATGATCACTTTCTATTTCAATAGAATAAGAAAAATCCGGAAAATTTTCCTTTGGTATTTTTAAAATAGAAGAGACTTTACCTCGTTGATTTTTTCTTAATTGTAGGAGCATATTAGGTTTAATTTTACTTACTTCTAAAGACCTACCATTAGCTAAAATAATTTTACTACTTTCGTGAATCCTATGAATCCCTTCTTCTTTGATCTTTACATCGTCTTCAAAAACAAAATAAAGATCAAAGATTTCTTGATTGAAATCTAAGATCAAAGATTTGTTGATTGATTTTACTTTTTTGTATCTATTTTTATGAGTTAAAACCAAGTCACCAACTTTTATATCTTTTATCCATTTAGGACCATCAAAGGTCTGTATTTCTGTATAACCACTGTAAAATTGACTCATACTAAAAATTTTTTATCCCCAACTATTATTGTTACCTTTGATTTTCTCTCGACCTTAGATTTATAATCTTTAGGTGGTACGAATGTTTGTAATTTATCATCCCAAACATAATCATCTGGAATATAACGAGTGCCACATCTACAATTCCCTGATACACATACTTTACCTTCTCTTCTTATGATCAATGTATGATATTTCTCTAATTCAACATCATAAATACGTCCATCGTATTTTATAATTTGAGGTTGAAGAGCTTCGCTTACCGCTGTCGTATTGAAGCATTCATCTATATAAATCTGATCATATTTAGAAGTGTAAGTTTGTTGTCTTTTTTTATCAAAAACAACAACTTTTCCCATATTCCTATATGATGGTCTTCTTCCTATTTTCAACATCAATTCTCCTAAATCACTAGCTAATCTAGGACTAGAAGTTGAAAACACTCTATTATCTTTACATTGATAACCATCCCAATTACGTCCTTTATGAATCGATCCGTCACCTTCTCTAAAAGCATCTAAAAAAATCTCGATACCTTCTTTATCAGCTTCTTTCACTTCAGATGGTATAAATTTTTCATGTGAATGTCCGAATTGACACATATATTCCCACAAATCATCTTCAATACCTTTTCTACAACGAATCTCTACATAACTCGAACATTTATTCGCTTGTGGAAATAATTCTACACAACAATCGAAGATTTTTTGAAGATATTTATTCTCACTTTGAGCAATATGTATTCTTCTTGTGTCATACTCAATCGTAGATCCTTCTGATAAAAAATACCCTAAAAACTGATAAAATAATTTACTATCGTACGACCGATTCCCAAATCGAATTGAAGTGATAGATTGCCCACTCCAATTCGGAATAGTTCTTAAAAATTTATTACTCCATTTGTTAATAGATCCTTCAGGAATTAATTTCCAAGGACCATTTCTTTTTGAAATGACATGATTATGATTAGGAGTAGTCATGAGAGAAAAACTCTTATGCTTTCTAAGAATCATATCCCCTTTATACTCTTGATCAATCCAATTCACTGCCTTTACATATTCAGCATCACCTGTCTCCAAGTTAATAGATAAGAAAGATTCTGTCTTGTTAAGATCCTTAAAAAATTTAAAACCTTCATTCGTCAAAACCTCTGTTTTATCGTCATAACAAAATGGATGAACTGTTCCAATGACAGGTTTCCAATCCTTGCTCTTTCTACCAATATTATCACCGTTTTGAATAAGTTCTGATAATTTGAAGATTCTAGGTTTTGAACCTGCACCTGCTGTAGTATAGAGATTTAAACAATATCTACAAGCTCCTGGATAAACTTCTTTATATACTCTCGCGTCCAATCCATGTTGATTGATTATCATTTGAGCATTCCCCAATTCATAAATGTTTTGGAACTCAGTTTCGACTATCCGTCCCCAATCTCGATTCCAATCTTTCAACTGACTACCGATATTACTTACAATACCTTGGACTGATCTTTTTTCTAAAACACCTAATTCGTGTTCTCTTTTGATTGTTGAAAGCTCTTCTATCCGACGATTTTCGACAAGATTTTTTATCTCTTGCTCTGAAACAGAATTCGAAAGGGTTTTCTTTACCCTTTCTCCCATTCCTTTGATATAAGAATAACTTCTTGTAGCTGCAGCTTGATATTCATACAATTCTCTTTTAGAAGGTTGTTTGTATTGTTTTCTAGCTGTGTATTGTTTTATATCTGTATAGTTTAAGGTTTGTAATTGTTTTGGCGTTAAAACAGCAGATAACCTACCAAATAAATATGCTTGCCAATAAGGAGGGATCAATTTTAGATCTTTCCAATCAAAATGAAATTCATCGAGTACTTTCTTATCGTTATCAGTTAGGAATTCTTTTCCTAAGATATCAGCGATAGTCCTAGCTAGACGATAATCTACAATCGTAAACAATCTCTGTATGTCGTCTGGTGTAAAAATCATAACTTTGATTTGAGTTTAACCATTTCTTTAGTTAAATCTATTAATAAATTATCTATTTGAGTAGAGAAGATTATTTGCGCCAATCCTTCGTAACCACCTTGAACCTTAGGATAATCCATAGGATCTTTAACATGATGTTGGATATTGCTGACTCCAGACATCTTCTCTACTTTCAAACCTTTTACATATCTGAGATTCATTTTCCAGCTCCCCAATTTTCTTTGATATACTTCATAGCACTACCAAGGATTGGATTTGAAACCATTGCCTTCTCATAATTTTCATCTTCGAAATCCAAAGGATTTTCTTCTTCTCCTTCTTCATCTACTGTTTGATTATCAACCTCTTCATTCATACCTTCACCACCGTACATTGCTTGTTGCTGCTTTGTTTGAGCTGCAGTTTGATATACGTTATTTAGAATCGTATCGGTTTTAGGATTAAAATCACGACCAGAATATTTTTTAAAAATATCTTCCATTGATACCATACCACCTTCAAGTTTTTTCTTATCAAGTTCAACTTGCTTTTCTTCGTCTTCTATTTCAATACCAGTGAAAGCAAATTCAAAATCAGAATCAATCTCATCAATAAGATAATGGTTGATAATATTCTGTAAGAAAATTAACAATGGTTTTAACCCTTTATCTCGACTATGGTTCAATCTTTCCCTTTGACCATCTTGTCCAAAGATTTGAGCTTGGTCTTTGAATTGAAAACCTAACTCAGTTGGATCAATACGATAAACCGAACATGTAATGATAAGTAGGAATTTCAACCAATCATTGAACTCCATATCCCGGTTATTCTTTTGTAGATCAATCCATTCCAGATCAATGCCATTGATAATTGGAACTCTGTGAGAATTTGAAACACCACGCATCGTTTGTGTCCAAGCCTGTCGAAACTCATTTAAAGTCGTATTATCAATATTATTGTTTTTCACATTGATAAAACCCTTTGGTTGAGATCCTTTTGAAAAGAAATTACCATTATACTGCATACCCCATAATATCCAGGTAATAATCTCTACAAGGGTTTCTAATTCAGAGGTACCATAACCGTTCTTATAAATATTAGTACTCTTATTTCGAATACCATAACCCAACTCCCAAGGATAAAAAATCACATGTTCTTTAGTTGTTGGATTCTGTAGGATCATATCGTTGAATACCATACAATACCTAGGTAGATAACCTTTAAAACGATATTTCTCCCACTCTTCTCTCATTTTAGGATCAGCACTGTCTAATAGTCGTATTAAAGACGCATCTACAGCTCGAAACTTATTTAAATTCCAGCTTCTATCTCTAACAATTTCAAAGGCTAATTGATCCAATGTAAGAGTGTCGAAAACAATCTTTCTCCCAAAATCTTGAAATGTGTCAAATTTGTCCCATTTTTCATTGATACCACCTTTTTCTAAGAAATCAATGATATACTCGATTTTCCTCTGTTCTTCTTTTGTAGGTTCAGTTGTTTTATCTTCAAAACGACTTTTCTTCTTTCGTATCGTAAACCCCTCTTTTTGTTCATCAAGACTAAAATGTAGAAAATTTTGGACTTGTTCAACACGAGTATTAACAACACTTCGAATAATGAAGATGTCTCCCATCCTTCGAAGTGTTTCAAAGGATAAAGAACCGTAATATCTAGGATCTTTGAAACCTTGGCCAGTTTGATTAGCCTCGTTTGGGTCGAAAAAGACAGCCTTCATCTCACTGTTTTGTCTTGAGTTTGCATCAAGATAAAGGTTTGCTTTCATGATCGCTTCAACATCATTTGAAGATACCATTTGTTGAAGTTTAGATTGTAACAATGTTGGTACAGTCTTATTCAACGCTTCGATCTCTTCAAATGAGAGAGAGGCCAGACTCTTTATTAAGTCTGGCCTTTGTGATTTGTTATTGCTTCTTTTTCTACTCATAGATAAAATTATTATACCCCTAATTGAGTTAAAGTGACAGTAGCTGTCTTTCCACCTTCATTTGCCGTAACAACAGCTTGACCTGTTCTTTCAGCACCTGTATTAGCCGCTGCTATTACTGAATATTCAGAAGAACCTTTTGTAAAACCTTCACCACTAACAACAGTTGTATAGTCTACTGCTATCGGTGATCCAGAATTTTTACCATTTACTTTCTTCTGTTTGTTAGAAGTGACACCAAAAACTTTTGTCTCTCCTGCTGCTATAAAACTTAAAGACGTAGGATCTGTTGTTAAAGTGTAATCATAAGTTACTGTTGCTGCAGCTTGTGACAAATTAATCGTATCAACTTCATCACTTTCAGATTGAGTAATCGTAACTACACCTGTTCTCTCAGATTCAGTCGTATTTTCTGTTGCTACAACATTATTACCTGTACTTTTTGAAAAACCAGAACCAGCTACTTCAAAAGAAAACGCTACATCAACTGCAGAACCGCTAACATTACCGTTTAGTTTCTTTTGTTTTGTCGAAACTACTGAAAAAGATTTAGTCTCACCAGTATTAACAAAAGAAAGTAATGTAGGAGTGGCTGTCAATGTATAATCATAAGTGATAACAGATGCAGCTTGAGTTAAATTTACACTAACACTTTTACCACCATCATCAGTTTGATTGATTGTCAAAGTACCTGTTCTTTGTGTTTCACCAGGATTTTCTGTAACAGTAATGTCATAACCATTATCAGTCTCTTCATAACTAAAACCAACGCCTGCTAATTCTACCGTCACAAGGGCTTTAATAGTTTCTCCTGATGGAGTACCATTGATAACCTTCTGTTTAGTTGACGTTACATTTATCGATTTTGTTTCACCAGTATTGATAAATGACAAACTAGAAGGATTAGTTGTAAGTATATAGTTATATGTAATGATAGAAGCCTCTTGAGAAAGAACAATATTTAAAGTTTTACCACTTTCATCTTGAGTAATTGTTAAATTACCGTTTCTAACGGTATCAGAAGGATTTTCGTTTATAGTAACCGTTCCACCTTCACTAACTGTAAAAGGTGCTTCTGTTTGAAATTTAACACTTAATGCAGTTTGATTCCCTTGTGGCTTACCATTTACATAAAGTTGTTTATAAGAAGTAACAACTGCTTCTATACTATCACCTTCCTTTGGAAATTCCAATGTTTCTTTTTGTGGAATAAGGAAGTATTTCCATTCTTCTACTACATCTACCAATACTTGAGCTTCGTCGTTTAACCCTTCTGGATAAGAAATAAGCTGAAGAGTATTGTTCATAGCCCATTCTTTGAACGATCCGATATTGTAGATTCTACCAGGTTCAATCACTATTCCTAGTGATTCAAAATAATCGATATCACCTACAGTATTTTCTGTCACAAAGACATTCAGTTGACTGTCAATACCATCTGTAATAACAGTCAACTGTTTTGGCTCTTCTTCATTTGTCTTGAATAAAAGTCTTAACATAATTAAGCCATTTCTGCTGTAACCTCAAATTTCTGAATACCACTTTCAGCAGTAACTACAATATTAAGATCTTCTTTTGCATCTAAACCAAGATCTTCCAATGAGAATGTTAAAATAGATTCCTTTTTATTTAATGAAGCAGCTAAATCTTTACGATCACCACGAATCACTCCATAACGACCAACTGATTCATTCAAATTAACTGAATTAGGGAAGTGAATGTTTACATCCTTAACAGTAGGAAGTGTTGTCGTGATTTTCAAAACACATTCGTCATCACCATTCCACTCAGCATTCACTGCAACTAGTTCATTTAAACCTTGAGGATTGATCTCCAAAGTCAAACCATTATTTTCTGCAAAAGCTACCAACTCTTCGTGCATAACAGCGTGACCTACATGCCAATTAAAACCAAGTGCAAGAAGTGCATCACTACCAGCTTGTTCATCTTCATTAACAGCCAAACCACCTGCAGGCACGATACCACGCATTTCTGTGATAAACACTCGTTTTTGATCGCAACTACCGTCTGTAACGACAGTTGCATCAATTTTCTTATCTGTATCTATAAATCTATAAAGTCTCATTTTTCAATTATGTTTTAATTATTTTCTTTTTGTCGATTTCTCTTGTTATCTCTTCTTGCTATACGATCGCGATATTCACGCAAAAGACTCCAATCTTCATCTGTCTTAGGACCTCTTACACGGATCTCAGATACCTTCATTGACAACTCTTCATCAGAAAGTTTTGAATCTTTTTTAGCACGATCTATAGCTTCTTTAGTTGATTTAGATCCATATTTTTTCTCTTTCTCTTCTAGCGTCTCTTCTTTCTTACCACCATAACGTTGTCCAACGATACCTTTCTTTCGATTAGCTAGAGTGTCCTTGTAAACACCTGAACGTGCTTTCATTAGGGTGCCATCTTCAGCTTTATCCCATTCAACTTGTTGTTCACGCCAATATACTACTGACTTCGTCAAATCATCATTTACTACTGTAACGCGATTCAATGAAATATAATCAATCGCACCATGTTCACGTTCAATAGGATCGATACTCTTCAATATATCTTGAGAAAATTGATATATCTGTCTTTGAGTATAGACTTCCCAATTATTTTGTTTTGCGAGTTTATCAAACTCTTGCCTTGTCATTTCCATAGACTTCCCAATTATTTTGTTTTACAAATTCTTTTTAATTTCACCCGTCTCGTCATAATACTTTAAATATTTACGAATCCTCGGTGGTAATACATTAGGATAAACTTTTTGAATATTGTTTAGTATGGATAAGGCTTCTCTTACTATCAAAGCTGTGCAAATTGTAACTCTAAACCATTCAAAACCACCAATAGAAGCTCCAAGTATCTTATAACTACTCAAGTTATGGGCAACGATTAAAGCACATCCATAACAAATGACTTTAATTAAGATCTTTTCAAATCCTTCAACGCTGAAATCTTTTTTCTTGATATGGTGTAGAAATCCCATTAGAGTGTCAACAATCATCAAGACAACTAAGAATTTTAAAAATTCCCAATCACCAAACACATACTTCTCAAACCAACCTACAAAAGGTGTTATCGGAATTGCGACTATTATTGGAATATAGAAGCTCATCACGTAATTTTTCACTCTATTATAAAAGTTATCGTACATATTTTCGAACTTTTGCTTAGTAACCGAATCATGTTTGAATATACTAAACAATCTCTAAAATTATATCCTACGAATTAATTTATGTGTACCTTATTTCTTTCCTTCTAATTTTGCAATCTCTTTCGCTTTGGGATCACGAGCTGTAGCATAAGCTCTCATTTGAACCTCTGTCATTTGGTGCTCACTAGAATTCTTTGACTTATCACCAAACTGATTGAAATTCTCACCCAATTTATTTACACGACTAACTAAACTACTTAATCTTTCAAGATCTTTTGATGATGCATCGTCTTGCCAATTATCACCATATTTATTCATGAGGTTTAAACGTTCTTTACTGATCTCTCCAATGATCTCATCTTTACGATCTTTGTATTGAGCCGCTGTTACCTGACGTAACAAAGGAGCTTTCTTTTTTCGAGCTCTCCATCCAATCAACTTTCAAACCATTCTCCTTCGCATATTTCATTACCTTGCTAATCCTCTTTTGAGTATCGTACATAGAGGCTTGAATTTTACCATCCTTTATATGAAAGGTTTTTTGATCGATTTTTATACTTGAAGGGATTTTCTCTGAACTTTCTTCTTTATTAGTATTTTTAATACCTTTGGGTTTTAATCTCCAGCCCTTCTCGGTCTTGATATAAAGTTTTCCACCATAAGTCTTTTCTGTACCAATAGGTTCAGCTTTACGTGCTTTTTCGATTACATCATTATCGACTGGCAATCCAACGATACCTTTAAAACGGTTTAATGCCGTATCAGCAAACACGATTTGTTTCGATTTCATAATTGAACCAAACTCTTCTTTTTCTAAGGGTTCAATTTGACATTCACGATAATAAACTATTGATTTAACTAGATTATCATCAATAACAATCGCACGATTCAAAGAAACAAAATCAGCGGCAACACATGATTTTGAAAATTCATCCATTGATTCTTGATTATTAATGACTTCTTGATTGAATTTCAAGACTTGATCTGCAGTGAAGGTTTCATAACCATTCTTAGCTATAAAAGCATCGAATTCCTTTTTGGTAAACTCTTTTATCGTACCATTCATGATTCTAATGATTTTTAATTATCAAATTTTACTGTCATAAAGATCGTGGTCTTTTTTCAATCAACAACCAATTCTCCAAGATTATTTAACTCCAAGATACAAGTCAATAGTTCGTTGATCGTCTTTGATTCTCCTGATTCTGTTGTTCTGACTTTTAACGCTTTAGCTAGATGAATTATAGAAACCTTCATTTTCTCAAGATCATTGATTTGCTCTTTTGAAGAAGAAAGTTGTTGTTCTAAGGATAAGACCTTAAACTCAAGGTCTTTAACCACTTCATCTTTGTCAACGATATTTTCTGATTCACCTTCATTTGATTTTAACGGTTTTAATACTTTGTCACCAACAACAAGATAACTATCTTTTTTAGGAAGTTTAGTCTCTATCACTTCTTTACCTAATTCCTCAGCTACTTCTTTTAAGACACTGATTGATCTCTTTCCTCTTACTTCGTTTTTGACTAAATAGAGGTCTTTGAGATTTTTGACAATAGTCTTTCCTTCAATCGTGTTGATCACCGCTTTCTTTATTCCTTGTTGTTTTACGATCTCAACAACAGTGCCAGCGTTTTTCTCTCCATTCTCATCAATAAACTTTACAACTTTCCCAGCTTTAACAAAGTCCATAATTATATCGTATTTAAATTTTTAAAACGTTTTCTTACATGATGTATCTTACTTTTAATAGTACCTAAAGGTACTTCAAAAATCTTAGAAAGCTCTTCGTAAGTATAACCATTAGCATATCCTAATATGATCTTTCTGTCCCTAGGATTGAATGTATCAAGGATTCGAATGATTGCATCGTATTCTTCGTTTACTTCACTTTGTTGATCTGAATACAATTTATTCAACTCATTCATTACACCTTCTTCCTCTTGACTACAAGTATCTCGCTCTTTAGAAGAGTGTAGGAGGTTTAAAGCACTATTTTTAGCGATAGTAACCAACCAACTCCTCAAACCACCAGATCCTTCGTATACATATTTATCTTCGAATCTCAACGCTTTTACAAAAGTGTTTGAAACAATATCGTCTATATCTTCATCACTTAGGTCTTGATAATATCGTTTCTTCAAGTAGTTTGTTAAGAAATTCCTGTAATCATTGAAATTCTTTTCAAGATCTTTCTTTATACTAAACCCCTCCATTTTCAAAATAAGTATGTTTGTTAATGTTATAAGCTAGTTAAAACTTATCAACGCTGGAATCAACCTATTCATATCATCACAATGCTTTACAACCAAATCTAACAATTTATCCATCTTCGATATGTCCCGTATAGAATGCAACTTTGTAACGATCCTGTTTTCAACCATCTCACAGATTATCCCATCTAATCTCATATTCTCGAGCTCATTTATTATCGTGAGTTTATATGATTCCCAAGATTCTTTCTGGTTTTTCCACTTCTCAACACCTTCTTCCATCTTCTTGATTTGAGAGTCATTATGATCTTTCATTTTCAAGAAAGTGATAAACCTTGTTTGTAGATATTTAGGAGTATTATTCTTTAACTCTCTCTTGTGAAGTTTACTATAAGGAGCCCATTGTTCATAATACACGAATTTAGGTAGATTAAGCACGATATCATCACCACAAATACTTTTCACTTTATCTTCAAAGATCTTTTTCCATTCCCTTCTAGGAGGTAAATTGATTGTATTAGTCCGTGACCAATGATGTTCTCTCTTCATTCTCTCTATTTCATCTGGTTTATAATAGAAACGATCACCAAAATAAAATCTCAATTTATGAAGGATATGTCTTACCATGCATAACGATAAACCAGTATTTTTAGCGATACTAGCACATGATGAATATTCTATCTCACTGGCCCATAATGAACTACCTCTTACACCAGCTTCCTTTTTACATTCTTCAAATAAAGGACAGATTTTATGACGAAAGTGAAAATCAATATAAAGCATCACTCTATAATCATAGTAATTAACCCGTAATGATTTGTCTTCTAACTTATGTGTCAATAGAAGATAATCAGGTAATCTCTTGATTGTAAAAGGATTGCAATCTTGCCATTCTTTTATCTCAAAGTGTTCATCCTTATATTCAAGGATACCTTCTTCTAAGAATTCTTTAATGAAATCTCTTATTACGTGAACAGTACCTATCTTTGTATAGGCATGGATTATATTGACAAGATCTGTTAATGATGAATAATACTTGAAACCTTGTTTCTTTGTACCTGTGAAAGTGAAGAGAATCTCTAGGAGTCTTTCTCTCATTTCTTCTTTTCTATTAAATACTCGTACTTTCATTCTGTTTTAAATTTTGCGTAAAAAAACGAAGAATTTTTCAATCTACAAACTCTACATCGATTAACTGATACACAAAAAGAAAAGGCCTCACTCTTGAGGCCTTATTTCCTTAGTTTAACTAAAAACTCTCTAAAATTTAAAATGGAATGAAGATATTTAACAGAAAAGTTTCTTTTCTTAAAAGAGCTAATTAAAAGAATTAGAAACTCTATCTAACTACTTACATTCCCATGCTTTTGTTAGATGCTGTAAAAGTACAATCTTTTCATTTCACTTGCAACGTTTTTACGTTCAATAGGCACTTAACAATATCATTTTCTCTTAACTAATTGATTTCCACGATTTTCGCAATTCTTTCCCTATATCATATTACATATAATCTATATTTACTTTATTCCTATATTAAATAGGAGTGAGAAGAATGATTATTATTTATAATATTCTACTTTAAAACGTTATAAACATGTGATTATCAGCAACAAAAAAGGAGAAGAATCTCACGATCCCTCTCCTTCAAATTAAAATGTCTATAAAACAATTACCAGACCTTATCCTGATTGCGCCTTTTAAGCAGTTGTTGACAGTGGAAAGATATTAAAATAAATCCTTCTAACCAAATTATTCCTTAGAATAAAGTATCGATATAGAACTAGAATCACCATGTCGTATATAAATCCTGGCTAATTTGAATCCAGATTCATAAGTCCTGATACTTTTAGTTATTTTGACCCCTAAAAGGTTGTCACTGCTCGAAACAACAAACCTACTATAAGCTGGGCAGTCATAATCAGTTGTCATCATTGCTTCTTCAAGCCTTTTCATACAATAATAATAATTACCTCCTGCTTGTTTGATACTGATAACCGTTGATGTGACCTTCGAATCTTTTGTAGAGACTTCTAAATCTACTTCTATTTCTTGATCAAGAACGAAAGAATATGTGTATTCTTTTCGATTTTCCTGTGCCTCTTCCATCTTGACCTTGTTAGAAGGGAACATACTATCAATCGCTCTTTTGACTGTTGGTTCTGAAAATGGACTTTGTGACATCCTATCATAGACCATTTGCATCGCCAATTCATTTAAACTAAGCCATTTTGCATCTTGTGAAAACGCTAATAATGACCAAAATAAAACCAATGTTGTTAAAAATAACTTTTTCATGACTTTAAAATTTTTGTGTTTCTTTCTTTCCATAATTCTTACAAAGTACTCTCAATTGAGAGTAAAAGACTTTAGTCTTTCTTGTTTGGAACCAATTGATCAATTCTACACAAGAAGTAGACCAACGATACGTAGTCGAACTTGTCATCCTCCTGATTTCATTTTCTCTAGCTCTACCAAAATGCCAATACGTCACACTTACTTGATAGTAACCTGATTCTTTCTTTAAGATCGAAATATCGAAATTATTGTCACTCATTTTTTGAATTCTTTTAAATTAATAGTTGCTACACAATTCCTTAAAAAAGTTCCACCATAGATTGCTTCTCTTTGAGTAAGATAAGGTGATTCACTTATCCTATACCTTCCATTTTCTTGATAGATATTCACCCATTCATCATCTTCCTCTATAAAAAGATCAAGTGCACTTTCTTTGTCGTCAAACACTTTCCCTTTTAATGTATAAAAATGAAGAATCTCTTTTTCCTCTTCTTTTTCTTTTAATAATGCCAATATAGGAGTGTTCCCTTTATCTTTAAAATCTGTACATATAATACGAACTTCTTGACCACTTCGTGTCATTACCTTTTTTCCTTGTCTTACAAGCTCCAAATTAAATTCTTTCATTTCTCAGCTCCTTTCTTTGTTGCTCACAATAATCATGAGCTTTTTCAAATTCGACTATTGGACTATTTTCTGCATAAGGATTCCCTCTTAGAGGTTCGTAACCTGTCTCTTTGCATAGGTTGTCATACTGTTGCATCCTCTCTAATTGACCTTTTGTTTTATTTTCCATGATCTGTTTTATTTTTATGATTTTTCAAGAATAAATAACCGTCAATGATATTGTTAGCGACTTCTTCTTCAGAAGGGAATAAATCAGGAGATTCACTCAACGCTTCGTTAGCGTATCTCAACGAATCCTCAATTATAGCCATAAGTTCTGGATTCTTAATCATTAAAGAAGTCAACATATCTATCTGTGACTTAGGATCTCCAGCTAAATAGGAGGAAGCTCTTTTGTTATCACCAATTAACGCAATCACTTGAAGTGATTTGTCAGTCTCTTGCACTATTTCATCAATATTGATGAGTATTTTTTCAATTGCATTCATATTCTTATGTTTATTATTTTAAATCCCAACCATTTTCTTTGACCCATTCTTCAAGAATCCTTTTTTCATTTTTAGTGAAGATGATTAATCCATCATTATTAAACGTATTGAATTCGTGAATCATCAAGTATAAATCGATCCCATTTTCATTCTCATAGAATTCTTTCTCTTCGAAAGAGAAGAAGTCATTTATCGCTCTTTTTAAATCTTCATCCATATTATTATTTCTTTTGATTATGTCATAAAGATCAGACCTTTATTTGATCAGAGCAACGGTTTGTGTGTTTATTTTCGTTTTTAATGTAATTATTTTTCTTCTGATGAGAAGATAAGGATAGTATAGAAGATTGCTGGTTACATTTCTAAACAAACAAAAACCAGCAAGCGATTCAAAAACACTTGCTGGTAAATCTATTTCAAGACAGTTGGTTGTTGACATATTCGAACAACTTATATTGGATCATATAGTCAATAGGAGAATTCACGTCACCTTCTTTCTTTGGTTCTGGATAATCCTCAAGTCTAAGCCTAAGATTGATAAGGTCGATATCTTTTATCCTTTCTTTATCTTGATAAACCATCAAAGGCACTATTTCCCAATGAGAACCATCTTTATTGAATTTTTTAACCACTCTTTCCCAAAACTTCTTATTGTACCAAACACCACTTGCCATAGCAAGATTATAATAAGAAGTCTCTTTGACTTTGACCCACTTACCAAACAAAGGATAGTAAACCTTATCAGCTAGGAAGATCAAAGGATAATAAATTAATGAATACAAGAAGTTCTTGAATTTAGGAAGTTTGTTACCTGAAATCTTTTCATAGACTTTCCTAAATCCATAAGCAAAATACCAATTATTAGCACCTCTCTTCACTTTAATAGTGTTCTTGAAATGCTTGTTACGGTCTTCTACACGATCCCAAGGTTTCAATTTATCTTCGTTGAAAGTAGGTACATATGTCCAAATATGATGAAGTTGGCTATAGTAAGGATTATAAATCGTGTGATTGTTCTCAATTATAAAATACAAGACATTTATCAAGAACATCGAATCTTTCAAGACAGTTTTCTTAGAGAAAACAATAGGAGGTATAAGGTTCCAAACTTGATCTTGACTGATAAAAACACTGAAACAAGGATCTTCGTCTATACCTTCGATAGAAGAACTCCATCCACTATGGATCTTCAATGTATTCCAACTATCAATATCACTAGAAGAGATATCGTCTCTCACAAAAAAGCCTGGTTCAAAAATATTCACGATATTCCACTTCATCCTACAAGCGATATCTGCATTGTGTACGAGCCTATATAGAGCATGTAAACAATTAGAATAGTTAGTTTGGGAATCACTCAATAGATAGTAAGTCATCAAATACGACAAATTGATCGTACCATCACCTATTTCAACCCTCTTTGAATTATTTCTTTCGTCAAAAGTGACTTTTGCTGCTGGTATCCATGTACCATTGTGATATGGATCTTTGTCTTTCGATAGGAAATAATTGTCGAAAATCTCTTTGTGACCATAAAATTTCTCTGATATGTTCATAATTAAATGATTTATATTTAACATGTTATAAAGATAAGGAAGAAATTGTTTCACAACAACCTCTTCCCAAGAAACAATAATAAAATAAACTTACGTAATCATCGAACGTATCATTTACCCTTACTACACAAAACTAAGTACTAATAAACCCTAAACAAAATCTCTTGTTTTCACAAACAAAAGGATTTCTACTCTCGAATATGAATTTATCACGTTGCAAATATAGCTATTTTATTTTGATCTATGAGTCTTTTTTTTGTTTTGTTTTTCTTTCTTCTCTTTTGAAGAGACTTTTGAAAGTGAAGATCCTTGATTTAGATTTCTTGATTTCGAACCAGTTTCTTCTTTCTGTCTTTTGAAAAGGAAACTCTCTACTAACACTTGAAATCAGGAAACTCCTATCACATGTATCACTAGGCTCATCGTAATAAAATGATGATTTAGTCCATGTATCTGCTTTTATGTCTACCATAATAATTATTTTATAAAATGTCTGTAGATACACAACACTATTAACTCGATAACTACTAAGATTATTGCCCAAAGGAAACATTTATCGATCTTTTTCATTTTCTTTCTTTGATTTTGAATCAATTAACTTTTTCTCCCATATCAAATAAATGATCAATAAACCCATTATAGGTAACCAAGGATCATCTTTACTAAATAGGATCATTATAACGATTACTATAATTGATAGGATTGTTTGTAATGCGATCCCAAAATATTCTACTATTGACTTATTTGTTTTCATGTTTATACTTTTTTATAAAACGATCCATACCAGTGAAATCACTTCTCGGGTATGGATCTAAACTTAAAACCAATAACTATAACACTAAATCCAAAACACATCTAAAGATACTTGATTATTTCAACAATTGAAAACCCATAAAAAAGAAATCTCTTATTTCTTCCAGGTTTACCTTTAAATTTTGCTTCCCCTGAAATGAGTGTATCAATATCACTATTAGTTACATCGTGTTTAAAAACACATCCTTCAAAAGAGAAAGATTGACTCTTGAAACCATCTCTATCGTCTAATTCGACAACCTTATAAGTACAAGATTTACCTAGACGCCTCATTTCAGTGACTGTCATTATCTTCTTGTTCATACCAGATTCTCCTTGATTGTTTTTAAATAGTTGATTTGTCGTAAAATCAAATTACAACACTCACCTACATAGGCTTTCTTTTCTTTCTTGAAGATCTTGAGATATTTTTCGATATCGATAAGTTCCATCTCTCGATCAATGACCTGTTTATATTCTCCTAAACCTTTCAAATCTTTCACTTCTTCAAATAGATTATTCCTCTTTTCGACTAAAACCTGGAAATCTTCTATTAATTGTTGTTTTGTAATCATACTAATATCTCTTTAGGTTTGTTGAACATTGTTTGATACGCTTTGTTTAAGCTAGGGAATACTTTGATGAATTCCTTGTGAGAAACTAGGATTTTGTTAGTTAACTTCGTATAAACGATTTTACACCCGTTTCTTTCAAATCTCTTGATGATACGTTCTTTCTTCATGATTCACGAATTTATAAGTTGATATTGTTTTCGATCGCGCAACAAGCTAAAATCCACGCTTGTTTATCAGATATGATCGCTACCAAACGATTATAAGGATTCATAGAACTATCAATAGTAGTCGCTACTTTAGAAGCGAATCCTTCTGTTTTCTTGATCTTTTCCAAGAAAGAACCTAAATCATTGAATGCGATCTCATAATACGAATGATTATAAACTCTATCTATATTGGATAGATTCTTGATCTCGTTAGCTAACTTAGAAGCTGCTTTATATTGTTCTGTACCTTTTGCAATCATGATCTTGTATTATTACGCATGGCTTTCGCCATGCTGGTTATTTACTTTTCTCTTTTAACCACTGACGATAAATTCTATCACAAATTGCTTCATCGCTTTCAAAAGGACCAACAAGTGTATATATCACTTGTTCGGGTTCGCCATGAGGTTTAATTGTTACTTCGTATTCGTCTGGTCCACATGGATTATGTGCTATTCGTTTACAACTAACTATTGCTTTATCATACTCTTTCATAATCATATCTTTTAATTATTACTGTTTCTTTTTCTGATGTTGTAAAGGTCTGAACAATATTTCGTCTGAGCAACTTTTTACAAAGAAAAAGTCTCACCAAATGAAAATAATTTCAAAACGGTGAGACTTTCAATATAAATCAATCTTCTTTACTAGGTTTGATCACAATTTCTTGCATGAAATTAGGGAAATCTTTTCTTACATCATAACATGGACAACTTTTAATCCATTCAAATGGTTCAATGATACCATTGCCATTTGCATCAGGACTTAAATCCCTGTGACCACATACTTGAAAAATAGAAGGATATTTACCAGTAAGTTCTCCGACAAGCTCTTTAATAGCGCTCTTTTGAGCTTCTGTACGTGTATCACATGCTTTTCCACTTTCATCAAGACCACCTTCATAACAAATACCTATAGATTTCGCATTGTAACCTTTTGCATGAGCTCCGATCTTTTCAAGAGGCCTGCATTCATGTACTTTACCATCTTTAGTAATGTAGAAGTGATATCCAATGTCGTTGAAACCTCTTGCTAAATGATCTCTTTTTAATCTTTCGACCGTATAATCCGTACTTTTCATTGTAGCTGAACAATGGATAACGATCATTTCTAATTCTCTCATTCGTTTTTCACTTAAAAATCTACGGATTTCGAATTTTTCTTGGTCATCAAATGATATCTCATTATCAAGCGATTAGGCTGCTTTTACATACAAGGAGAAACACCTGATGACCAAGTTTTATTTATTGTTTCATAGCTTCTGTTACTTTGACTGGATCGTCCCATCCAGCTTTTGCATTCTCAAATGCCATATCTAACAACTTAGTAGAGGTGCACTCTTGTATCATTTCTCTCTTTGGCCACCAAAGATGAAAACAGATCTCACCAGTATCATCATGTCTAACTATCTGTAACTCAAAGTTTGGATCAAGTTTTTTGAATGCAGCTTTATATTTTTCCAACTCTTCTTCAGCCCATACAGTATTTTGTCCTTTGACGATAGGAGCTGTAAGTTCTTCATTTGTAGTCTCATTAGTGTTTGAAGTCTCTTCTTCTGAAACTGCCATAGTCCTCATCATCATGACACTAGCATCATTATTTTTCCAAGCTGGAGTATCAGGTAAGATCGTATCTGGTATCAATGTCATCAACTTAGAAAATTGAGTATAATCAGTGTCTTCGATCTTCTTGATCTCTTCATTGACTTCTTCAAAAGTTCTTGTTGATAAAGCCATAACACCTGATTTTAAGTTGGTTTCAAGTGACTCTTTTTCAGTCAATAACTCTTCTAATCTATCACTATTCTTGATTACCTCAGGTAATACAAGTACTTTATACAACTCATTTGCCTCTTCGTCAGTCAAGACTGGGATTTCAATGTTTGCAGTGAATGTACGATTATTAGTCGTACAGTAATCCATTAGATTAGCGAGTTGTTCTTTAGTCGTAAACGTGAATCTCGCTACTTTTGATACAACAGTTGTTGCCATAAAATTAAACTTTAAATTGTTAATAACTAGTTATTTAAATCGTCTTACGAATACTTTTATCTCTGAGATCTTGACTACATTAGGATCTTTAATTACTACTTTACCTTCTGATTCGAATATATCGTAATCAACTAGGATCGTATCAAGAAAGGTCTCTAGCTCTCCAATCTGGCCTTTGTTAAGACCTGATACTGTAACTTTTGTTTCTAATTCCATAATTTTTATCTATTTCTTTGGTCTAAAGATAAGACCTATTTTATTTGTTTCCAACAAGTTATCAGTAAAATAAAGGGTCCGATCTTCTCAGACAGGACCCCTCCAAATAAACAAATAACATTATGGAAAATACGCATTTTATTTAGAGCAATCTTCAGCAATCTTTCGCAATCTTTCAAGTCGCTCTTTTATAGTCTCTTTTTTCTTGATTTCTGTGAAAGTAGCCTCTTCTACAGGCATTTCTCTCATTTCTTCTAGGAATTTTTGATTCAATTTAGCCAACGAAGTCCAATCATTACAAGCCCTGATCGCATCACCTGGTAACATGATCTTTTCTCTACCTAACACATTCTTATTGAACCCATTAAAGTCCTTATAATAAGATGATGCAAGTTGTGCGATCAATATTGCAGGATCGATATTACTCTTAGCTGCGACTATAC